>Ga0315900_10001530_pt1 | contig 36951 bp, 27 predicted proteins | sample LakEriMetagenome_FD_203521 | JGI IMG/M metagenome (GOLD analysis project Ga0315900, IMG submission 203521) | Freshwater fungal communities from buoy surface, Lake Erie, Ohio, United States - Buoy 12 MA114 | ecosystem: Environmental > Aquatic > Freshwater > Lake > Lake biofilm | place: USA: Lake...
GGGGCCAATTGAGGCGGTGCGCGGCAGCCATGACTAACGAGAGCACTTTCTCGCGGGCGTTTTGGAATGCTGCATCCGTGAGGGGCTGCCCATGCTCCGAGAGCCGGCGTTGCTGACCAGCGCAGGCATGGATGCCGGAGCGCAGGCAGCATCGAGTGAGCGAAAGCCAGGATGGCTGAAGCGAACGTCCGGCGACGGGGCATGGGCAGCCCCGAACCGTCGCATCACGCCACGGCGCGTCGCGCCATCTGCCTCAGCAGATATCCGCCGTCTTGTCGCCGTCTGCCACCTGGTCATGCCGGCCTCAGTGCGCCGCCGCGGCGGCTGCCGCTGCGGCCTCGTTCGGCGGATCGGTCTGCATCAGATGGTCCTTGTCCACGCCCGGCACCGAATACTCGTAGGGGCCGCGGTGGACGACCGGCTGGAAATCGAAGTTGCCGTGGCCCGGCGGGCTCGGTGCGGTCCACTCGAGCGTGTTGGCATTCCACGGGTTCCGCCCCGCCTTCGGGCCCCAGAACATGCTGTAGATGAAGTTGGCCGCAAAGATCACCTGGGAGGCGACCATGCCGATGGCACAGTACGTCATGAAGGCGTTGAGCGGCTGGAGGTGGTGGAACGTCTCGTAGTGGTACGCGTCGGCGAGGCGGCGCGGAAACCCGACGGCCCCGAGGATGTGCATCGTGAAGAACGTGCCGTTGAGGAAGATGAACGTCAGGAAGAAGTGCACCTTCCCCCAGAACTCGTTCATCGTCCGGCCGAACATCTTCGGAAACCAGAAGTAGATGCCGGCCCACACGCCCATCGCCGTACCGGCGAAGAGCACGTAGTGGAAGTGGGCCACGATGAAGTACGTGTCGTGGATGAAGATGTCCACCGGCGTGGCGGCCATGAAGATGCCCGACAGGCCGCCGATGATGAACATCGAGACGAACGAGATCGCGAACAGCATCGAGGTCGTAAACTGGATCCGGCCGCCCCACAGCGTGCCCAGCCAGTTGAACGTCTTCACGGCGCTGGGCAGGGCGATCATCATCGTCGACACCATGAAGGTGATGCCGAGGGCGGGGTTCATGCCCGACATGAACATGTGGTGTCCCCACACGATGAACCCGAGCCCAGCGATGCCGGCGATCGAGTAGACCATCGGCCGGTAGCCGAACAGTGGCTTGCGGGCGAACACCGTGAGGATGTCGCTCACCATGCCCATCGCCGGCAGGATCATGATGTACACGGCGGGGTGGCTGTAGAACCAAAAGAGGTGCTGCCAAAGCAGCGGCTGCCCGCCCCCGGCGCCGGGAACGGCGTTGTTGACGATGTTCCCTTCCGGGGAGAAGAAGCCCGTCCCGAGCGTCCGATCGAAGAGCTGCATGAAGCCGGCCGCCGTCAGCACCGGCAAGGCGAACGCCTGGAGGACCGCGGTGATGAACATCGCCCAGATCGTCATCGGCAGGCGGAACATGGTCATGCCCGGCGCCCGCATGAGAATGATCGTCGTCATGTAGTTGACGCTGCCGAGCATCGACGAGACACCGACGAACGTCAGGCCGACGAGCCACAGCGTCTGCCCCCAGCCGCTGCTCGGCGAGGAGGCCACGTTGGTCGAGAGCGTGGGGTAGCTCGTCCAGCCGCCCGAGGCCGCGCCTCCCTCGACGAAGAAACTGGCGCCGAAGGCGATGAAGGCCGGCCACATGAACCAGTACGACAGCATGTTGAGCGTCGGAAACGCCATGTCGTCGGCGCCGATCATCAGCGGGATGAGGAAGTTGCCAAAGGCGCCCGCCAGGATCGGAATGATCACCAGGAAGATCATCACCGTGGCGTGCATCGTGAACAGCATGGTGTAGAACTCGGGCGCCATCTGCCCACCCTGCTGGGCGAAGAGCTTGCCGAGCACGGGGACGTCGGACCACGGCCAGGCCACCTGCCAGCGGACGGCGAGGGCGAGCAGCCCGCCGACGAGGAACCAGAGCAGCGTCGAGAACAGGAACTGCAGCCCGATGACCTTGTGGTCCTTCGAAAACACGTAGGTGGAAAGAAAGTGCGACAGGCCACCCTGCGGGGCGGCTTGGTGCGTGACGGTCGGGCTGGTGGTGGCGATGCTCATGGAACTCTCCTCCGGATGATCGGTGCTCAATCAGCGGCGGCGGCGACCGCGGCCTCGGGCTGGGTCGCTTCCTGCTTGGCGTACTGCTCGTCGAGCCAGCGGTTGAAGTCCTCCCGCGACTCGACGGTGATGCGACCCTTCATCTTGTAGTGGCCCCAGCCGCAGAGTTCGGCACAGACGATGTCGAACTCGCCGGTCTCGGTCGCCTTGAACCACACCGGGATCTTCATGCCCGGCACGGCGTCTTGCTTGATCCGCAGGTTCGGCAGGAAGAACGAGTGGAGCACGTCCATGCTCTTGAGCTGGATGAGGACGTCCTCATCCACGGGCACGTGCAGATCGTTGACCAGGAACAGGTCGTCGGGCGTGCCCAGCGTGCCGTCACGCCCGGGGTACCGCAGCCGCCACTCGAACTGCCGGGCCACGACTTCCACGGTTGGCGACATCCGCGGCCGCCGCATCTTCACGTCGGCCCAGGCATTCATCTGGTAGATCGCGATGAACAGCAGCGTCGCGGCGGGGATGATGGTCCACACCACCTCGAGCGTGTGGCTGCCCTGGACGTAGGTCGCCCGTCCCGCGGCCTTGGCGGCGTCGTACTTCCACATGAACCAGAAGAGGAGCACCTCCGTGACGATGAACACCACGCCGGTGAGGGCGAGAATGAAGTAGAAGAGCCCGTCGATGCTCGGCCCGTGGGCGGCCACGTTCTTCGGCAGCCAGTGGTCGTACGCCGGCGCGACGGCGAACACCGCGACGCCGAGAACCGGCACGAGGAGGAACAACAGCGCCCAGAAGATGCCCGCGATGCGACTGTTCACGAATCGACTCCCCTGCTCCGACTAGAACCTGTCCCGAGCGACCATCGGCCGGTCCGCGCCGAGCTCGCCGTCGAGCTCATAGGGAAGCGACCGCACGTAGTTGACGATGTGCCAGATGTCCTCGGGCGGAATGGTGCCCTTGGCGGCGGGCATCGGCGCGCCGTTGATGCCCGCGTGGATCCGGTAATACAAGTCGAGCGGCCGGCGGCCGCCGCGGTAGATGCCGTGCCGCAGGTTCCGCGGCGGGATCGTCCTGGGACGCAATGCGTCGCCCTCGAGCACCCGCTCGAACGCAGCGATCCACTGCCGCTCCGCCGCCTCCACATCGCCTCCCGAACGCTGCGCGAGTTTCGTCTCGATCTTGAAGACGTTTTTGTTCCAGTCGTCGTAGTCGTTGGCCTGGCCGTCGCCAAGAGCCGTGGGCCCGTGACACTTCACGCAGTTGGCCTTGTCGCCGTAAAACAGTTCTCGCCCCTTGGCGATCGACGCCGCGAGATCGAGGTCCGCCGGCATCTCAGGTACCGGAATCGCAGCATCGGCCGCGGCCTTCCAGCGGTCCGCGATCGGAACAAGCGTCTCGGCGACGAGGAACTCCTGTGTTTCCGGCAACTTTCCCTGGGCGTCGTCGTCGAGCTCAAAATAGGCCCGCATGAGGGCGATCTCGGTCTCACCCCGCATCGACAGGTACTTCACATACTCGGCCAAAGCGTCCACCTGCGTCTCGCTCAGAAGGGCGAAGGAGGGCATGGAGGTGCCTGGAATGCCGTTGTGCAGGACGCGGACGAGATCAGCGTGCGTGGGCTTGTCGGCCCGTTCGGTGCTCTTGAACTTGAACACCCCCGGGCGGTAGTCGCGCGGATACGGATTGAGGAAGGCCGCCGTCGGGCCGAGCCCGTCGCCGCTGATCCCGTGGCAGTGGGCGCAGTGCTCACGGTACAGGCCGTTCTTCCGGCCCACGATGTCGGACCGCACCGGACCGGCCGCCAGCCGGAGCTTGGCTTCGTCGAGGCCGGTCTCGGGCAGCGCGACCGGATCGTCGGGCGTGCCGAACATCGCCAGCAGGATGGTCGCCACCTGCTTCTGCTGGTCAGGCGTCAGCGCCTGGTCGGCGGAGATCAGGTCCTTCTCGCCCGTCGGCGCGCTGGCTTCGACGAGGTTCGCGCGGAACGACGCCGGCGGTGTCCGGCCGCAGCCGACCGCGGCAACGGCGGCCACAACGAACAGCACGGAAGAGATGCGATGCATATGAGAGCGTGTCATCGACGTGACTAAGGCGGTGAAAAAGGTCAGGTGCCGATGGCGGAGGCGGGCACTTCCAGCGTGCCCAGATCCTTCACCTCGTTCTCCTCGAGCTTGATCTGAAAACGGCCCTTGGGCGTCCACTTGAGTTCGGGCTTGGCGAGGCCGAGGGCGCCGTTGGCGCCCGTGGACCGCTCGTGCCACACCTGGAACTCGAGCGTCTCACCCGCCGGCAGGTCTGGGATCGTGAACGAGCCGTCGGCCGCGGTCACGGCCACATAGCCGTCCTTGCGGAACACCATGTAGGCCTTCATCCACGGATGGACGTTGCAGGTGACCATCGTCGGCATGCCGGTCTCGGACTTGGGGGCGTAGACCAGGCCGCCGCCGGCGGGGATCAGCTGATTGAAGTCGCTGCCCGAGATGTTCGTGTTGTGGCCGACCGGATCGCTGTTCCGGATGTCGATCGGCTGGCCCACGCGGGCTGCGAACACGGGTGCGAGGAACTCGCAGTTTTTCTGGTCGAACACGACCTGCGGGCCGGGGCCGGCGTCCTTCACCCGGCTCGTCTTACGGGCGAAGACGACGACGTTCGCGAGCCCCTTGCTCGACGGATCGACGAGCAGCGAGCGGTCGAAGAGTTTCGACATCTTGCCGCAGACCTCGGTGTCCTTGTCGGCCACCAGCGCCTTGGCGTCGCCGGGGGTGCCGGCGAACACGAAACGTCCCTTGAGCGTCGCCCAGCCGGTGCCGGTCGCCGCCGCTTCGACCGCCCCGCCACCGGCCGCGGTGTCCGCGGCCGACAGCGTTTTCCGCAAGGCCGCTGCGGCGGCCACGTCGGCCGTCGGTGTGGACACGCGGACCGGACCGCATCCGGTGGCGAAAAGGCAAACGACGATGGCGAACGAACCGAGACGATGCATGACGCTCACGCGGCCTCTCACTTCTTGAACGCTGCGGGCTCGACGGCGATGTCGCCGAGGTCGGTCCCGGCGGCCTCGACCTTGACCTTGATCCGGCCCTTCTTGTCGGCCTTGCCCTTGGCGGTGGGGACTTCCGCGAGGTTGCCCGCCTTCTCGTGCCAAAGCTGCAGTTCGACCTCGCCCACCGGCACGCCCTTGATCTCGAACGAGCCGTCGGGCTTGGTGACGGCGGCGTAGGGGTTGCCGCGGACCACGACCCACGCCTTCATCCACGGATGGATGTTGCAGGTCACGCTGGCGGGAATCGCCTCCTCCACGGCGAACTTCGCCGGGGCGGAGCCACCGGCCGGAACGAGGACGTTCGTGGCCGGATTCTTGATCGTCGCGATGTTGCTGTTGTGACCGACGGTGTCGGAGTTCTTGATCACGAGTTCCTGCCCGGCCTGCACGAACACGACGTGCGGCTCGAAGCGACAGTTTTTGTTGTCGAGCTCGACCTTCTCCTTGGCAGCGCCGGCGAGCTCCGGATTCACCTTCACGCCCTTGTCGCGGACGAACACGACCACATTGGCGATCGCCTTGTCCGCACCGACGACGAGCTCCTCGGCGAGCAGTTTGTGCTTGCCGCAGACTTCCACGTCCTTGTCGGCCTTGAGTTCGGCGGCCGCCGGCGCGTCACCCTTGAGGACGAACTTGCCTTTGATCGTCCCCCACTCGTCGGCTCTGGCTGCCGAAACGGCGAAGGCGGAGGCAACGACGGCGAGACGAACGAGGGACGTCTTCATGGCAGAACTCCAAGGCGGGCGGATGGGCGAGACCGACGACGAAACCGACACCACTAGTTTAGGACAGCGGACGGAGGGGGCGAGTCGGCGGTCGAGCGCAGGCCGACCCGAGGAGGTGCCGCCGGCGGCGCCGCCGCCGCCGGCGGCCCGGCCGGCGCCGGGGCCGAAGTCTGCGGGGCGGCCGGAGCCGCCTGCTTGAGGAATGCCTCGAGAACCGGCCGCAGATTGCTCTTGGCGAAGGTGTCGAAGTGCATGAGCAGATCGGTGAGGGCGTCCACCTGCTGCTCGCTCGAGCCTTTGTACAGGTCCTGACTCACCGGATTGTCGAACGGGATGTTCACCGGCATGCCCGTGTAGGGCAGGAACCGCTTCGGGTTGGCGATCCAATCGTGCACGTAGCCGGGCCGGAGCCGCTCGTGGACCCGGGCCAGCTGCGGCGCGAGCGCCTTCACGCTGCCCGGCGGCGTGTAATCGCCGACGAGGTGGCACTTCACGCAATAGTTCGTGTTGGTGACGATCTTGAGGGCGCCTTGGAGGTGGCCTGGGTAGGCCCGCTCCGCCGCCGCGAGCGAACTCTCGTCGAGCCGGGCATCGGCCACGTAGGGATACTCCGCGCCGTCCACGGCCGCGAAGTAGTCCACCAGTTTCGCCGCCTGGGCCGAGTCGAAGTGGAACTTCGGCATCCGCAACACGGCCGGTGGGCGGATGGTGTGCGGATTGAGCAGGAACTTGTGCAGCCAGGGCGACTGCACCTTCTTGCCCTCGCCGACCAGCGGCGGCGGCAGCCAGCCCCAGGCGTCGTCGGGCTTGACGTTCGGATTCACCTGCTTCTCGTCGGCGATCACCACCGGGAACAGGAGCCGTGCGAGGTCGCCACCCTTGGACGGGTAGTGACGCCCGGCGGCCAACGCATCGTCGGGCACGATCAGGTTCTGGGCGCCAACGGCGCGTGCGGCGCCGTCCACGAGCACGTCCTTCCAGAGCATGAACGACCGCGCCGTCGCCTCGGGATCATCGGCATCCACCGGCGTGCCTTCCTCGTCCACCCGCTGCGGCTTGCCCGTCTCGGGATCGAGCACGGGCATGCCGTGGAGCGATGCGGTGCGGCGGCCCTGGCGGTCGGTGGCGAGCGACGCCTCCACCTGCTGCGGCGTGAAGTGCGGGGAGAGGAACGGATAGTCGGCCAATTCCGTCGCGTCGCCGAGCGAGCCGGGCTTGTAGCGGATGTCCCAGCGATCCATCTGCAGCGTGTGGCAGCCACCGCAGTTGTACTGCTCGGCCACGACCAATCCGTCGAGACGGGCCTGCTCGCGCGGAGACGGAGTATGGACGTACTTCGCCGCTGGAGGCTCGGCAACGAGCCCGAGCACGAACGTCATCACCGCTTCCCGCTGCTTCTGATCGAACGGGAACTGCGGCATCCGATACCGCTCGTTGTAGGTCTTGTTCTCCGCCTTCTTGTAGTCGTAGCTCCGCGGGGCCCGCAGCTTCTGCCACAGGAAGCCCTCCCGCTCGTGGCCGACGAGCTTCTCGAGGAAGTAGCCGGTGTCGGGATCCACCGATTGCGGATCGACGTGCACGTCGTCGTGCTCGGCTGCCGCATAGGCGAGGTCGGGGTTGATCATGTCCTCGACGGGCTTGCCGTGGGCGTCGGCAGCGGCATGCTCCCCGCCGTGGCCGGCCGACGCATGACCGGCACCGTGGTGGCCGGCGAGCTGGTGCATCACGAAATGCGAAACCTGCTCGAAGGCGATGCGCGACGGATCCTTGCGACCCCAGTCGGCCAGCGCCGCTCCGGCCGGCTTGGCATCCTCGAAGCCTGCGATGTCGTGACACGAGTAGCAGGCCAGCTTGGCGATCGTCTTCTTGCCGACGTAGTTCAGGAGCACGGCGTCGCGGTCGGCCGTCGCCAGTCCGAGGAACATCCGCTCGTCACCCTTGATGTCGGCCTGCGTCGCCGGAATGCCGTCCTTGAGCACCTGCTCGGCGCGCGCGACGGAGAACCGGTCCTTGAGGTACATGAGCGCCAGTTCGTCGAGGGCCTTGCGCTCGTCCGCGGAGAGCTGCCGCGCCGGGATGTTTTCCGGCTTCCAGTTTTCCGTCGACGTCATCAGGTAGGCGACGGCGTCGGCCGCCGGGTCGGACACCTTCCCGTCGGCGAGCGTCACCGGCTCGAGAAGCACGTTGGGCATCAACGTCTTCGGGTGGTAGTTGCCCGGCTCGCGGAGCCAGCTGTAGAGCCATTCCTTACCCCGCGGATGGTCGGCCACCTTGGCGCCGATGCGGGAGAGGTTCGGGCCGTGCGTGCTCGTGGCCTCGGGGAAGTCGGCGTGCTGGTGGCAGGCGAGGCAGCCGCGCACCTGGAACACCTTCTTGCCGCGGTCCACGTCGGGGGCCGCCGTGATGCCCTCGTAGGGCTTGACGTACTCGAACGGTGCGCTGGCCCCGGCGAGATAGTGGATCATCGAGCGGATCTCGAGCGGCTCATACCGCATCGACTCCTCGAGCCCCTTCCCTTCGAGGTGCTCCCACAGACCGAAGAACCGCGGCATCTTCGTGGAGGGGCGGAACTCTTGCGGGTTCCGCAGCCAGGCGTAGGTCCAGTCGAAGCCGAGCTTGGCAGCGGCGTGCCGCAGGCTGGGACCGACCTTCGGCAGCGTGCCGGGCGTCTCGGGATCTTTGAGCATCACCGCAAGTTCGTGCGAGCGCGGCGAAAGCTTGGCATCACCGCCAGCGGATGCGTCTCTCTCGATCGCGTCGCGCAGCCGCTCCCGCGACTGGCGGCTGTCGGGGCCGGACCGCACGTCGGCGATCCAACGTTCGACCGTCGGCCCGAGAGCCTTCACGCCGGGATCGACCGCCAACGCCTCGGCCACCTCGTGGAAGTTCGAGGCCAGCCGCATGTCGGGGCCGATCCGGGCATCGGGCCCGGCCCAGCCGTTGATCTCGTGGCAGCCGTAGCAGCCGTACTGCCGGATCAGGTGGTAGCCCTCGACCAGCTTCGGAGCCGGCGGCTCGGGAAACCGCTCCGAGGGCTCGAGATCCACGACCTGGTGGTGGCACTTCAGGCAGCTCGACTCCTCGAACCGCTCCGGCAGCATCGGGAAAATCCAGTGGTGGTTGTTGAACCAGCCATGCTCGTCGTGCCACTCGTGGGACTGCTTGGGCGTGTTGGGCGAGTGCGAGGCCCACTTGAAGCTCGTGGCACTCCCCTGCCCTTGGTGGCAGATCGTACAGCCGAACGTCTTCATGGGATGCGGGCTCGAGTCACCCACGAAGAGATCGAGTCGCGGGTGCGTGGCGTACGGCTGCGGCACGCCGCGGCGGACCTTGACCGCCAACGGACTGCCCCAACGGGGCGTCTCGACGAGCGACGAAACGGCGACGTTGCGGGCCAGCGTTCGGCCGCCGTCGATGTCCTCGATCACGTCGCCGACCTGCACGCCCGCCTGGGCGGCGGGGGACTCGGGCCGCACGACGCTCACCGTCGGGTCGTCGGCCGAGAACAGCCCGACGGGCGCCAGCCGCAGGCCGTAGAGCGATTCCAATTGGTCGTTGCCGTCGCCGGCGACGGCCGTCGAGGCGGGCCGCTCGGCCGGCGTGGGCAGGGTGAGCGCCACCGTGTGGGCCTCGCAATACGCCGGCTCCGTCGGCGCTCCCGGCACGGTCTTGTCCATGCCGCGGTGGCAGGTCGTGCAGCGGTCGAAGCGGGCGACGTTGCGGAAGTTGTTGTTCAGCGTCAGTTCCGGCAGCCAGATCTGATCGACCCGCAGCGGTCCGTTGAAGGCGTCGAGCACAGGCAGTTCGAGCACCGCCTTGCCGGCATTGGGCCGCCGCTGATCGAGGGTCTTTTGCAACTGCCCAAGCGTGGCGCGATGATCGGCCACGGCCTTGGCAGCGACATCCTCGCCGGCCGTGATCGCCGCCAGCTGGGACTCCAGCGACTTCCGATGCGTGTTGGCTGTTTGGAACTCGAGCGTCGCGGCGGTGACCTCGGCCCGCTTGGCGTCGGCGAGCGCCAGCAATTCCGCCTGCCGCTCGGCCGGCAGGCCGTCCGTGACCGCGAGTTCGTAGTCGGCCCGGTTCTTGTCGAGTTCCGCCTTGCGGAGCTTCAGGGCCCCGGCAAGCTGGTCCTCGCGGAACTTGCACCGCTTGACGATGTCGCGGAGCCGGGCGAGCAGGTCGCCCCGCTTCACGAACCGCTCCTGCGGGTCGGACTGGGACCGTAGCTGGTCGAGATCGACCGCCGCCAGATCGGCGGCCTGGGCGTCGGCCGCGACGGCCTTCACCGTCTCCAAGAACGTGGCGGTCGCCGTCGGATCGAGGTCCGCCCGCCGGGCCTCGCCCAGGGCCGCCTCGAGTTCCTGGGCGCGAGCCTCGTACGACTGCGACTCCTGTTCCTGCACCCGGGCGGCCGCTGACCAGGTCTCCAGGTTGCGGAAGCCGCGCGCGTATTGCTTCCAGGGCCGGTTGTGGTCGGCCGTGAGCATCAGCACCGTGGCGAGGAGCAGCAGCAGCGCCGCCACCGCGAACACCACGTGCAGGATCTTCAGGTTCCGCCAGGTCTGTTCTGTTGCAGGCATAGGTCGGGGTCAACCGGTTGCGTCGCCAGGGAATCGTAGGCCACCCGGGGTCGGGCGGCACTCAAAAGTTCAGCGAAAACTCCGGAATGCTGAGGATGTACTTCAGATTGAAGGTCCAGCGCAGGATCATCTTGATCGGCAGCGACAGCATGAGCAGCATCAGGTTCGCCATGATCATGTACCGAATGAAGCCCATCTTCGCGAAGAAGCCACGGAAGATCGTCACCGCCAACAGCGGCGGGAGCACGACCAGATAGACGCCGAGGGCGATCAGCCCCGGAGCCTCCCGGAGGAGAATGGTGCCGATCTGGGTGAGCGTGCCGGCCCCCTGCGGCGCCCGTGGCAGCGGCCGGTCGAGGAGGTTCACCCAGAACATCTGATTGAGATCGACGTTGTTCAGCACCTCCACCTTGTACGGCGTCCAGTGCTCGAACGGGCCGAAGAAGTTCCAGTTCGGACCGCGAAGGAACGTGCCCAGAATGATGAGCGTGATCCAAAGCTCGAAGAAGCCGAACTGGTAGACGAGGTAGCTGAACTTCCGCTCCTCGATCGAGTAGTAGCCGTTCCCCTTCTTGTTGAAGTCGAGATACGGCATGGCCATCAGCCCGAAGACCACGAGGCTCGGCAGCACCACGCCCGCGTACCACGGATCGAAATAGACGAGCATCTCCTGCAGACCGAGGAAGTACCACGGAGCCTTGGAGGGATTGGGCGTCTTCACACTGCTGGCGGGCTCCTCGAGCGGAGCCGGCAGGAAGATCGCCCACACGAGCAAGAAGGCGGAAACGGCCACCATGCAGATCAGCTCGGTGTAGACGAGATCGGGCCAGACGAGGACCTTCTCGTCGTCAAGCTTCTCCATCGGCGGCAGGCCCTGGGCGATCCGCTCGTCGTTGACGACCGCCTGCTTGGTGGCCACCCAGGTGAAGAAGGCGAGCAGAAACACCAGACCGACGATCGGCACGTTGTCGGGCTTCATGACGATGGCGGCGAAGTCCTCGTTGGCCATCGCCAGACCCATCAGCAGCAGGGCGGCGTTGAGCACCGACCAGGCCACCATAGGCTGGACGAAAAACTTCCTGAACACGAACAGGATCACGAACAGAGCCGTCGTGCCCACCGTGTAGGCCACCGGTCCGGAGAGCCGATTCACGAACGACCGCGCCGCCTCCGGCAGCGACGGCACGAGCGACTCCGACCCGGACAGTGCCATACTCGCAAGGACCATCATCACTCCGGCGAACACGGTCCAGACGAGCGCCCAGCCCGTCTGCCCCTTCTTCCGCCAGAGCACGTACGCGGCCACCGCGTTCATGGCCGCCAGGAACGTGTAGTAGCCACCGAGGAACCCGGCGACGTCCTTGAGAAAGAAGGGGTTATGCATGGGAGTGACTTCAGAGCGGCCCGCTGATGCCGCCGTCCTTTCGCACCCGCCAGAAGTGGATGGCCAGCAGGAGCGCGACGGCGAGAGGAATGGCGATGCAGTGCAGCACGTAGAAGCGGTTGAGCGTCTCCTCGCCCACGAATCGGGCGCCGAGCAGCCCGAAGCGGGCGTCCGAGGCGTCGGTGATCATGTCGATGCCGCCGATGGTCAGCAGTTGCTGCCCCGGACCCTCATACCCCAGCACCGGCGTCGCCCGGGCCATGTTGGAGCCCACCGTGATCGCCCAGATCGCCAACTGATCCCAGGGCAGCAGGTAGCCGGTGAACGAGAGCAGCAGCGTAAGCAGGAGCAGGATCACGCCCACCACCCAGTTGAACTCGCGCGGCGGCTTGTAGCTGCCGGTGAGAAACACGCGGTACATGTGCAGCCAGGTCGTGATCACCATCGCGTGCGCACCCCAGCGGTGCAGTTCGCGAAGAATGCCGAGGCTCGTCACGTCACGCAGCGCGAGAATGTCGTTGTAGGCCCATTCGAGCGTGGGCCGGTAATAGAACATCAACAGCACGCCGGTCACCGTCTCGACCAGGAACAGGAAGAACGTCACCCCGCCCATGCACCAGGTGAAGGAAAGGGCGATGCCCTGCTTCTTGATCGACACCGGATGGAGGTGGAGGAAGAAGTTGGTCAGCATGACCACGATCCGATTCCGCCGGTCGAGCGGCATCGGATGGCGGAAGATGCTCTTCCAGATCTGGGAGTTGCGGATGGTCTCGCCGATGGCCATGGTGCGGTGAAGGTCCTGCGTGACGAAAACGGCCTAGACTGAAACGAACGACTCGGGATCGGCCCACTGGCCGAGCTCCTCCTGGAACGCGCGGCTCTTGTCGATCTCGAGCTGGCCGTCGTCGGCGATCCGGATCGCGTACCGCTCCAGCGGCCGGGGCGCCGGCCCCTCGAAGTTGATGCCGTCCTTGTAGAACCCGCTGCCGTGGCAGGGGCACTTGAACTTCTGCTCCGCCTCCAGCCAGCTGGGCGTGCAGCCGAGATGCGTGCAGACCGTCTTCAGGGCGTAAATCTGCTGCTGGCCGTTGAAGTCACCATTCACGACCCACACGCCGTACTGGGGCACATACTTCGTCTCGACCTTGCCGGCCGGGAAGGCGTCCTTGAAGCCCACCTTGAACTTGCTCGGCGGCTCGGCCAGCACGTTCGGGAAGAGAAAGCGGGCGAGGCCGAGCGTGAACAGTCCGCCGGTGATGGAGAGAGCGGTGAATCCCACGGCCAGCGGCGAGGCGAGGGCAATGGCGAGGCCGGCGAGGAGGAAGGTCCGTCTGTCATCGGCGACCTCGGCAGGCTTGGCCTTGGGCTCGGGCTTCACCGGCCGCGGAGGCACCTCGGCAACGGGCTTCTCGGCCACGGCCGCCGGCTTCGGCCGGGGGGCCGGCCTGGGCGGAGCCTCGGCCTTGCTCACGGGGCCAGGTTTCGCGCCGGCCCGGGCAGCCGCGAGGATGCTGGCAGTGTCACGCTGCACGCCGGTCTTGGGGCCATCCTTGGGCGCGGCGGGCTTCGCTGCGGCCGCCTTCGCAGCGGGCTTCGGAGCCGGCTTTGCCGCAGCTGGCTTGGCCGCCGCCGGCTCACCCGTCTCTTTTTTCGCACGGGCCATCGCCAAGATGTCCGCCACACTCGGCCGACCACCGGCGCCTGCGGCGGCGGGCTTGGGCTTGGCGGCCGGCTTCTCGGCAGCTGCCTGCTCCACTGGCGGCTCGTCGCCCACCGGCTCTGAAGCAGCCGCAGGCGGGGCGGGAGCCCCCTTGCCATCGGCCGCACGCGCGGCCGCCAGAATCTCGGCGACCGACATCTTCTTCTTTTCAGCCATCGAATGCCTCGGCGGGACTCCATCCCTCCGCGACCGAATACATGCGGGAGGCGTTCGAGCCCCGAGTCAAAAAGCAGGTTTCGACCGCGATTTTGAGAGTTCGTGATTTTTTTCACGAACTCCCCTCCACTTTATCGGCACCGCCGGCACTGTCAACTTCAGCCGACCTTTTGAACGCGGCGCCCGGGCCGCACGCCGATTGCTCGGACGCCGGAGAGGCGGACGGGCGTTCGTCGCGGCAGCCGTCCCGGTCGCGGTGGCGGTTGGTACAACTTGGCAAACCGCCGCGAGCCAGGCATTGTGGCCCTCCCATCCTCTTCAGGAATCGCACCCGTGAACCGATCCCGCCGCGTCCTCGTCGTGGGCAGCGGTGGCCGAGAGCACGCCCTGGCCTGGAAGCTCGCCTGCGACGGAGCCGAGGTGCTCATCGCGCCCGGCAACGCCGGCACCGCCGCCGTCGGCGAGAATGTCGCCGTCGCAGCCACCGACATCCCAGGTCTGGTCGCGTTGGCCAGGGATCGGCAGGTCGACCTCACCGTCGTCGGCCCCGAAGCGCCGCTCGTCGCCGGGATCGTCGATGCCTTCACGGCCGCCGGACTGCGAATCTTCGGCCCCACGGCGAAGGCCGCCCAGATCGAGGGCAGCAAACTGTTTTGCAAGCAGATTCTCCATCGTGGCGACGTGCCGACGGCGATGTTTCGCGAGTTTCGTTCGCCTGCCCGGGCGCGCGAATACCTCGAGGCTCGCGAGGACGTGCCGGTGGTCGTCAAGGCCGACGGACTCGCCGCCGGCAAGGGCGTGTTCGTGTGCGATGATCGCGCCGCGGCGCTCGAGGCCGTCGCCATCCTCGGCGGTGACCCGCAGTTCACGGCCGCGGCCTCGGGCATCCTCATCGAGGAGCGTCTCGACGGCGTCGAGGTGAGCGTGATGGCGATCACGGACGGACGAACGATCGTCACCCTGCCGCCGCTTCAAGACCACAAGGCGGCCTACGACGGCGACACGGGCCCGAACACCGGTGGCATGGGCGCCTACTGTCCGGCGCCGTTCGTGGACGACGAACTGCTCGCCGAGATCGAGTCGCGGATCCTCGTGCCCACCGTCCACGCCATGCGGCGGGCGAAGGTGCCCTTTCAGGGCGTGCTGTTCGGCGGGCTGATGCTCACCGCCCAGGGCCCAAAAGTGCTCGAGTTCAACGCCCGCTTCGGCGACCCCGAGTGCGAGGCGTTGATGGCCCGGCTCGATTCGAGCCTGCTGGAACTGCTCGACGCGGCGGCCGACCGCCGGCTCGACGAGGTCGAGCCTCCCACCTGGCGGCCGGGCGCGAGCGTCACCGTGGTGATGGCGGCCGAAGGCTATCCCGCCGCGGTCGAGAAGGGCCGGCCGATTCGCGGTCTCGACGCCGCGGCGGCGGTGGATGGCGTGCACGTGTTCCACGCGGCGACGCGAGCGACCGAGGCGGGGGTCGTCACGGACGGCGGCCGGGTGCTCGCCGTCACGGCCACCGCGCCCACGCTGGCCCGGGCAAAGCTCCAGGCCTACACCGGCGTGAAGGAAATCCGCTGGCCGGGAGCGTGGTGCCGCAAGGACATCGCCGACAAGGGTCTGCATCGCGAGCGGGAACTCGCCGCCACGGCCAGCGCCGAGGAACCGGCATGAAACTGCGTGTCGGCATCGTCGGCCTGGGCAGCCAGTGGGAGTCGCGTTACCTGCCGGCGCTCCGCGCCCTCGCCGATCGCTTCGAGGTGCGCGGCATCTGCGAGCAGGTCGCGCATCGCGCGGCGCGAGCGGCGGCCGAACTCAACGCCACCGCGGTCGACGGGTTCCGGGCCCTCGCCGCGCGGGACGACATCGACGCCCTGCTCTATCTCGCCGACCAGTGGTATGGCGCGACGCCGATCCTCGCCGCGTGCGAGCACGGCAAATCGGTCTACTCCGCCATCTCCCTGCCCTTCGACCCGGCCGAGGCCGACACGCTCCGCCGCCGCGTGGAGGAGTCGGGCATCGCGTTCGTCGCCGAACTGCCCCGGCGGCACGCCCCCGCGACGGTGCGGCTCAAGGAACTGATCGCCACCCGTCTGGGCACGCCGCGGATGCTGTTCTGCCATCGCCGCGTGCCCCACGCCGCGACATCCCCAGTGCAGCCGCCCCGCGACCGGGCCACGGAAGCCCGCGACCTGATGGAGCTGGTCGACTGGTGCCGCTACGTGGTCGGCACCGAGCCGACCAGCGTGGTCGCGGTCCGCCATGCCGAACAGCCGGGGGGCGAGACCGACGACTATCAAATGATGAGCCTCGACTTCTCGACGACCGGCCGGCCCGGCGACGGACCGCTGGCCCAGATCAGCTGCGGCTATTACATGCCGCGGCAATGGGTGGAGGCCGTCGGCTTCCGGCCGCCCCCCGCGCTCCAGGTGGTCTGCGAGAACGGCATCGCCTTCATCGACCTGCCGGCGAGCCTCGTGTCGTTCGACACGGCCGGCCGCCACCAGGAGGAACTGGAGAGCGAACGACCGGTGGGCGAGCACATGCTGCTCCAATTCCACCGCAAGGTGACGAGCCTCGTCCGCCACATGAGCGGCCTCGACGACACGCTGCGGGCCCTGGAGATCGTGCAGGCCGCCGCGGTCAGCCAGGCCGAGGGCCGCCGCGTCGCCGTGTGACGGAGAGCGAAGGCCGGGAGGGCCTGAGCGAACGTCCGGCGACGCGGCATGGGTAGCCCGAAGCCGAGCCACAGCCACGTTACGACAACGCTGCCACCACGAGGTCGCCCACCTCGCGCGTTCCGTATCCCATCTTGCCGGCGGCCTGCGACTTCATCTTCGTGCCCGTGATGTGGGCGACGGCCTTGTCGATCCGTTTGCCGGCGGCCGGATGGCCCGAGTGCTCGAGCAGCATCGCCATCGCGTTGATGGCCGCGATCGGATTGATCACGTTCTGGCCGGTGTACTTCGGCGCGCTGCCCCCCATCGGCTCGAACATGCTCACGCCCCCCGCGTCGGGGTTGAGGTTCGCCCCCGCGGCCACGCCCATCCCGCCCTGCAGGATGCCGCCGAGGTCGGTGATGATGTCGCCGAACATGTTGGTGGTCACGATCACGTCGTAGGCGTCGGGATTCTTCACCATCCACATGCAGCAGGCATCGACGTGGTTGTAGTCGGTCTTCACGTCGGGGTAATCCTTCGCCACCTCCTGGAACGTCCGCCACCAGAGATCGTGGCCGAAGGTGAGGACGTTCGTCTTGGCGACGAGCGTGAGCGTCTTCTTCGGGCTGTTCCGCTTGCGGGTGTAGTCGAACGCCCAGCGGATGCACCGCTCGCATCCCTTGCGGGTATAGACCGCCTGCTGCACCGCGACCTCGTCGGGCGTGCCCTTCTTGAGGTAGCCGCCGACACCGCAGTAGAGGTCTTCCGTGTTTTCGCGGACGACGACGAAGTCGATGTCTTTCGGGCCGCGGCCGGCCAGCGGCGTCTCCACACCCGGCAGCAGTTTCACGGGGCGAAGATTGATGTATTGATCGAGCTTGAACCGCAGGTCGAGCAGCAGTCCCTTCTCCAGGATGCCCGGGGCCACCTGCGGATGGCCGATCGCCCCCAAGAAGATCGCGTCCTTCGTGCGCAGCAGGTCGAGGCCGCCGTCGGGAATGATCTCGCCGGTCTTCAGGTAGCGGTCACCGCCCCAGTCGAGGTTCTCGACGTCATAGGTGAAGCCCTCGAGTTTGGAGATCGCCGCGAGCACCTTCATGGCCTCGGCGGTGACTTCGGGACCGGTGCCGTCTCCGGGAATCGCGGCGATCTTCAGCGTCTTGCCAGCCATGGGGGCGAGGGGCTCCGCGGGGTGCGTGAATCGGGGAGCCGGAATCTATCGCACGCCCGCACCGATTGGAACCGCCCCGCGCCGCCGCACGCTCGCCACGTGGGTCAGAGTCGCCCATCCCTCTCGCCGGATGTTTCCGGAGGCCGTTCGGGCGGTCACTCCACACGACGCATTGTGGCCGCATCCAGAAAGGCCACCTCAAGCGTCGGCTCGGGCCCGCCCAGCCCCGTCGCCGGACGTTCGCGGAGGCCCTCCAGGCCTCCGCTCTCTGCGTGTCCGCTGCGCTCCGCCATCCATGGCTTCGCTTGCTCCCCCAGCCCGGCTCTCAGGGCATGGGCAGACCCTCGCAGATTCGACCCGAACTTCCAGCCGGGCAGCCAAACGCGCGCTCCGCACGCAGCGGCCGAAGGCCGCGCCGCGTGCCTGCCACACCCAGGCGTGCCGCGGATCGACGCTTCGTCGAGCCGCCACGCCGCCGCAGCCCCGCTGCGGCCACGGCCGCCTGGAGGGCGGCCGATCGGACGGCTGGTCGCACCTCGGCTGCGACCACGCCGGCCCAAGCCTGCGGGGGCCAGGGATGGCCCCGCAGGCGTGAAATTCAGTTCTGACTGAAGTCGAGTTGCTTGCCGCTCTTGACGCCGAGCGGATTCTTCACGAATCGCTGTCGGCAGGCATCGCACAGATCGAACCGCATCGATTGGGTCGTGTCGTCGAGCGTCGCCTCGTCACTGTCGAGACGCTCGAGCAGGTCCTGCATCTCCTCGAGGTGATCCGCGTCGCTCTCGCCGTCACCGTCGCAGCCGCACGGCTGGCCGTCTTCGATCGCGGGAAAGACCTCGATCTTCACCACGTGCCGCGTGCCCATCTTGGAGTCGATCGGGCGTTTGCAGACGTCGCAGGAGTAATGAAGCATACGAACTCCGAGAGTGGGATGCGGATCCCCGGGGCCGCCTGGACGGCGCCTGGACAGGCAGCCAAACCGTCTACCCCGGTGACCCGAGTGTGACCGCAATCGCCGGGCAAGGCAAGCGATTGGAGGGAGCCCGCGCCGGCGGGTTGTTTGGCGCGGCTTTTGGCGTTGGGATAGACTTTGGCTTCGGTGTCCGAAGCGTTGTCTCCCCGGGCCTCAGGCATGTCGGAACTCGCCCTTCCTGCTCCGCAGGGCTGCGGACCCTTCGGCGGCCCTTCGAGTGCGCTCTCGCTGAGCGTGCTGGTGCTCAACCGTTCCTTCGTGGCGGTGCACGTCACCAACGTGCGGCGGGCCCTGACGCTGCTGTTTCGCGACCTGGCGGAAGTCGTGCACATCGAGGAGGGCCATTACGCCGCCCACACGCTCGAATCGTGGCGGGAACTGTCCGCCATGCAGGCGGCATTCCCCAGCCCCGACCAGGATTGGGTGCGGGCCGTGGGCTACGAACTGCAGGCCCCGCGCGTGATCCGCCTCGTGGCCTGCGACCGTGGCCCGCGGCAGGGCCTGCGTTTCAACCGACGGAACGTATTCGCCCGCGACGGCAACCTGTGCCAGTACTGCGGCCGGCATTTTCCGACGAGCGAACTGTCCCTCGACCATGTCGTGCCGCGCAGCCGCGGCGGGATGACGAGTTGGGAAAACATCGTCTGCGCTTGCGTCGCCTGCAACGTCCGCAAGGGCGGCCGCACGCCCCACGAGGCCCGGATGAACCTCATTCGGCAGCCCGTGAAGCCGAAGCGGAGCCCGCTCCTCTCCATCAAGCTCGGCAATCCGAAGTACGCCAGTTGGAAAAGCTTCGTCGACAGCGCCTACTGGACCGTCGATCTCAAGTAGCTTCGGCATTTCCCGCACTCGCACCGAGCCTGTAGCGGCGGTCTCCGACCGTCGTGCGCCGGCCATACGTCGGCGGTCAGAGACCGCCGCTACAGAAATCCCAGCGGCCAAGGCTCGCGTACCAACTCAAGAGCCCGGACCTTCAACCGCCGCACGATGCGGCGGTCGCCGACCATCGAAAACCTCGGCTTTTCGACCGGTCGGCAAAGTGGAAAAAGGCCATGGATGGCTTTTTCCACTTGAAGTTCAGCACAGCGGCTCTTTCTTCTCGGTGATCACCGGAAGTTGCGTCGCCATCTCGGCGTTGAGGGCCTTGAAGTCCTTCCACTCGGCCGGCAGGTTGTCCTCGTGGAAGATCGCCTCGACGGGGCACTCCGGCACGCAGGCCTCGCAGTCGATGCACTCGTCGGGGTGGATGTAGACCATCTGATCCCCCTCGTAGAAGCACTCGACGGGGCAGACGACCACGCAGTCGGTGTACTTGCAGGCGAAACACGGCTCGGCGACGACGTGCGTCATGTCTGGAGACTCCTGGGGGTGTGCCGGTCAACGGTCGACCGCGGCCCTGCCGGGCCGCCGCTGCCGCGAATCCTAGGTGGATCGGAATACCCTGTCAACGAATCTGGAATCGACCGGACGGGCCGTTTTCGTGAGCCTGTTTTGCCCGCCCGCCGGCGACTGGCGTTGGAGGTGCCGGTCGGTGGGGCCTATCATTGCGGGAGTCGGTTCGACCGGCCGGCAGCCCGACCGGTTTCGGGCCTTCGACGGGTACGAACCCACCCTTGCCGAGGGGCGCCGTGACCGCGTCCGACACAGTCCACACCGCGCCGACCGCCTTGGCGATCGCCGACGCCCGCCTGGTGGAGGCCTGCCTGGCCCGCGAGCCGGGGGCCTGGGACGCCTTCGTCGACCGGTTCGCGGGACTGTTTCGCTGGGTCGTCGACCGCACCGCCGCCCAGCGTCAACTGCCGCTTACCGCAGCCGACCGTGACGATCTCATCGCCGAGATCCTCCTCGAGTGCCTCCGGAACGACGCCGCCGTGCTGCGGGCTTTCGCGGGCCGCTCCAGCCTGCCGACCTACCTGACCGTCGTCGCGCGGCGGGTCGCCGTGCGCGGCCTGCTGCGAACGCTCGAGGCTGGGCACGTGCCGGCCGCGGCCGTTCCCGAACCGCCCCCCGACGAGACCGCGCGCACCGTGAACCGCGAGGAGGTCGAAGCCTTGCTCGCCCACCTCGCGGACGACGAGGCCCGGCTCGTGCGGCTCCACCACCTGGAGGCCCGCAGTTACGGCGAGATCAGCCGGATCACCGGGATGCCCCTGGGATCGATCGGCCCGGCCCTGTCCCGCGCCCGCGAGAAGATGAAGGCCCACGCGCAGTGAGCCGGCTCATCGGCCGGCCGGCGGTCCGATCGTGATCGAAGGATCGGCGAGATCCACCGGCGTGTAGCCCGGATAGGCGGGCATCTGCCAGAGCTGCCCCGGGTCGCCCGGGGGCGCGTTGGTCGTCACCGCCGCGATCTCGAGCTTGAACTCGATGCCCGGCTCCGGCCAGTGCACCTCCACGGTCCGCGGCAGCGCGGCGCCGGAGGCGGCGTCGACCCGGTGGCCGGTCGTGCGGGCGCTGGCGATCCGGCGACCGTCCTCCGTGAACAGGTGCTGCTCCTGCACCAGCCCGGTGATGCCGTCGAGGATCGTCGACTTCACGAGCCGCTCGCCGGCCGGCGGCTCCGGCGCGGCCCCGCCGACATGGCTGCGGATCTCGATCCGCCCGTCGGGCAACGGATACGGGCCTTCGTGGCGGTCGGCCGGGCTGAACGTGACCAGCCCGAGCAGTTCCGGCATCTGCTCCGCGCGGATCGGCAGCAGCCGCCGGGCCGACGAGTCGGCATAGCGGTCGTGCCGGCAGAAGAGCATCACGGGCGGCTCGTGGCGCCGGATCCACAGCCAGAACAGGTCGTCGTTGCTGCCGATGTCGAGTTCATCGCCGGTCACGGCGGTCCGCGCCTGGAGTCGAAACCGCCGCGGCGGTTCGCATGCCACGCGGGCCGTGAGCCGGGGCACGCCCGGCACCACCAGCACCGCCTGCGGCGCCACGTAGCTCCGCACCCGCTGGGTGTTGTCGTGGACCGTGGCGATGATCTGCTCGAGCGACGGACTGGCCGGCAGCGTCCGCGGCAGGGGCATCGTGCCGACCTGGTAGCCGCGGATCACGCCGGGGCACGACGCCCCGCTCGAGGCGATGCAGGCGACGACGATGGCCAGCGCTACGGCACGGGTCATGCCGCACCTCCCGACCAGAGGAGCGTCATCAGTCGCTGCTCGACGCCGGCGGCCGTCGCCTCCTCCGGCGGCACGACCGGCACCCGATAGTCGCGTTCCCGCTTGCGACAGGCGACGACCATCGTGCCGGCATCCTCCTGATCGGCCGGGGTTTCGACGATGCGCAGCGCGCGGCGCCGGAGCAACTGCAGCGCGAGCAGATACCGGAGCGGCGCATCCTCCGCGCGGCCTTCGAGCTCTTCGAGCACGTCGAGCAGCACGTCCACGGGCGCCAGTTCGTGGCCGGCCGCGTCGGCGGCGGGATAGGCCGACCGCCACCAGGCGAGTGACGCGTCGGGAGGGCCGGCCCACGCCTCGGCGGCGACGTCGAGGCGGTCGAGATCGCCACCGGCGCGCACGAGCGCCGAGTAGAAAAGTTCGCCCGGCACGAACGGACGTCCGCTGACGGCGCACGCGCCGCGCGGGCGATGCAGTTTGAGGTCCATGGGCCGGCAACCGGGGGGCGGGGCGCGACTGGGGGCGGGAGATATACGCGTGCCGCGCGGCCGCCACAAGCCGCGTCGGCGGCCGACCCCCCGCCCGGGCAGGCTAGGCAAGCCCGGCAAGCAACAGGTCTGCCACGTCCGCGATGCCGCCGTCGTCGTGTGTCGCCACGACGTGGTCGGCGGCCGCCTGCAGTTCGGACACGGCGTTGCCCATCGCGACGCCCAGGCCGGCGTTCCGCACCATCGGCAGGTCGTTGACGTCGTCGCCCACGGCGCAAATCTCCGCCGCGGCGATTCCCCAGGCGGCCGCCACGGCCGTCACTCCGGACCACTTCGTGACACCGGCGGGCGCGATCTCGCACATCCAGTCGCGATACCGCGGGCTGCGGATCACGTGCACCGACAGCCGCCCCGGATGGGCCGCGAGGAGTTCCGCCTCGAGCGCGAGCATCTCGGCGTGCGTCCCCATTGCGAAGCCGGCGAAGGCGTCGGCCGGCGGTGCGACGTGGAGGTCGGCGCGGACGTCGGCCAGGTGCCGGTTGCGGCCCAGGTATTCGCGCACGCCACGGCCCGCGCCGCTTGCCGTGGCATCCGCGTCGTCGAGGCTGCGGCAGTGGAAATCGTAGCCGTGGGCGAAACTGTCGGTGTAGAGAATCGGCTCGTGGCCGGCCGCCACGATCCGCGTCACGACGTCGGCGAGCACCCCGGACGCGAACGCCGCCCGATGGAGCGTGGCGTGGCTGGGCGGCTGCTTCACCAGGGCCCCCGACGCGGTCACGATCGGGGCGTCGATGCCGAGGACGTCCGCCACGGGCAGCGTGTCGCGATAGCGGCGGCCGGTCGCGAGCATCACGCGGATGCCGGCGGCTCGCACCCGTCGGATCGCATCGCGGGCGGCGGCCGGCACCTCGTGCCGACTGTCCGTGAGGGTGCCGTCCACGTCAAGGGCGAGGAGACGGATGCGGAGCGACGGAGCGGCCGCGTTCATGGCCGCTATCATACCGGTGGAGACTCCATCGCATGTCCGCACCCGCCACGCCCACCGACATCCCCTTCACGCCCGTCGCCCGCACGGGCACGATTCCCGCCGGCGAAGGCCGCACGTTCGAGGTCGCCGGCCGGCTCGTGGCGGTGTTCTTCGACGGCACCGCCTACCACGCGATGGACGACCTCTGCCCGCACATGGGAGCGTCGCTCGCCTCGGGGCCGTTCGTGGACGGCGTCGTCACCTGCCCGTGGCACGCCTGGCGATTCCGGGCCTGCGACGGCGCCTGGTGCGACAACGAGAAACTGAAGGTCGAGGTGTTCGCGGTACGCGTCGTCGGCGACACGGTCGAGGTCCGCGTGCCGCCGCCCCGGCCCGTGGACATTCCCACCGCGCCTACCCGACCTTGACCTGCTCACCGCGAGCCGGCGCACGGGCGGCGGCCAGCTTTTCGGCCTCGACCCGCCGAACCCATGCCGCGGCGTCCTGCTCGATCGGCGGCCAGGTGCCGTAGTGGCTCGGCAGCGCGAGCTTCGGCTTCAGGAGCCGCACCGCTTCCAGCGCGTCGTCGGGCCCCATCGTGAACAGGTCGCCGATCGGCAGGATTGCGACGTCGAGGCCACGACCTTTCGCGTCGGGCCGACCGATCCGCTCCATGTCGGAGAACAGCGCCGTGTCGCCGGCGACATAGATCCGTGCGCCGCCCACGTCGAGCAGCCAGCCGCACGGGTTGCCGCCGTACGACCCGTCGGGCAGGCTCGACGAGTGCCAGGCGATCTCCATCTTCGCGGTGCCGCCCGGCACGGCCACGCGGCCGCCATGGTTCATCGGCTGCACGGTCTCCACGCCCTGCTTCCCCAACCACTGGCCGATCTCCCAGTTGCAGAACACCTTGGCGCCGGTCCGCTTCGCGATCGCCACCAGGTCGGCGACGTGGTCGAAGTGTCCGTGGGTGAGGAGGATCGCGTCGCAGGCGACGTCCTTGGCCTGCATGCTGGCGCCGGGGCACTCGTCAAAGAAGGGGTCGACGAGCAGCGTGCCGTGGCCGGTGTCGATGAGCCACGTGGCGTGGCCGGTGCAGGTGAGCGTGACGGGCATGGGCGGGTCTCCGCGCGGTGTCTCGAACGGATGGAACTATACAGCGGGCCGCCTGAAGCCAAGTTTCTTTAGCGCGGTCTCCGACCGTTGAAAACGGACTCGGTTCGCGGCGGCTCGGGCACGACGCCCACAGACAGCCCGGTCGGCTGGCGGTGAAACGCTCCGATCGCCGGCGGATTTTGCGAACGCAGGGCTCCCCAGGAATAGCACGGCACAAGGTGCCGCAAAATTCACCGGCTCCTCCGCGTTCCCCCGACCAGCCTCCCTGCCCCAAAGATATGGCCCCGCTGCAACGCGGCGAATGGAGGTCACGACCTCAAGCGGCGACGCGGGTCGGCGGTCAGAGACCGCCGCTACAGGATGCCCGCGTTCAGCGGCCGCAGGTCCACTGCAACGCGGTGCATGGGGGTCACGACCTCAAACGGCGCATCATGTTCTGTTTGTACGCTTCGACGCCCGGCTGGCCGTAGGGGTTCGTGCCCACGAGGCGGCCTTCGACCACCGTGGCGAGCATGAGCATCTGCAGCAACTGCCCCACCGTATGCTCGTCCACCCGCGGCAACAGGATGTCGGCCGTCGGCCGCTTCGCCTGCGCGTAGGCCTCGTTGGTGCCGCCGACCGCCGCCGTGAGCATCTCTGGCCACGTCTTGCCGACGAGGTCGTCGAGTTTGTCCTGGTTCGCACCGTAGGGCCCGAGGTTCGGCAGCGTCAGCCGGTCGCGGCGCGGCTCGCCGACCACGAGGTTCGTGATCAGCTTGTCACGGCGCCCCTCCTGGTGCTGCTGGCCGCGGGAGTGGAGGTCTCGCGTGGTCACGGCCGTCAGCGGCGTGGCCCCCTTCTCGTCCTTGCCGAGGCTCTCGGACAGGAGCTGGTCGTACCACAGCCCGACGGCCTCGAGCCGGTTGCTCCACGACGACAGCACGCGAATGCTCGCACCGTGCTCCTCGGCGAGGTGGCAGACGCCGACGAACTGGAGCACGGGGTTCGTCGCCACCGGCGCCTCGCGAAACCGGCGGTTCATCGCCGCGGCCCCTTCGAGCAGCCGCACGACGTCGATGCCGACGATCGCCGCCGGCAGGAGGCCGACGGCCGTGAACACGGAGAACCGGCCGCCGACGCCGTCGGGAATGTCGAACACGTCCGGGCAGCCGATCGCCCGGGCGAGGTCCGCCAGCCGACCCGACTTCCCGGTCACCGGCACCACGACCTCCGCCAGCCGCTTCGTGTCATGCCCGACTGCATCTGCGAGCTTCTGCAAGAACAGCCGCGTGGCCACCGCCGTCTCCAGCGTGCCGCCGCTCTTGCTGACGACGAGCACCGCCCAGCGATCGAGCAGGTCGTCGCTCCGCGGCTTACCGGCGGGGGCCACGAGGTCGAGCAGGCCGTGCGCGGAGTCGTTGTCCATGTTGAAGCCCTCGAACGAGAGCCGCGGCCGGCCGCCGCGCTCGCCCCGGGGCAATTCGTTGTGGAACGGATGGCAGCAGGCCTCGAACAGGGCCCGCGTGCCCATGTAGGAGCCGCCGATGCCGAGCACGATCACGCGGTCCACCGCTTCGCGGATCCGGCGTGCCGTCTGCAGGATGGCGAACAGTTCGCTCGTCGTGCGGTCGGTCTTGTAGGCCGTGAGCAGCCGGTCGGGGAGGTCGATGAACGCGGGGTCGAGCACCTCGCCCGAGCGCGTGCCGCCGTTCCGCCAGCGGTCGAGGTCGGCGAGGCTCTCCGCGCGGGCCGCGTCGAGCCGCGGTCCGAGGGCGTCGAGCGCGGCCTGTGAGACGGCGCCCGCGGCGACCGTGGCGGTGGGGTCGTACTGGATCGGATCCTCGGGCGGCTGGGGACGGACGACGCTCATGGTTGGCTCGTGCATGGAGAGGGCGGTCTGGGCCGGACCGACGGCCCAAAAACGTAGCCCATCCGGCCGACGATCGTCATGGGCGCCGTTCCGCAGCGGGGATTTTCCGGCGTGCCGTCGATCGCCGCCGCTCCGCTCGACGAGTTGTATCTTACCGTCGCCCCCTATGCTGCCGCCCGCCCCGCGGACACGACCCATGCTCGATTTCGCGACCGGCCGACGCCTGCTGCGGGCACATCGGCTTCCCTACGACCGCTCCACCGAGTTCCGCGCCCGTGCCGCCGACCTGCCCGGAACGCTCCCCCGCCTCGCCCGGCGGTTCCTCGAGTCGCAGGTATCCCGCACGCTGCCCGACGGGCAGGAGGAAATCGCCACGGAGCTCGATGCCTGCGACGACCCCCATCTGGAACTCCTGTTCGAGGTGCTCCTACCAGGGCTCGGCACGGCGGCCGTCCAGACCTGGCGGTCGATCGGCGCAGGTTTTTCGGGCAGCTTCGCCATGCCCATGCCCTACCGCGTGACGGATGACCCGCGCGTCAACCTTTCCAAGCAGATGGACTGGCTGCGGACGACGCAGCGGGTGTTCCTCGACTTTCCGCCGGAGCTCATGACCCCCGAAGGACTCGCCGTCTGGGCCGCGTTTCTCGACGATGAGGTCCAGCAGCAACTCCTGGGCAGGCTGTTCGGCACGGGCATCGAGGCCGTCGGCACGGCAGCGCACGTGGGCCGGCTGCTGGCGAGCGTGATCGACCAAGGGGACGCCGCCGGGCACAACGTCCTCGACACGCTGCGGCTCGCGCTCCACGACCGCCATCCCGCGAGCACGTTCGCCGGCCACGTGCCACGGGCCTTCTGGCGAAGCGGAAATGCCGAGGCCCATGAGATGCTCATCGAGCATCTGGTCACGGATCGCCGGATCGACCGGCGCCGACTGATCGTCCGGGCGGCCGGCGAGACGAGTCTCCGCCACATGGAGAGCCTGCTCCGCTGCCTGCTGGACCATCCGAACGCCTTGGACGCCGGGGTATTCGCCGAAATCCGAGGCTGGCTCGGGCTCCCGGAAGGCGACGATTCCGCGGATCTGATGGTGGAGTTCGTCGCGCAAATGGTCGAGGCGATTTCCGCCCGGTCGCTCGGCCTGCCGCCGTCCGAAGTCCCGTCGGGTCGGCTGTTCCACGCCTGGGCGACGATGGCCGAGGACTTCCGCGAAGCGCTGCCTATCATCGCCTCGATCATGGAGGCCCGCGAGTCCGAGGCCAGGATCGGCGCGCTCGTGCTCGCCTTTCGCAGCGATCACCCTGCTGCCAGGCCGCTCGTGGCGGAGTCGCTCACCGATCCGAACCTCCTCATCGCCTACCTGGCTGCCGGCTTCCTGTCGGGGTCGGACCAGCCGCCCCCCTGCGAAGGCCGGCGAGAGCGGCTGCGGCGGCTCCTTGAACTCGGCCGGCGCGGCCTCGAGGCAGGCGATGCCCTCGGCGCGCGGATCGGCGACGAGCCCACGCGATTCTTCGAACGCATCGCCTCGAGCCTGGAGCATGTCTGGACCGACGAGTCACTCGACGAGCTCGGCGACCTGATACGGCGCAGCGAGTTCCAGACGTGTCGGTTCCTGCCCGCCGACTACCGCCCACCGGATGCCCGCTCCGTCGATCTGCTGATCGACCTCGCGCCACCGCTCGACCGGGGCCAGCGGGCGGCCGCACAGCGCCCGCACTGCTTTCTCGCGCGGGCCGCGCTCACGCCGGCCCAGTGGCACCGCTGGCTCGCCCGGCAGGCGGAATCGACCGCCGGCGTGGAGTGGGACATGCGCCGGCTCGTCCGGCGTCTCGAAGCCGCCCGGATGATCACGGTATGTGAACTGCTCTGCAACGATCCCCGCCCGCGGGTCCGCGCCGCGGGGCTGACGATCGTCGCCGAAGCCATCGACGCCGGCGCCGGCGATCCGTGCCTCGCCCTGGCGCGAACGCTGATTCGCGACGTCCCGGACCCGCAGGACCCGCAGGCCATGCCGGCAACGCACGGGCCGCCGACCGACGAGGCCGGCCTGCTCGAGTCCTTGGCGGCCAAGATCGCCGCGCGGGACGGCGTCGAGATCCCCGCCCTGTCGGCCGCCGTCCGCGCCGCGTTTCCCAATCTGCTCGTCACGCCGCCGTGGACTCCCCGGACGATCGTCGACCGCCGCTTCACGCCGGCGTGTGCAGCCCTGTTCACGGCGCTCGCGGACATCGTCGCCGCGTTTCTGCAGGAGAACGGCGCAACGCTCGTCGCGATCGCGGAGCGAATCCCGGCCGGCACAATCGTCCCGCTCGGCTGGCCGCCGGCGCTCGACCGCCTGCCATGGCAGCACTCACGACTGGCGTCGTGGCGCGAGCAGTTGCGGTCGCTGGCGACACAGTGGTGGACCGGGCGGGGGGCGACCGAATCGGATGACGACGGTCGGGAACTGGGCCGGCTAGGAACGCTCTGCCGGACGATGTTCGAAAGCGAACTGTACCGCAGCCAACTCGAATCGTTCGACATCGACGTCACGGGCCTCGTGGCGCTCCAGGTGCCGCAAGGATTGTTCGGCCGCGCCGAATCGCCGGCGGGCTACGATCCCGCCCTCGTCGCAGACTACACCAGCCTCCGTGCCGCCGCGCATCGCAGAACCGTGGTCGAACTCTTCGAGTATCTCCTCGACACCCAGGGCACGTGGCGAGACTACGAGTGGATGCTGGACATGGCCGAGACGATGTGCGCGGTCACCCCGGGCGAGCTGATGGCGTACGAGCATCGCCGGGTCTTGTCGCAATGTATTCCGGTGGAGTCCTGGCTCCGGTCGCCGGCCGCGCTCCACGACTGCCTCATGCCCGGGGAGATCGCCCGGCGGCTGTTCGTCATCCGGCGGCACATCGACTCCTGGCGGTGGCACGACGGCACGGACGACACGTTCCACGTGCGCAGCCATGCCACGGGCGGCGCGACGCTGGGCGACCTGCTGCGGGCACTCCTGGCCAAACCTGCGGCCACGTGGGAGTCGGCCCGCCTCCCGGCGGAGATCGTGGAATCGATGCGGGCCTCGGCGCCCGAGCGGGCGCGGGAGTTCGCCTCCTTTCGCGACCGGCTGGCGACCGTCCTCATCGACGCGGAGACGGCCCGCACGGACGACGAGCCGACGGAGTGGACGACGCTCGCCGCCACCATCGGGTATCTGGAGGGATTCGACCACTGGCTGCAGGTGGTGGAGGCCAGCGCCGCCATCGGGCTCGGCCGCCTCGCGGGCGACCGCACCAACCGCAGGCAGGCGATCTCCCGCCTGACGGCGGCGATCCACCCCGAGCCCGCAATGGATCAAGAGGCGGCGGCCGCACGGATCGCGGATCTCCTGGCCCGGAAGCGGGTGACGCAGGCCCACGTGCTCCAGGCGGCCCTCCTCGCGCCGCAGTGGCTCGGCGTGGTCGGCCGGGCCATCGACTGGCCGGAACTGCCAGGCCATTACGCATGGCTACGGAAGCTCCACTGGGGCGGGTTCGAAGCGGACGGCGACTCGGATCCGTCCGACGGCGACGGCCGCCTCGAGCAGATGCCGGAGGGCCTCGACCACAAGCGGCTCGCCCGCCTGCTGACCGCCGCGCGCGTGATCGAGACGCCCAAGGCGCTCGAGCAGGTGCGGGCTTGCATCGACATCCTGTCCAGCCGCGTCGATCGCCAGCACCTGATCGCACAGGCCCACGCCGCGGACAAGCCGATCGATCCACTCCCGCTGGCCGTGGTGCCCGTGGAGCCGGGCAGCGGGAGATTCCCGGACCTGCTCGAGCGACGGAAGGCACTCGCTCATCTCAGGCAGGTTGCCGCCACGGCCCGCCGCAAGCGCGATGCGATCGCCACCGTGGACCGGGCCGTGGAACTGCTCGCCCGACGGGCGGGGGCGGGAACCGCGGAGCGGCTCGACTGGATGCTCGAGGCCACCAACGGGTTCCATCAGCCACCGGCCGTCTCGGCGGATGGCTGCGAGTCACGAATCGTGATCGGCGCCGCGGGACGGCCGGCCAGCCTGTTCAGCAAGCAGTCGAAGGCCATGAAGACGCCGCCGGCCCCGCTCAAACAGCATCCAGACTTCAAGCCCCAGCAGCGGGCCCTCAAAACGCTGCAGGCCTTCTTCGACCTCTCGTGCAGGATGGGTGTGGAGGCGATGATCGAGAACCGGTGGCACTTGGCGGACGAAATCGCCCGGCTCGGGCAGCATCCGGTGGTGAAGGGCATGTTCGCCGCCCTCCTCCTCACGGATGGCGTACACGTGGGGCTGCTGACGGCAGACGGTGGCAGGCTCGTGACCGGCGACGACACGACCGTGCCGCTCGCGGCTTCCGGATCGCTGCGCATCGTGCATCCCGTGGAGTTCGAGCCGTTCGGCGGACCGACGGAATGGATGGCTCGGCTCCGCACGCGGGGGATCGTGCAGCCATTCGAGCAGGTGGAACGCCGCGTGCATGTGGCGTCGGAGTATCCGGAACTCGACCAGCCGGAGGGAGCGGACCCGCTCCGCGGACGTGGGTTCGAGAGCGGGCGGTTCGTCACCGCCTTGTGGTCCGCCGGATGGCGCATGCACGGGTTCGAACAGGGTGTCGAGGAACGCGTGTTTCACCCGGGTGGCGTCACTGCGACCATCCGGCTCGCGGCCGGCAGCGACGGCGCCACGCGGATCAAGTCGCTGTTGTTCACGGCCCGTGACGGCGGACCGCTCGCCCTCACCGCCGTACCGCCGATCGTGTTCTCCGAGACGCTCCGTGACCTCCACGCCGCCGCCGCGACGGCCCCGGCGGAGAGCGGCGTGTGACGACCCGTCGGAAGCCACCGCCGGATTGTCACCGCTGGCCGACCGGCCGCGTCCGGCCTTGAAACGGCCGGCATGACACGCGACAACGAAGCGGCGGCTCCCGTCATCACGGGGCTCGCCTTTCGCACCCCCGCAGGAGCCCCCAGCCCGTGACCGAGCACGAATTGATCCGCGAACTCGCCGAAAAGAACACCTCCAAGATCGTCATGCTCGTGGCCGACGGTCTCGGCGGCCTGCCCATGCAGGCCGGCGGCAAGACGGAACTCGAGACGGCCGCCACGCCCAACCTCGACCGGCTCGCTGCCCGCGGCACCTCCGGCTCGAGCATCCCCGTGCTCCCCGGCATCACGCCCGGCTCCGGTCCCGGCCACCTCGGCCTCTTCGGTTACGACCCGCTGGAGTTCAAGATCGGCCGCGGGGCACTCGAGGCCACCGGCATCGGCTTCGAGCTCGGTCCCGACGACGTCGCGGCCCGCGGCAACTTCTGCACGCTCGACGCCGCCGGAAAGATCTCCGACCGCCGCGCCGGCCGGATTCCCTCGGAAGAGAGCTTCGCCGTCGTCGAGAAACTCCAGGCCGTGAAGATCCCCGGCGTGGAAACGTTCGTGAAGCCGGTCAAGGAGCACCGCTTCGTGGTCGTGTTCCGTGGGAAGGGGCTCGACGGCCGCGTGGCCGACACCGACCCGCAGGCCGTGGGTGTCGCCCCGCTCGACCCGCAACCGGCCCATGCCGCCGCGGCGAAGACCGCCGAGGTCGCCAAGGAGTTCGTGAAGCAGGCCCGGGCGATCCTCGCGAACGAGCCGAAGGCCAACGGGATGGTGCTCCGCGGCTTCGCCGCCAAGCCGGCCCTGCCCACCTACGAGGAGCTCTACGGCCTGAAGGCCGCGGCGATCGCCGTCTACCCGATGTACAAGGGCCTGGCCCGGCTCGTGGGCATGACGCTCGTCGGCAAGGCCCAGTCGCTCGCCGAGCAGATCGCCGAACTCGAGAAGGCGTGGCACGACTACGACTTCTTCTTCCTGCACTTCAAGTACACCGACTCGACCGGCGAAGACGGCGCCTTCGAGCAAAAGGTGAAGCGGATCGAGGAACTCGACGCCGTGCTGCCGAAGATCGAGGCCCTGAAGCCCGACGTTTTGATCGTCACCGGCGACCACTCGACGCCCAGCAAGCTCAAGAGCCACTCCTGGCACCCGGTGCCGACGCTCCTCGTCGCCGACACCTGCCGTCCGGACGGGCTCGCGAAGTTCTCCGAGCGCGACTGCCTCCGCGGCGGCTTCGGGATCTTCCCCGCCAAGCACCTCATGCTCCTGGCGATGGCCCACGCCCAGCGGTTCGGCAAGTACGGGGCGTAGTGCACGAGGCCGATGTGGAGCATCGTGAGGTCAAATCCGGTTACGGAGGCACGGGGATCGGCGTGAGGATGCGGACTGTCTTGGCCGAGGCACGCAAGGCCAAGACACGTGCGGCCGCCAGCGACGCAACTCATGCCGGCCCCGAGCCGGATTGAGCCTCGCGGCCGAGCGACACGGACGCTTGAACACGATCTAGCCGCCGGCCGATTTTGAAGTAGAGTCGAGGCATGCCGCGGCCCACCGACGACGACCTGTTTCAGAGCTCGACGATGACGTTCGGCGAGCACCTGGAGGAGCTGCGGACCTGCCTGATCCGCGCGGCCGCCGGACTCGCCGTCGCGGTGCTGCTCGGCTTCTTCGTCGCCCGGCCCGTCGTGCATCTCATCGAGGAGCCGCTGCGACGGGCCCTGGGCACCTACTACTCGCGGCGGGCGCTGGAGACCTTCGACCAGTGGCGACCGCGAACGCAGGGCGGCCCCGCCCTGCCCTACTCCCGGGACGAGGTCCGCGACGCGGTCGTGAACCGCGGGCTGTCGTTCGAGCTCCGCGAGGTGCATGCCGACCGGCTGGCCAAGGTCCTCGGCACCGGCACGGCGCCGGTCTCGGGCACCACCGCCGCCTTCGCCACCGACTCCCTCGTGCCCGTGCTCCTCTGGCAGCCGATGGCCCGCGACCCGCGGGTGAGCATCACCACGCTCTCCGCCCAGGAGGCCTTCGGCATCTACGTGAAGGCGGCCCTGCTCGTCGGCGTCGTGCTCGCCAGCCCGTGGATCTTCTACCAGCTCTGGACGTTCGTGGCGGCCGGCCTCTATCCGCACGAAAAACGCTGGGTGTGGACGTTCCTGCCGATCAGCATCGGGCTCTTCCTGGCGGGCGTGTTCCTGGCCTTCTTCTTCGTCTTCGACTTCGTGCTCGACTACCTGCTGCAGTTCAACGAGTGGCTGGGCCTCGATCCCGACCCAAGGATCAGCGAGTGGCTGTCGTTCGTGCTCATCCTGCCGATCGGGTTCGGGATCGGCTTCCAGCTGCCGCTGGTGATGCTCTTCCTGGAGCGGATCGGCGTCGTCGAGGCCGAAACGTACGCGTCGCAGTGGCGGATCGCGGTGCTCGTGATCGTGATCGTGTCGGCCGTGCTCACGCCCGCCGATCCCTACAGCATGCTCTTCCTGGCGGCGCCTCTGTGCCTGCTCTACTTCGGCGGCCTCTGGCTCTGCCGCCGGTTCGCGGCGGCCTCGGCGACGGGCCGCGGCCTTCAGCCGGCGACGAAGGCCAGCCAGTAGAAGGCCGTGCCGGTCACGGCCGTGAGCACGAGATCGATCGCTGCGAGGCGGGCCATACGGCGGTGGCGCAGACCGTGGGTGCCCGGTGCCGGCGGCGACGGGAAGCGGGCGACGGCCTCCCAGAGCACCCACACGAGGAGCACGAACGTGCTCACGGCAAACACAAGGTGGATCGCGAGGGACGCGAGCACGCCGCCCGGCCAGAACGGGCTCACGGCCGCCCGCGCCTTCCAGTCGCTCACCAGCCGCACATCGATCTCGAAGACGACGATCGCCGCGGCCAGCGCGGCGGCTATGAACAATTGCAGCGACTTGTGCAGCCGATAGCGGCCGCGGCGGACGGCCGCGATGCTCCAGGCCAGCACGGGCAAGAGCGCCACGAGCCCGACGAGCACCACGTCCATGCCGATCGAGGCCCGGGTACCGAGGAACCCGTCGATGCCGGGAAACACGGCAGCAGAGGCGGTGACGGGCAAGGCTGGGGTTCCAGGCAGGAGGGAGAACGAGGCGTCGATTGTCCGGCAAGGCCGTAGAAAAGAAAGATGGCCGATCCGCGACGTGGGAAAACACCGGTCGCGGCCCGGCCGCGGTATGCTGCCTGGCTCGGGCCGAGTGGCGAAACTGGCAGACGCACGGGACTTAAAATCCCGTATCCCGCGAGGGGTGTGCGGGTTCGATCCCCGCCTCGGCCACTGGCTGCCCTTGGACAGGGCCTTTTCCGGCCTGTGACCACCGGGCCGCGCGATCGGCCTTGCCCCTGACGGGGCCGCGCGGGTATTTCGCCGACATGCCTGTCGAGTCCCGCACCGCGGCCCCTGCCCATCCCGCTCCCCGCGGGCTTCCCGTGTGGCTGCCCTGGGTCCTGGCGCCGGCATTTTTGCTGCTGCCCGTCGGCGGCTGTGGCGTCGCCGCATCGCTGCGGCGGCCACACGCGGCCACGCTCGCCGGGAGCCAGCCGGCCACCGTGCCGGTCACGACGGTCGCAACGGTCGCACCACCGAACCGCACGGTGGCGTCGCGTTCCGTGGCGAACTAGGTTTTCCCGGGGAGCCCGCGCGGCCTCCCCGGAGGAACCCTCATGTCGCTTCGTTCACGCATCGGCCTGACTGCCACGCTGCTCGTGCTGTCGGCGATCCTGGTCACCACGCTCCTGCAGACGATGGCCGCTCGCCGGGCGGTGCTCGAGCAGGCCCGCGCAGGAGGCGACGCCGTGGCCGGCCTGCTCGCGCGGGCCGTGGCCGCCGCCGCGGAACCGCAGGCCGCCGAGGATCCTGCGCGGCCCGCGGACCGTGACGCCACGACGGTTCGCGATCGGTCAGACCACACCCTCGGGCTGCGGCGCATTGTCGGCGAACTCGTCGGCGGCGACGTGCGGGAAGTGAGGATTCTCGACCCGCAACTCACGGCGGTCATGGCGCGCCGTACCGACGAGGCAGGCATGTCGTCCGCAGAGCCGGCCGCCTTGGCCCAGGCCGACGTCGCGCTGGCCCGCGACTGCATCGCCTCCGGCCGGCCCAACGGCCGGTTCACGGCGGACGAGTATCGCGTCGCGGCGCCGGTCCGGCATGCGGACGGCCGGCCTGCGGGCGCCGTGATCGTCGCGATTTCGACGCGGTCCAGCCGCGACGTGCTCTGGTGGCAGGCGGCGGCCGCGACGGCGGCGGCCCTCGTCGTGGGCGTGCCGGGCGTGCTCGCAGCCCTGTGGCTGGTGCGCTCGATCGCCGATCCCGTGTGGAAAGCGCTCGCGGTGGCGGAATCGATCGCGGCGGGCGACCTGACCGTGCGGGTGCCCGAGGGCGGACAGCATGAGATGGGCAGGCTCCTGGCCGCCTTCGGAAGCATGACCCGGTCGCTGGGCGGCCTGATCGGCCGCATCCAGGCGGCGGGTGAGCGGCTGTCGGGAGTGGAGGCCGACGCCGCCGTGGCCTTGGGCCGGCAGGACAAGGCCGTGCGGAACCTGAACAGTTCCACCATGGAAATTTCGGCCGCCGTGGCCCAGATCTCCGCCACCAGCGAGCAGCTCCTGGAGGCCACCAGCAACGTGACGGGGATCGCCCGCGAGGCGGCGAGCGTCGCCGACGAGGGCCGCGGCGGGCTCGACAGCATGACGGCCTCCATGCAGCAGCTCGACGACGCGATGAACGCCTTCACCCGCAAGCTCTCCACCATCAGCCAGCGGGCCAGCGGCATCACGTCGGTCGTGACCGCGATCGCCAAGGTGGCGGACCAGACGAATCTCCTCTCGGTGAACGCCACGATCGAGGCCGAGAAAGCGGGCGAGTCGGGCCGGGGCTTCCGCATCGTGGCCCAGGAGATCCGCCGGCTGGCCGATCAGACGGCCCTGGCCACCAAGGACATCGAGCGGATGGTCCGCGACATGCAGGCCGCGGTCTCCAGCGGCACGATGGAAATGGACCGCTTCCGCAACGAGGTCAGCATGCGGATCGGCGAAGTGGCCGACGTGAGCGAGAAGCTCGGCCGGATCATCGAGCCGGTGCAGTCCGTGACCCGGTCGCTGGAGCAGGTCCACCACGGCATGGAGACCCAGTCGCAGGGCGCCCACCAGATCCGCGACGCGATGGAGACGTTGCGGGCCGACGCGGGCGAGTCGGCCGCATCGCTGGCCGCCTTCACCAGCTCGCTGGACGAACTCCGGCGCTCGATCGGCGAACTCAACGCCGAGGCCGCCCGGTTCCGAACCTGACGGCCGGAACAGGGGGCCGGATCACCGCCGCACGTTCGGTCGGGCGGCGAGGAACCGACGCAGGCCGGACACGATCCGATGGGGCGGCTGGGATCCGGACTGCGTGTAGAGCGGGGTCTTGCCGTCGTCGGTGACGATCAGTTCGACGCCGTCGGTGGCGAGTTCGGCCTTGCCAACCAGGTCGTCCGCCGGGGCCGCGGCCGGCGACGCGTCTTCGGCCTGCGGTACGGTCGCCACTACGAAGTGATCCCGTGCCAGCGACTCGAACTCCGGATCCTTGATGAGGGACGCCACGCGGGTGGTGGCCTCGGTGTCCCCCCGCCGCGACACCATCAGCAGGATCGGCCGTTTGGCGTCCCGGGCGGTTTCCACGGCCTCGTCGAGGGACGACAGCACCTCCTCCGCCTCTCCCGCCTGCCCGTCCGCCTTCCCGGCGATCGCCGGCAGGTGCCCCTCCATCGCGGCCACCCAGGCGTCGGCCGACTGCCCGGTGTAGCCCGACTGGCCGGCGATCCGGCTGCCATCCGGGGCGATCAGGAGCGTGCTGGGAAACGAACGCACGCCGTATTTGATGCACACCCGCGACCGGGCCTGGCGTTCTTCCTGGGAAATGCCTTGCTGGGGCAGGTCGATCATGAGCAGGACGACCCGGTCCTCCGCCCAGCCCTTGAACGCCTCGGTATGCAGCACCTTTTCCTCGAGGTGGCGGCAGTGGAGGCACCAGTCGCTGCCCGTGAACACGGTCAAAATGGGCCGGCCGGT
>Ga0315900_10001532_pt1 | contig 36892 bp, 28 predicted proteins | sample LakEriMetagenome_FD_203521 | JGI IMG/M metagenome (GOLD analysis project Ga0315900, IMG submission 203521) | Freshwater fungal communities from buoy surface, Lake Erie, Ohio, United States - Buoy 12 MA114 | ecosystem: Environmental > Aquatic > Freshwater > Lake > Lake biofilm | place: USA: Lake...
ACCCGGCCATTGGTGAATTCCACCACGCCTGCCGTGTATGGCACATACGTCACTGAAGGACCGCCGCCCCAAAATCCAGGCCCGCCCCAGCCCCAGGGACCTCCCCAGTATGGATTCCAGGCTCCATAGCCGAATCCGACGCCCATGTTAAGCGTCCGCACCGGCCGCTCGCCGACATAAGTCCATGCCTCGATCTCCTTACCACGGCTCGTGCCGACCGAAACGCGGTCCGGCCGCCCCCATGCCAGGAACACTGCGTCCCGTGTCATGCCTTCACGGATCACGCCGCTGGTCACAAGCTGGCGGTCTTTGGCGCTGAGGCGGGTGAAAAGCTGCGGGTTGCGTTCAATGCGCGTCTGCGGCGTCGATGAGGCGCACTGTGATAGGGTCAAGGCAGTTAACAGGCCGAAGAAGAGCCGGAGGATCGTTTTCATGGCAGGAGGAGTTTAGGAGGAAGACAAACAACTTGTTCAGCAGCTCTAATGACGTGCGCCAGCCCTGCTTCGTTCATCCGTCGGCATCGAAAATCGCCGCAGCGCCATCCAACCGCCCGCAACCAGCAGCAGAAACGCGAACCACCACGGCCAGGCCCGAAGCGCTGTGGCAAAAACCTGCGGGTCGTCCGCGCCCAGATTCAGGCGGTCGCCGGTCCAGCGTGTCTGCCAGCCGAAGAGCAGCGTCGTCAGCCCGTAGGCCAGATTGATCGTCAATCCGCGAAAGCTCAGCGCTGTCGCCCGCTGTTCCGAGTCCACGATCTCGTTCAGGTAGTGTGAGAGAAAGAACTGCAAAAAGCGCATGCTCATGAAAAGCGGCACCACCAGCGCGATCCCGGTCCAGCCGGCTTGCGGATGCGCCGCCGCCATGAGGCCCGCAAACACCGCCACGGCCAGCCATGCAAAATTCTGCCGTGCACTCATCATCTTCGCGCTTTTTTCCATCAAACCCGCCGTCACCAACCCGAGCAGCGACACGCCGGTGCCGATCACCCCGTACCAGACTTCCTCGATGCCCACGAGGCGGTAGAAATTGCTCGCCACTGTCAGAAAGAGGCGGATCACGCTGTCAAACACCAGCCCGAACACGATCAACGCGAACGCCGCCCGTGTCCGCCAGATCCAGCCGCCTGTTTGCAAAATCGAGCGCCAAGTTTCCCCGACGCTGTGCCAGAAGGCCGTCTTGACCGGCTGAGCGCGCTGCTCCGACATGCGCAGCGTCACCGCCAGGCAGGCCAGCGCCGTGCCCAGGCACAGCAGCGTCGGCAGCTTAATCGCAACCTCCTTCGTCACCGTCATTTCCAGCCCCAGAAAGCCCAGCAGTGATGTGAGCGTGTGATGATCATACACCACCGAGCCGGTGATCGACGACACCACAAACCCCAGCGCCATCCCGCGTGAAAGATTCGCCATCACCCGGGGCCACAGGGTCTTCCGCTGCGCCTCAGGAAGCGAGTCGTAAGCCAGCGCTTCGTCAGCGCCACTCGCACAGGCCTCCGCCGCGCCGCTGAGCACTCGATTCAAGGCAAAAAGCCACAACACCAAGTCATGCCGTCCTTGTGGCATCGCGCACAGAACCCCCATCTCCAGCACCATCAGCACCCCCGCCGCGATCACCAACGGCCTGCGGCCAAAGCGATCCGCCAGAGCGCCCGAGGGCACCTCCAGCACCACGCTTGTCAGCGCCCACACCACGTTCAGCGTCGCGAATTCCCCGATGCTCAACCCCAGGTCCAGAAAAAGCACCGTGAACACCGGGTAATAAAACCGGCAGTTAAAAAGGATGCGGAACCATACAAAAAGGCGCGCGTTGTGATGCTCGGACATGCGCATCGTCTTACTACGCTACGAACTCAGCGCACGGCAACAAACTTCACCAGCGCGGCACTCACGGCACCACCTGCAACGAAGCGAGGACCTTTTGCACTGACGAGTTCTTGGAGAGCGCAGGCTTGTTTGAGTGAAAAGTCAGCACCCACAACTGCCGCCCCTGCGGCACGTGCACCTGCAGGATGGACTGCGACTTGTCCCCGCTCACCGCCTCGCACGCATAGGCGTTCACACCGGAGATCGCCGTCAGTCCGCTGCGCACGATCTTCACATAGCCGCCCTGCTGCATCGTCGTCTGGATTCCCTTTTGATAAGCCGCGTTGGCCACCAGTCCGGCCTTTGAACCTTCGTCTTTCGCGCCCAACGGGCCCGCGACCACCATCCGCAGGCGGCCCTCGTCCGCCGCGGCCGCGAAGAGCGTCTTGTCCGGTGCCGATGCAAGCTCACGCCACTCACCCGGGAGCGCAAAAGCCACGCGATGCGCCGGAACCCGGACACCCATGGCGCCATCTTGCAGAGGAATGCGTTCTAGCTTGGAACGATTGGCGCAACTCGTCAGAACCAGGGAGATCAGAAGTAAAAAGACACGTTTCATGGAAAAGTCAGAAGGACAGTCTCATCAAGCAGCGATCTGAGGCCAAAGGCAACCTCAAGTAATGTCACCCGCGCTCATCACGGCTTCTTCATCGCCCGCACATGCCTGAAGGCCGCCTCCTGCATGAATTTGGAGGCGGCGGGCGTGTTCGTATGCCCGGCGAGCACATCGGCATGGATTTCCTTCGGAATCGTGAGCGCGTTGTAGGCCGCATACACACTCGTCGGCGGGCAGGTCGTGTCGATGAAACCCACCGTGACCGCCGCGCCCTTGCATTTAGCGCGCGTGGCAAAGTTCACGCAGTCAAAGTAACGCGACACCTGCAACGCGGCGGCGTCCGGTTTGCCCTCGGCGTCGTTCGGCACGATTTTCGGCCAGCCGGCGATGCGGTTGGCCTGACTGCCGGTGTGATCGCACCCTGCGGGCACGCCCGCACAGAAGAAACTCACGCGCTCGTCCAGTCCCGCCGCCGCAAAGGCCTGAAAACCACCTTGGCTGCTGCCATACACGATCAGGGTTTTCCCATCCCACTCCGGCTGCGCCGTGAGGAAGTCGATGGCGCGGATCAGGCGCAGAAACATGCCTTTGAAGTAACACTGCTGGCGATCCTTGTTTCCGACGGCGCGGTAGTCCTTCAACTCGCCCGCCGCCAGCGCATCATAAAACTCCTTCGGCTTCCCGTTTGGAATGCCATGCGCGTTGATGTCCAGCGACAGCATGCCGCCCTCGTTCGCCGCCCAGAAGACGCTGCCAGGATTCGAGCCGCGCACACCCGCGCCATGCACATGCAGGATCGCGGGCAGGGATTTCGGCTTCGCGTTCTTCGGACGGCCAAAGTAGCCGCTCACCGGCCTGCCCAGGCACTCCACCTGCAAATCAAACGCGTCCACACCTTTCACCGCGGTCTGCACCGGCGTGAGCGTCGGTTTCAGCGGCACCTTCGCCAGTTCCGCCTTCTGCGCCGCCCAGAACGCGTCAAAATCCTCCGGCACCGGCATGCTTGGCTTCAGGAGCAGCGGCTCATAGCCGGCGGCGGCCAGGGCGGAGGCTTTTCCGCTCGTCGCACGCAGCAGCAGGAAACCGGGCTCGTCGAGCTTGCCGATCAGCGTGGCTTTGCCGTCCTTTATGTTCAGAGTCTGCGGCGGCTGGGGCTGCACACCGTCCTTCGACAGCACGCACACCACCTTGCCCTCGGCGAGAGGTTTGCCGTCCTGCGATGCCTCGATCGTGAAAGTGGCGGTCTCGCCAGTCTTGTAGATCGCGTCCTGGTGGTCGGTGGCGGCCTTCAGCGTGAGAACCGGTGCCGCTGTCTGCGCCTGCAGACTGCAAACCAAAGCAAAGAGGCATAGAGACGATTTTTGACGGAACATGCGCGCGATGCTGCGGCAAGGCGGTGATTGAATCAATCTTCAAGTGCGGAAATGACATCGCGCTTGATCCACCCCGTCGCTGCTTCATGCTGGCGCGCCCCCATGTCTGAAAAGAAACGCGGATGTCTCAAAAAGCTTCTGCTGCCCGCCCTTGCAGGCGTGCTGCTGGCATGGCTTGCCGCCGAGTATTTTTTCAATGTGGACAGCAACCTCGTCGCCGTCGCCGTGCGCAACTCTCCCAAGCCGCTGCAAATTCTCTCCAAGCGCGGCGAGTGGAAGCCGGCAAGCGGCCTGACCACTGGCGATTTCGCTGCCGCGTTGATCGAACGGCATGAAGAACCCGGCATGCGCTGGTCCACGCTCAAGGTGCGCCGCGGCGGCGGGTTGCTCGCCGAGACGGCGCAACGCATTTTCGGCGCGGAAGTCCAAATCATCACACTAGCGCCCGACCAATTTGATTTCATGACCACCTTTCAGCCCAAATTCGCGCTCACCACCGCCCGGGAGCGCATGGCCGAAGGAAATCTGTGGTTTGCCATCACCGCAAACTTCCGCGATCCAAAAGGACGACCAATGGGCTGGGTTTATCACGAAGGCCGGCAGGTTAATCCCCCCTTCGGCGACTGGAGCGGGTGCTTCTTTGTCAAAGACGGACGTCCGTGGTTCGGGCCCAAGTCCCTACTCAACGATGTTCCCGGCCTCATTCAGGAAGGATCGCAGGTCTATCCTTCGGTGATGAAAAACCACACGATCTTCTCTTATGTGGAGTTAAAGCCCGACGAGTTGTTCGACGGAAGCAAGATCAGCTACCGTGCTCTCGGCGGCATGCGTCAGGACGGCACGATTGTGTTTGTACTCTCCGGCGATGGCGGCGTGATGAACGTCGGCGAAGTCACCGAAATCGCCCGGAAGCTCGATGTCCAGCACGCCACCCTGCTGGACGGTGGCCGCGCCCTTCAATACTCCATCCGCACTGACGACGGTCCCTGGCACTTTCACGCCGCCAACACCGATTTGCCCATCGAATACAAGCTCCTCGAACGCCAGCGCTCCCCCGTTTACATCGGCGTCCGTCGCAAAGCGCCGCTCATCATCAATGGAGCCAGCGCTAATTGACCGCTAGAATGTCCTGAAAAAGCGCACTTCAGGAAAGCCGCGACACATCAAAGCATGCCCGGCGTGTAGCGGGGTCGCGCGGACGAAGCTGTGCCGATGGTTTGTCGCAGGCTGGCATCATCCAAGGCGCGATCCACGGCGTCCTGAAGGGCGCGCGATGTCAGTTCGCGCAGAACGGGCACCGGCGAACCGCTGCCGGGGCGGTAGGCGTTGCTCTGGCGCTCGCCTTCATAGATTTTTGTGAACAACACCCGGCCGGAAGAGGCTTCGATCACATTCACCCGGATGCGCGCATAGCCATAAGGGTGAACCAAAAGTTGCGAGCGCAGATCATGTATTTCTCCGGCGATGGTGAAACGCCCCTTCCCCGCCTCCGCCAGCATGCCGCGTGCTTCCAAAGCATGACCAAAAGCGTTGCCTACGATGTCCTTGACCGGAAGACGTGTTTGCAGGGTGTCCACCTTGGGACCGATGGGCAGACGCACATGTCCGAGCGTCTGCGCCTGCACGCCCCGTTTGTCTTTGAATTTCCCCACGTTGAAGTCAGGAGTGCCGCGCACCATCTGCCCCGGAACATAATCAAGACTGACAACGGAGGAGTTGGTGCAGTTTGAAAGACAAAACACGGAAAGGGCTCCCATGAGGGCTGGCAGGCAGCGGAGGTTCATGGACGCATCCTTAAAACGCCTTCGCCACGAATCAATGAATGAGATTTTGACCGCGAGGCTCATCAGGCAAAAAAACAACCCTGCCGGCACTCGGAACTCAGGAAAAAAACCCCCAAAACCTGAATCCAATTAACCCGGCAGGGTTGATTAATTAAATTTATATTCGGAAAGTGGGGGGCCATGCAATCTCAAAAAATTTGCCGTCAAAAAAAATCATCCGCCCTTTTGATTCTGGGCTGTTTTTTTCTGCTCTGGAGCGTCTCTTCCGCCCACGCACAACTGGGACGTGCCGTGCGGCAGGTCATTGTCACCCGGGCGGCGTCCTGGGACTCGAACACGGCCTCAATGCAGTGCTGGCAGCGTCCTTCAGCGGCGGCGGCGTGGCAGCCGGTGTTTGAAAAGCCCGTGCCGGTGCTTCTGGGCAGAAAAGGCCTCGCTTGGGGGCGAGGTGTCTTCAATCCGCCCCGGAACGGCGTCCCGATGAAAGTTGAAAAAGACTGGAAGGCACCGGCCGGTGTCTTTCACCTTGGCAGCCTCTTTGGCTATGCTGCCACACCACCGTCTGGCACACGCTGGCCCTACATCCAGGTGGGCCCTTGGGATGCTTATGTGGATGATTCGACGAGTCCGTTTTACAACCAACACGTGCGCATTGACCCGCGCCAGGGCATCCCGCCGTGGTTTGATAAGCAAAAAATGCGGCTTGGCGATGCCGCCTACAAATGGATGCTCGAGATCCGTCACAACCAGAGGCCTGCGGCACCGGGCTATGGCAGCGCGATCTTCTTCCACGTCCGCCGTGGCCCCGACAAGCCCAGCGCCGGCTGCACCACGATGGCGGAGGGCGACCTGGTGCGTCTGCTCAGGTGGATCGACCCTGGTGCCTCGCCGCACTACGTCCTGCTGCCCAGAGCTGATTATGCGGCTCTGCGCTCAGCGTGGGGACTGCCCTGAGAAGGGGCCCGCGAAATTCAAATGGAACGCCCCGTGCGCTGAATGGCTTTTTTGAGCCAGCCACCTTCGTCTTTCCACGGTGACGTGCTGCGGATTTCGGCCACGGTCATCGGCAGGCGGGCGCTCCAGTTGCTGTTCGCGGCGATGCCGGGCACGTTGAAGCGGTCCTCAAGACCAAAGAGGTCCGTCAGCATGAAAGCGGCGAAGCGCGCATTGCTGGCCAGCAGCGCCTCCAGCAGCGCACGACGGATGTGATCGTCATATTCAGGCCAGCCGCCATCCGAGAAGCGCAAACCGGCGAAATCAGAGAGAAAGCGCAGCTCTTTTTCCGCCATCGCACACTCAGACACCTCGTTGCTGCCCAAGGCCCGGCGACGATGTTCCCAGAGCGTCTTCATCGGCTCATGATCATGAGTGGCGTAGGTGGTGAAGGCGCAGTTATCGTAGTTAGCGCCCATGACGACGCGGCCATTCTCATCATCCTCCCAGTGGCTGACCTTGAAGCCCGGCACATCGAGGCTGAGCAGATGCGGACGCACATAATCAGGTACGGTGCCGAGATCCTCGGCGACGACCTCAGCGCGTCCTGCCGCGGCATCGAGGATCATGCGCAGGTATTTGTCGCCATTTGCGAGGTTCGCAGCCTTGTGGGCGGGGGTGTCGTCATCGTTTTCGATGAAATGCGGCAGGCGGCCGGCAGTTCGCGCCGTGGCTCCTTCGTCGGTGAGGTGACAAAACTCCGCGTTGCGTGCCGGACGCCACGGAAAGCTGTAAATGCGGTAAAAGCCCAGCACATGGTCGATGCGAAAGATGTCGAAGACCTCCGTGAGCTTCCGGGTGCGCTGCCGCCACCACTGGAATCCACCGCGCTCCATCTCGTCCCATCGGTAGAGCGGGATGCCCCAGTTCTGCCCCCAGCGCTGCACAAAGTAGTCGTCCTTGAAGTAAGTCTCCGGCGGAGCACCACCGCACCATTCGAGATCAAACTGCTCCGGATGGAAGAACACATCCGCGCTGCACCACGAAATGCCGAAGGGGATGTCCCCCATCAGCTTGATCCCCTTCCCGTTCGCGTAGGCCCTAAGCTCTCCCCACTGCTTGAAACACAACCACTGCACATAGGCATGGAAAAGGATGCGGTTGTCGATCTCGTCGCCCATCGCATCGCGCCAGGCACGGGCTTTGGCGGCGGTGTTCAGCTCCGGGCGCCAGTTCGTCCAGTCCTCATGCCCGTGCTCCTCCATCAGCACGCGGAAAAGGCAGAAATCATCCAGCCATGCGGCCTCCTGCTCACAGAACTTCTCGAACACCGCCATGCGTTCCGGTTGCTGCTGCACCTGGCTGAAAGCGCGGCGCAGCAGCGTGGTTTTCAGCCGGCGCACCTTCGTGTAATTCACCGGGCCATGACGAAGCAGGTCGGCGCGCATGATGCGGGTGATCGTGCGATGAAATTTTTCATCCAGCTCCGGCACGGCGGCAGGCGTCAGCTCCAGCGTGAGATAATCGAGCGCGACGGAGCTGATGGCGTTGTAAGGGCTGCTGTCGCTCCCAGTGGCGTTGATGGGCAGGAACTGCACGAAGCCGAGGCCGGTCTCCGCCGCCCAGTCGATGAGCTGCCGCACGCCCCCGGTGTCACCAATGCCGAGATCGTCGGCGGTGCGGATGGCAAAAACGGGGATGAGGATGCCGGCGCGGCGCGGCTGGACGGTGGGCATGCGTGAAAAGCAAAGTTCGCTGGTTGTCTGGTGCGATTTGGGTAGCTTGGCAAGCGTATAGAGCACGATGCGTTCCCGATTCCTGACGTTGCTGACAATTTCGAGCCTCTCCACCGCCCTCCCGGCCGCGGAGTCCACAGAGCCGCGTGTGATCGACTTCAGAGGCCCGCCGCACAACTACCTCGACTGGCAGCCCAGAGACCGCTTCGCCCAGTTGCAGGAAAAAGCGCAGAAAGGCGAGGTGAAGCTCGACACCAGCAGCGACAAGGTCTTCCTCACCAGCCTGCTGGAAGCCTTGGACATCCCCATCAGCTCCCAGATCATGGTCTTCTCCGCCAGTTCGCTCCAGAGCGAGATCATCAACCCGCGCAACCCGCGTGCCCTCTACTTCAACGAGGATACTTACATCGGCTGGGTGCCCGGCGGCCTCGTGGAAATCATCGCGGCAGATCCTGTCATGGGGCCGATGTTTTATGTGTTCAACCGCCTGCGTCCCGGCGGCCCGGTGCCGAATGTCGAGCGCTCGACCAAATGCATGAACTGCCACGCCGGCAACGCCACACGCCGCCTGCCCGGCCTCATCGCCGAGTCGCTGCTCGTCTCACGCGCCGGTTCCAGCCTTGAAACCTTCCGCCGCGACGTGCAGGGGCACCAGATCCCCCTGGAGCTGCGCTTCGGCGGCTGGCACCTCACCGGTGAGCACAACCTCTCCAGCCACAAGGCCAATGTGATGGGCATCCCGAACGCCGGCAAAAACGAGATCACCTCCGTGAATCCCGGCCAGTATTCCGACCTCAGCCTGCACCTGCTTCCCACCAGCGACATCCTCCCCCACCTCATCCACGAGCATCAGATCGGCTTCGAAAACCGGCTCGTCTATGCCATCTACACCCTGCGCCAGCTCAAGCATGAGAACAAAAACATGCTCGGCGCCGCCGCGAAGGCCGAACTCGAGGAACGCGCGCAGGAACTCGCCCGCTACATCACCTTTGCCGAGGAGGCGAAGTTCCCGGCCAAAGGCATCAACGGCGACCGCAAGTTTGCGGAAGATTTCCTGCGCGACCGCAAGGCGACTAGGTCCGGCCTCTCCTTGAAGGATCTCGACATGAAGACGCGCATCTTCAAACACCGCTGCAGCTTCATGCTCTACACCGACACCTGGAAAGAAGCGCCGAAGGAACTCAAGGAGCGCGTTTACTACCACATGGCGCTCTACCTGCGCGATCAAGCCGACCCTCAGCACGCGCACATCCCGCAGGCGGAACGTCTGGCCATCCGCACCATCCTCAAAGAAACGATGACCGACCTCCCGGCCTGGTGGCGGTAATGTGATGCGGGCACTCTTGCCCGCAGTTGAGCGCCTTCTTTGCGGGCAAGAGTGCCCACATCACTTACTTGCTCAGCTCCAGCATGCGCAGGATCGGCTTCTCGGCACGCTTGCGCAGTTCCTCGGGCATCTCGACCTGCGGGGTGAGGTCGCGCAGGCAGTCGTGGAGCTTCTGCAGGGTGTTCAGCTTCATGTAGCGGCAGTCAGCGCAGGCGCAGTGGCCGGTGGGCCCGGGAATGAACCTCTTCCCCGGCACCTCACGCTCCAAACGATGCAGCATGCCGCTCTCAGTGACAATGATGAAGGTGCCCGCCGGACTGTTGCGGCAGTAACCGACCATTTTCTCCGTGCTGCACACTTCATCCGCCAGCATGCGCACCGCATACGTGCACTCCGGATGGGCGACGACCTTGGCATCGGGATGCTCGTCCTTGATTTTTTGAATGCTGTCGCGGGTGAACTCGACATGGACGTAGCAGGCCCCCTTCCACAAATCCATCTTGCGGCCGGTCTTTTCCATCACCCAGGAGCCGAGGTTCTGGTCCGGCACAAACAGGATCGGGCGGTCCTTCGGCGCAGCGGCGACGATCTTGTCCGCATTGCCGCTGGTGCAGATGCAGTCGCTCAGGGCCTTCACATGGCCGCTGCAGTTGATGTAGGCGATCACGTAGTAGTTCTTGGCCGCGTTCGCCTTCAAAAAGGCCTCAAGCTGCGGTCCTGGGCAACTTTGCTCCAGCGAGCAGCCCGCGTCACGATCCGGCAGCACGACGGTTTTGCTCGGATTCACGATCTTCGCGGTTTCCGCCATGAAATGGACGCCGCAGAAGGCGATCACGTCCGCGTTCGTCTCCTTCGCCTTGTAAGCGAGGCCGAGCGAATCGCCCACGAAGTCCGCCAACTCCTGAATCTCCTTGGATTGGTAGTTGTGCGCCAGAATCACGGCGTTGCGCTCCTTTTTCAGGCGCAGGATTTCATCAACTAGATTGGGGGCGGCGGTGGCAACCATGGAAAGAGATTTAGAGCGTCCCGCGTGAGGTGCAAGAGACGAGGTTGCATTCGACATTCTGCATTCATCATTCGACATTCATCCCGTGACCCAAAAACAGCCCCATCCCCTGCTCGATCTCGCCCTGACTGTCATTCTGCCATCCATCGCGCTGGAAAAACTAAGTGCGCCGGACCGCCTCGGACCGCTTTGGGCTCTGGTGGTCGCTTTGCTGCTGCCGCTGGGATTTGGCATCTGGTGCTTCATCAACAAGCGCGGGCTGAACTTCTTCTCCGTGCTTGGCCTGATCGCCGTGATCGTCACCGGCGGTCTGGGGCTGCTGAATCTGAACGCCACCTGGTTTGCCGTGAAAGAGGCCCTGTTTCCGATCTTCCTCGGCATCGCCTTTCCTCTGAGCCATCGCTGGGGCAAACCGCTGGTGAATGAGATGCTGCTGAATCCGCAGGTCATCAACATGCCCGTGTTGCATCAGGCGCTCGACACGCCGGAGAAACACCACGAATTCGCCGTCCTGCTCAAACGCGCCTCCTGGGGCATGGCAGGCACCTTCATGTTCTCCTCGGCCGCGAACTTTGCCCTCGCCATCTACCTGCTGGGCGACAAAGCCCCTGGCAGCCAGGAATACACGAAAGCGATCGGCCGCCTGAACTGGAGCGGCTTCCTCGTGATCGGCCTGCCGCTCATGGGCGTCACACTGGCGCTCCTGCTCTGGCTCCTGCGTTCCATCACGCGCCTGACGGGTCTCGAACGAGACGACCTCATGAACCAGGGGGCCACCGTACGGCGGCAGGTGAACAACGGCTGAATCCGCAGGCAAAAACCGTTTGCCGAAACAGCGCGGGGCATTTATACACTGCGCCCCGGACTCGCGCGGTTAGCTCAGTGGTAGAGCATTACCTTGACATGGTAGGGGTCACAGGTTCGAACCCTGTACCGCGCACCATCTTCGGTTGAAGATTACACCTCCGGCTCAAGCGAGAATCTCGCTGACCACACGCGACTGCGGATTCTCGACCAGCGTCATATCGGTGCCGTTGCGCTTGTAGCTGAGCTTTTTCGGGTCGAGGCCGAAGAGGTGCAGCAGCGTGGTATGGTAGTCGTAGTGATTGACGACGTCCTTGACCGCATGATGGCCAAACTCGTCCGTCTCGCCGTGCATATGACCGCCTTTGAAGCCGCCACCGGCCACCCACATGCTGAAACCGTAGGTGTTGTGATCGCGGCCGACGGTTTTGCGGTCCTTGGCGCCGGCGCGGTTTTGAATGACCGGCAGGCGGCCCATTTCACCGCCCCAATGCACCACCGTCGTATCGAGCAGGCCGCGCTGTTTGAGGTCGGTGACGAGCGCCGCGGCACCCTGATCGACATACAGGCACGTCGCCGGCAGGCCGGTGAGGATGCTTTGATGATGATCCCAGGTCTGGTTGCCGGTGAAGAGCGACACAAAACGCACACCACGCTCGACCAGACGGCGCGCGATGAGGCAGCGCGTGCCAAACTCCGCCGCGGCCGGATTGTCGATGCCGTAGAGCTTCTTCGTGGCCTCGCTTTCCTTCGAAATGTCGAGCGCCTCCTTCGCAGCGGTCTGCATGCGTGCCGCGAGCTCAAAACTCTGGATACGCGCCTCGAGATCGCTTTCACCGGGACGGGCTTCGAGATGCTCGCGGTTGATGCGCTGGACGAAATTGAGGTAGCGGGCCTGCGCGTCGCCTTTGAGGCTCAGCGGCGCGTCGAGATTGGGAATGCGCGGCTCTTTGGGACGAATGACCGTGCCCTGGTAGAGGGAAGGCAGCCAGCCGTTGCTCCAATTGTCCACGCCGAGCACCGGCACGCCGCGCGGATCAGTCAGCGCGACGTAGGCAGGCAGATCCTGATTCTCGGAACCGAGGCCGTAGGTGATCCACGAGCCGAGCGTGGGCCGCCCACCGGTGACCTGGCCGTTCATGAGCGCGTAGATGCTCTGGCCGTGGTTGTTCACGCCGGTGTGCATCGAGCGGATGAGCGTCACGTCATCGACGATGCGGGAGAAATGCGGCAGCAACTCGCTCACATCCATGCCGCACTGGCCATACTTGCCGAATTTCCACTGAGGGCCCATCACCTCGCGGCTGGCACCGGCGGCGTCGTCGTATTTGACCTCACCGGGGAATTCCTTGCCGTCGAGCTTCACCAGTTCCGGCTTCGGGTCGAAGAGATCCATGTGGCTGGGGCCGCCCTGCATGAACATGGAGATCATCGCCTTCGCCTGGCCGAAGCGGTGCGGGCGCTTCGGTGTCAGGTCAAAATGCTGCGCCTTAGCCTGCTCGGAGGTGGCCAGCAGGCCCTGCTCCTGCAGCAGCGTGGCCAGCGCGATGCCGCCGATGCCATAGCAGGAACGGTTGAGGATGGAGCGGCGGGTATGAAGCATGCTTGTTCTACGCGGGCAAAGCATGGGCTCTAACTCAACAGCGGGCAGAAAACCTCTACTTCACGACACTTCGCACAACACCTCTCGCCAGACGGGTTACGAGTTCATCTCCTTCTGCAACCTCAACCGCATCCGAGAGCACACGGCCCTCGGCATTCGTTGTGTAGGAAAAACCGCGGGCGAGCACCGATTCGGGGCCGATATGCTTCAAAAGCTCGCCGCGTGACTCCAGACGATCCGCCAGACGATCCAACCTGTGCATGAGCCCCTGCCTCAGTCGTTGAGACAGTGTTTCGGCACGGTGTACGGCCTCGGCGAGTTGCAAGCGTGGATGATGCGCGGAGAGGACATGCTGCTTTTGCGTCAGATCGTCGGCAAGCGACTGCAAACGCTCGCGAACGGCCTCACGCATCCGTGATTCGGCTTCATCGGTGCTTTGCTCGGCCTGCTGGAGCAAACGATCTGGCGCGTGCAGCAGCGGACCTTTGGCGGTGAGGTCGAGGACGTGCTGATGATGATCAAGCAGCGTGCTGACACGCGTCTTCAACGTGCGTGCGATGCTTTCAAAGTGCCGCTGCAACTCGCCAACGTCCGGCGCGAGCAGTTCCGCCGCCGCGCTAGGGGTCGGAGCACGCAGATCAGCCACGAAGTCAGCGATGGTGAAGTCGATCTCATGCCCGACCGCGGAAATGATTGGGATCGGACATGCAGCGATGGCACGGGCGAGCACTTCCTCATTGAAGCACCACAGATCCTCCAGGCTGCCTCCACCACGACCGACAACGATGGTGTCCGGCACCGGCAGGCCGAATCTCTCCGCATCGCCGAGCACTTCCAGCGCGCGCACGATCTCGCGCTCAGCACCCTGGCCCTGCACACGCACGGGAAACACCAGCACGCGCACCCACGGCGCACGGCGCGTGAGAATGTTCAGCATGTCCTGGATCGCCGCGCCGGTGGGTGATGTGACGAGCGCGACGACGGCAGGAAAACGCGGAATGGGCCGCTTGCGTTCGTCGTCGAAAAGGCCTTCCGCGAAAAGCTTGCGTTTCAGCGCCTCGAACTGCTCCTGCAGCGAGCCTTTGCCCTTCGCCTGCACCTGTTTGACGACCATCTGATACTGGCCGCGCGGCTCATACACGCTGATCTCTCCATGCACCTGCACGAGAGCGCCATCCTGGAGGCGCACATTGGTCCGGGCGGCGGCTCCGCGAAACATCACGCAGGAGAGCTGCGCCCCTGCGTCCTTCAGCGTGAAATACTGGTGGCCGGAGCTTTGCAGGCGGTGGTTGCTGATCTCCCCCTCCACCCAAACGCTGCCGATATGACCTTCCAGCACTTCGCGAATCTCGCGCGTGAGCTGGGTGACGGAGAGGATTTCAGCGTCTTCGGGCATGACGTCCCGATGTGACACAGAAGCGGGCAATGTCCAGCCGCCACAAAGCATCATCGGCTGACGTCGGTGCCTGCTTCTGGCGGAAAGAAAGAATACAGGAAGCCGCCAGGTATTGCATCACTGCAAACTTCCAACCACATGGATTCATCTTCCCTCCCACGCCGTCGTGACTTTCTTCAAACCGCCGGCCTCGGAATCCTAGGGTGGCCGGTGATCCAATCTTTTCTCGGAAATGCGGGCACCGCGTTGGCTCAAAATGTCACCCCAGCACCAGCAGGTGTTGTTCCGGCACTAAACCGCTTCCCGCGAATGATGCAGGACTGGCTGGTGGCCGAGGTGCGTGCGGCTGAACAACGCGGCAATGCCCGGCGCGAGGCTTTGAAGACCAAGGCCGACGCCGAGGCTTATGTGCAATCCGCGCAGGAGCGCATTCGTCAGTGTTTCGGTCCGCTGCCGGAGAAAACACCACTCAACGCGAAGGTTACCAGAGTTCTCGAGCGCGACAAGACCATGGAGAGGGACCATTATCGGATCGAGAACATCGTCTTCGAGAGCCGGCCGAATTATCTCGTCACCGGCAATCTGTACCTGCCCGCAGGACCGGGTCGCAAAGGCCCGTTTCCCGGTGTGATCGGCGTTTGCGGCCACTCACTCAATGGCAAGGCCGAGAAAGCGTATCAAAGTTTCGCGCAGGGACTCGCGCGCCAGGGCATGGCGTGCTTCTTGATCGATCCCGTCGGCCAGGGCGAACGCTTTCAGTATTTGAACGAGAAACTAGGCTCCCGTCTCGGCGGCGGCACTTCCGAGCACAATCAAATGGGCGCGCCGCAGGCACTCGTCGGCGAGTTTCTCGGTACTTGGTTCGTGTGGGATGCGATTCGCGCGCTCGACTACTTGCTTACCCGCGATGAAATCGACCCGAACCATCTCGGTGTGACCGGAAACTCCGGTGGCGGCACGCAAACAACATGGCTCTGCGGCATGGAACCGCGTTTCACCATGGCAGCGCCTTCCTGCTTCGTGACCACCTTCCGTCGCGACGCGGAAAACGAACTGCCACAGGACATGGAACAGTGCCCGCCACGTGTTTTGGCGGAAGACCTCGATCACTGCGATTTCCTAGCCGCGATGGCCCCGAAACCAGTCATCATCATGGCGCAGGAGAAGGATTACTTCGATGCCCGCGGCTCAGCGGAGACTTACGAGCGGCTGAAGAAGCTCTACACGCTGATCGGCAAACCGGAGAACATTCAGCTCCACATCGGCCCTGATCCGCACGGCTACACGCAGCCGAACCGCGAGGCGATGTATCGCTTCTTCGGAAAAGCCGCCGGCATTCCCGCTGCTGACGCAGAACCGCTCATCACCATCGAAACAGACGAGGATCTGCTCTGCACGCCCAAAGGCCAGGTCACGGCGATGGGATCGCGAACGCTGATGTCGTTCACACACGACAAAGCGGAGACGCTCGCGAAGAAACGGGGCTCCGTGAGCGGTGCCGCGCTCGAGACAGCGGTGGGTGAAGTCTTGAAAATGCCCGCGCTGCGGGATTCGCCGCCGGATTACCGCATTCTCCGCAGCATGGGCCAGCGCAAGTATCCCGCCAAAGCCTACTGCGCCTACGCCGTCGAGACGGAGCCGATGATTCATGCCTTGGTGACGCGTTTGAGCGAGGAAGTGCTCACCTCGCGCCTGCCTCGCGGCCAGAGCAAGGCCGTGCTCTACATTTCGCACCGTTCCGCCGACGCCGAGTTGCGCGATGATCCCTTCGTGCAGGAACTCGTCGCTTCCTCAGCCGGCGCGGCCTTCTTTGCCTGCGACGTGCGCGGCATCGGCGATTCGCAGCCAGACACCTGTGGCGCGAACCAGTTCCTCGGCCGCTACGGCAGCCACTACTTCTACTCCGCCTACAGCCTGATGCTCGACAGGCCGTTGCTCGGCCAGCGCACCTTCGACGTGTTGCGCGTCATCCAGCTCCTCACTGCCGCAGGACACACGGAGATTCATCTCGCGGGCCGGGGCTGGGGCGCGCTGCCCGCCGCTTTTGCAGCGCTTCTGAGCAAAGACGTGAAAAAGGTCACGCTGAAGCATGCGCTCACCTCCTTTCACGACATCGCCATCCACGATGACCAGCAGTGGCCGAACGCCTTCATGCTGCCACATGCGCTGGAGCATTTTGACCTTCCCGATTGCTACACGGCGCTGAAAAGCCGCGATCTGCGCCTCATCGAGCCGTGGGGAGCCGCCGACGGCATGAAATGACCACCCAACCAACACGCACCATGCAAACGCAGCTCAAGACCAAGCTCTCCATCTTCATGTTTCTCCAGTATTTCATCTGGAGCAGTTGGTACATGACACTTGGTGCCTATCTTGGCACGTTGAACTTCAGCGGCGAGCAGATCGGCCTCGCCTATGGCGCCTTTGCCTGGGGTGCCATCCTTTCGCCTTTCATCGTCGGGTTGATCGCCGACCGCTACTTCGCCTCCGAGAAAATCATCGCGCTACTCGGCATCGCCGGTGGCCTGGTCATGCTGGTGATCCCGCGTCTGCACACTTTCGGCACTGTTTATCCGGCGCTCATCATTTACTGCACGCTCTACGCTCCCACGCTCGCGCTGGGGAACTCGGTTTCGATGACCCATCTCGCGGATGCGAAGAAGGATTTCCCGTTTGTGAAGATCTTCTCCGCCGTGGGTTGGATCGCGGGCGGCGTGGTGCTCAGCCAGTTGAAGGGAGAACAGTCGCCGCTGCAATATTACCTGGCAGGCGGCACATCGATGGCCTTCGGCCTATTCGCGCTGAGCCTGCCGCACACGCCGCCGAAGAAGAAGGGCCAGAACGTGCCGCTGGGTGAAGTCCTCGGGCTCGATGCGCTGGCGCTGCTGAAAAAGCCCGCCTTTGCCATCTTCATCCTCTGCATGTTCCTCATCTGCATCCCGCTGTACTTTTACTTCGTGAACCTCGGCACCTACCTCACGCAGTTGGAGTGGGTGGACTGGGCGCAGAAGATGACACTGGCGCAGATTTCAGACATCATCTTCCTCATCCTGCTGCCACTGATGCTGAAGAAGCTCGGCTACAAGAAGACGATTTTCCTCGGCATCCTGGCCTGGGCCACGCGCTACTTCCTGCTCAGCGCCAGCGCCTCCAGCACCGGCACCGTGCTCATCTTCGGTGCCATTCTGCTCCACGGCATCTGCTACGACTTCCTCTTCATCGCCGGACAGCTTTATGTCGATGGCGAGGCGAACGAGCGCATCCGAGGTGCGGCTCAGGGACTGATCGCCATCATTCTCTGGGGTTTTGGGTCGCTCGTCGGCACTTATTTGGCCGGCCGCGTGATGGATCAGCACAAACTGGTTGAGGCCAAGGGTGCCATCGCTCACGACTGGGCTGCCATCTGGGCCACTCCTGCATGGATCGCCGTCGGCGTGCTAGTGGTGTTCCTGATCTTCTTCCGTGAGCCCGCCAGATCATCGAGCGGGGAGCAATGAAAGTGTGTGTGGGCGTGTTGATTTCTCGACAGGCGAAAGTCCAGATGGAATCGTGGCCCGACCGGCCACCGCGTCGTTCCATCGCACAAGAATGCAGACCAGTCTGTCCAGTCTTATGAAAACCCTCTCCTTCCTGCTCCTTTCCGCCACCACATTGCTTGCGGAAACCACCTTCAGCCCGTGGTCTTACACCGACAAGGACCTCTTCCCCAGCGCCATCGTCTCAACCGCCACCGTGGACTGGAATGGCGATGAACAAGCCGCCGAGGACAAAAAAACCGTGGATGATCCCAAACTGAAGAAGCGTGACATCCCGATCTATGGCGATGAAAACGGCTGGCTTGCCATCGAGCTGAGCGGCCTGCCCAAAAACGCGCAGGTGGAGGCGGAGATCAGCATTGACGGCTTCATGAAGCCCTCCCGTTGGAAGGGCAAGATCGCCAAGACCACTCGGGAAGGAGAAGCACGCATCTTCCCGAAAGCGGCCTGGGATTATGAGGCGCTGCTCAAGGTGCGCCAGCAGCGCCCGGTCAACGTCACCTACAAGGTGTCTGTTAACGGCACGGCCATTGATGACGTTACCGAGACTTGTGTCATGAAATCCATCAACGACTGCCCCTTCTATGTGTTGTGGGACGAGGACGGCGAGGACTTCGACGACTTCTCGTGGATCTTCGCCGCCTATGTGAATGAGAACCATCCTGAAGTGGACACGATTCTCAAAGAAGCCCTCGAAAGCGGCCTGGTGAGCAGTTTTGACGGCTACCAGTCGGAAGACCCCAAGCAGGTGATGATGCAGGTCTTCGCCGTCTGGAACGCCCTGCAACGACGCGGCATCAAATACAGCGATGTGTCCACCACCACGCCGAGCAAGTTCGTCGTCAGCCAGACGGTGCGCTTTCTTGACGACTCCATCGCCGCCACCCAGGCGAACTGCGTTGATGGCTCCGTCCTTATGGCCTCCGTTCTGCAAAAAATCGGCATCAACTCCTACCTGGTCATGGTTCCCGGCCATTGTTTCCTGGCTTTTGACTCGGGCGAAGGTGACGACGACAATATCATCGGCCTGGAAACCACCATGCTTGGCAACGATGAGCTCAAGCCGGTGAAGGACATCCCAAATCTGAACCAAAAGATGAAACTGAAGGAGTTCCAGGCCTCCTACCGGACCTTCAGCAATGCGGTCAAAACCGGCAACAACGCCTTGGAGCGGCACGCTGAGGCGTTTGAGAGCGAGGAAGACCCGAACATCCAGATGATCTCCATCGCCGACGCCCGTGAGTTTGGCATCATGCCCATCGCCTCCACCAAGGCGCCGAAGTAAGTTCCCTATTTACATAAGCGGTCAAAAAAGGAACGCATGGCCTCGCGGCCATGCGTTCGTGATTTTCATACTGTAAAGTGGCCGGAGAAGATCAGCAGCAGCAACCCTCGCAGCATTCAGCGATGCCGTCGTCCTCTTCTTCTTCCTCTTCCTCCTCTGCTTCTTCCTCATCGCAGGATTCTTCGTCTTCTTCCTCATCCTCGAGGCCGTCGCCGTCATCATCGCCGTCTTCCTCGTCGGACGTGCCGTCGTTGTCGTCGTCAGTGTCTTCTTCGTCGCTTACACCGTCGCCGTCTTCGTCGTCATCACTATCTTCCACTTCTTCAAAGAGGCTGTCATCGCCCTCCTCGTCGATTTCGACTTCCTCCTCGAGCTCGGCCTCGTCGTCCTCATCTTCCTCGGTGGCTTCCTCCTCGTTGTATTCCTCAAGGTCTTCCTCATACTCGGTCTCCTCCGTCTCCGAGATGGATTCGGTGATGGATGTCTCCTCGTAATAGCTCTCGTAGTTTTCGATGCTCACCTCGTAGTAGTTCCACGATTCGTAGTAACTCCATGCATCTTCATAAAAAAGAGTGTTCATCGCGGTGGTGTCGCTGTCGAGCACCTGCCACACCGTGTAGTATTCAGGATAAAACGACCTGATGATGTTTGAGTAGGCGGCCAGCGCGTTTTGAAGACGATTCCACTGATACTGGTACTTGGCGTAGGCCAGACGACCATCCCCTTCCACGGCAGCCAGTTGTTCCACCAAATTCACGAGATCCAGGATCATGCGCTCCTGGTAGGACTTCGGTCTTGCTTTTCCAGCCACCTTTTCCAGCTTGCCGAGCAGCGAGTCCAACTGGGTGCCGGATTTTTCGATCAGCGCTAGTTCTGCGGGTGTCAGCTTGCCCTTCTTGCCACCACCTTTCTTATAGCTGGCGACCGAAGGACCGAAGTGATTCACATACATGTCGTAGGCGGTGGAAAGGGAAACCACTCCGCGCCCGACGGTGGACTTCGGATGAGCGCCGCGAATCATGCCCCAGGTCGCGGCCAACTGCGTGATGCCCTGGCCGGTCAAATCCAACCCCTTGAGCATGTCCGGGCTCTTTTTCTGGATGCCCGCGTCCATAAGGTCGATGCCGTCGATGATCGTCTTCAGTGAAGACCAGTAAGGCACCGCCTGCTTTGACTTCGGATTGATGTCCTTGGAGTTCTTGACGATGTAAACGACGGACGCCTTCATATCGTCCACCAACGATGAGGCCGTGGGCGGAGCGCCCTTCTTATTTTTGGCCTTGCCGTGTAGTGAAACTGCTGGAGTTAACCCAAGGCAGAGGCTTGCAGCAAATGCCACGGAGCGAATGAGTGTCAGATGTATCTTTTTCATGAGAAGAGAAATGCTTCTAGCGCCTTCCATGAGCAGTTGTCACACCTTTTTTGTAACTATTTCGCCCCTCGTGCGATGCAGGCAAAGAAATCAAACAAACTGGTCGGGCTGGCGAGATTCGAACTCACGACCTCTTGCACCCCATGAGTGGTTGCTTAGACATGGAAGCGTTGACTTTCCTTGGACACGGCAGGGCTGCGCTAAGCTTATTGTGTTAAAACGAAAATAGGTCATTCTGCTACAGCGCCATTTCACCTGCCGAGGATGCAATTCGGCACCCAAAGTTGACGCCACCTCGCCCATGAAATGATGCCGTCATAGTGCTTGTCGGGACTATGCAGCCATCTGCAACACCGGGGCTTGCTCCTGCGTTCCAGCTTGGATGAAAAGCCTCCTGGCGTGTTCAATGATCTTCACGTTTTGGCTTGGGCCGATCGCCCGGGCCGATCCAAAAGTTTCTGCCGCCGCCGATGAAATTGACGCGCTTCTGGCGAGGGACTGGGCGGCTAACAACTTGACGCCCAACGCCCCGGCGGATGACAGTGTTTTCGTGCGCCGCATCTATCTAGATGTGGTGGGCCGCATTCCCACCTCGCGTGAAACTGAGGAGTTTCTGACTTCCAGCGAAACAGGAAAACGTGCGGCACTGATCGACAAGCTCCTCGATTCCGAGGGCTATGTGCAGAACTATTTCCATTACTGGGCGGATGTGCTGCGTGTGCAATCCAAGGGCCAGCGAACAGGCCCTGCGTATGGTCATTTCATCAAGGATGCGCTGCGCAGCAACAAACCGTACGACCTTTTCGTGCGGGAGATGGTCGCCGGAGAGGGCAAGGCCTGGTCCGATGGCGCGATTGGCTACTATACACGTGATCGTGGCATGCCCTTGGACAACATGGCGAGCACGCTGCGCATCTTTCTGGGCACCCGCATCGAATGCGCCCAGTGCCACAATCACCCCTTTGACAAGTGGACCCAGATGCAGTTCTACGAGATGGCGGCCTTCACTTTTGGCGTGGAGATCAGAGACTTCGGCGGCGGCATCACGGGAGGCATCAGCGACCTTGTGCGTGATCAAGGCATGGCCATTCGCAACACGTTCAAACAGCCTGAATGGCCCAAGAACCCGGCCACCGTGGCCGACCGCCTTGCTTACTGGGCGGAGGTGGAGAGAGTGGCGCGCGCACGCCGGGCGGCCGAGGATGCCTTGCACCAAGCTGAGCGTCTCTACAATCAGGCCTTGTATCGTGGCAACCCGCACTATCCCAAGATGACCTTTGACGAAAAGCGCAAGGTCACTCTGCCACCGGATTACCAGTATGACGATGCGAAACCCAAATCCGTCGTGAAACCGGCTTTCATCATGGGCCATGCATGTACTCCTCTGCCAGGAGAAACACGGGTCCAGGCCTACGCACGCTGGCTGACGAATCCCAATAACGACCGCTTCAACAAGGTCGTGGTCAATCGCCTATGGAAAAAGGCCTTCGGCCTCGCCCTGATCGAGCCGCTCGATGATCTCACGGACACTACCGTGGCGGTGAATCCGGAGCTGTTGAGCCATCTTGAAAAGCTGATGGTGAGCCTGAAATACGATATGAAGGCGTATCTGCGCATCCTCTTCAACACGAGCACCTACCAGCGCCAGGCCTCCCACGAGGAGGTGGCGCCCGGGACTGCCTACCACTTCACGGGCCCGCTGCTGCGCCGCATGACAGCCGAGCAATTGTGGGACAGCTTCGTGACGCTGATCAACCCGAGTCCCGACATGCCAAACATGACCACCCGCGAATTCTTGGAGCAGCGCAGGCTGGCTGTGGAAAAAATCGCCGGTCCGGCTGAGGCGTTCAAGAGCATTCAAGTGGCCGCCAAGAAGTACCAGGAGCAGCCGGAAGGTGTGGAAGCCATGCAGAAACGGTTGGCGGAGGCCCGCGAAGACGCCAAAAAATTCCAATCCATCGCCGCCAACGTCACTGGACCTGAAAAAAGGGCTGCCATCACCCACGCTGCTGAGTGCAATGCGAGAATCAAATCCATCAGCCGTGAGATCACTGCTCTTTATAGCAATGCACGCCGCACCGTCATGGCTGAAGTGATCATTCCCGGCCAAAAAAAGCTGTTCGAGAAGGTCACCGGCACGCCCTGGGAGACCATTGCTTATGAACCCAAACGGGAGGTTCCAATTCAAGCCGCCCCCGGTGCCGTCATGCAGGCGTCCGGTGCTGCCGAGGGAGAGCGCACCATGGCCCCTGGGAATGGCAAGACCAAGCCGACCAAGGCGGAGGCCGCCGAAGCTGAGATCAAGGCCTGGAGCGAAGAGGCCACCTACTATGCCATCCCCCGGAGGCAGTGGCGGGACTACTTCCGTTCGCGGGCCCAGCAGTCCCGGCAGTGGTTGCGCGCAGCCGAAATCGAAAGCCCAGCCCCGCGCGGTCATTTCCTGCGCGAATTTGGCCAGAGCGACCGGGAATTCATTGAGAACGGAAACAGTGAAGCCTCTGTTCCCCAGGCTCTGGCATTGATGAATGGTGAACTCCTGCCGCAGATCGTTCACCGCTACAGCCAGCTCATGCTCACCGTGGGCAAGTCCCAATCTGCCGACGAAAAAATCGACGCCGCTTACATGGCCGTGCTTTCCCGCAACCCCACCGCAAGGGAAAAGGGCCTTTGCCTTCAGGCCCAGGACAAGGGCCTCAGTACCGTGGAGGACCTGATCTACGCACTAATCAACACCCAGCAGTTCATCTTCAATCAGTAGGTGACTGCCTCCGGCATTCTCCCGTCGAGTCAGCGCCGCCAGGACTCAACAGGCGAGATCGTCGGCGTTCGGTTGTAAACCTGGGCGACTTGATCGTTCGGGGCGTTGGTCAAAATCGAATACCTCTCGTCCATCGGCGCCAAGCTCGAAACGCTGCTGAGGCAGACCCGGCAGCGGAGTCAAACGCAACCGCCAAATCGTGTGCCTTTTTGAAGAGACCTTTCTTTGACCCAGAACTCTGTGTCAAATTGTGGCCTTGTCGGTCAAAATGGAGAACGCCGTGGATGGCGGTCAGTGGACACGTGCTTGGGCCCTCCTGGGCTAAAGTGCTGTGCTAAAGCGTGCCACAATGTGCTACCCCCCTCTGCCAGACCTAGAACACACTGCAGAAATTAATTGGAATCCAAATCCGCGTAATCCCTTGGTTTCAAGCCAACAAACTGGTCGGGCTGGCGAGATTCGAACTCACGACCTCTTGCACCCCATGCAAGCGTTCTACCAGGCTGAACTACAGCCCGACCTTGTTTGACTTCCCTCCGCCGGAGCCGCGTTGGGGTGGCTGCCGTTGGAGAGGGACGCATTCTGGACAGAGCCGCTGTCTTTGCAACCGAGATGTTGTCCAAGATGGCACGGAAATGAAAAAAGCACGGGGACCGCAGCCCCCGTGCATTCAACAACACTTCACCTGGCGAAAAGAATCAACGCACGCACCGACGGCGGCGCATTGCCACCAGCGCCAACCCCGTGAAGCCGAGCAACGCACGCGAAGGCTCAGGAACCGCATGCACGCTGATTCCGGATACAGTCACATTGCCATCTCCGGCTGTTAGCCCCTCATGACCCGTAAGAAGTAGCGGCGTGCCTGTCGGGCTGTCCACAGCCGAAATGAACAGCATGCTCTCCGGCGAGGTCAGTCCGCTGGCCGCCGTGTTGGTGTAGCCGACAAAATACGGGTTGTTGGGATTGGTGATGTCATACATCAGCAGACCGTTCTGGCGCTCCATGCCGATGAATGCATACATGTTGCTGCCGATCTGACCAATCGAAAGCGCCTCTGGCTCCGGGCCTTTGTCGTCAGAACGCGTGTCAAAATTCGTCGCGCTGCCACTGTTCATGTTGTGCAGTGTCGGATCCAGTCCCGCCAACAAAGACTCCAGGCTGCCACTGTCCCAGACCAGCGCCCCGGTGTCCGCATTCCAGATGCTGAATGAACGCGTTCCGATCATCACCGCCTCGTCAATTTTGCCATCCCCAGCTGTTCCGCCGTTCGCGCCAGTGTCACCGTCAAGCCGGGAAACGTTCAGGCGGCCAAGTTCACCATCAGCCCTCACTCCCGTCTGCGTTGTGGGGAATATGCTTGTGTCCAGGATGTTGTTCATGCTGTCGTTTCCTGCGATGTCACCAAAACGGCTGACGTCTCGGTCATCCACACGGGCGTCGCCTTCATTCACGGTCACCAGGTACTTGTTCGCGCCAATCGTCACTCCCTTCACCGTATCCGGCATCGGCAGGCCTTTGACGGTGTCGTTAATGCTGCGCAACGTTGTACCACCGGCACCATCGCGGTCGGACGCGTCGATCGTCTGCGTCAGCGTGCCGAGACTCTTCACTGAAGTCCATTTGTTCAGCGTGGTGTCAAAGGTGGCGATCGCATTGTTCTCCTGCAGCGTGACGTGGATCTTGTCCCCGATCATCGCAGCAAATTCTGGCTCCATGCCCTTGTAAAAATCCACGTCGTTATAAACCAGGGGATCATTGAAATTCGGCACGCTGCCAATGAAGGTATTCGCTGTGCCCAGAGCTGCGATGCTTGAGTTGCGGATGCCTTGCAGCGTCACTCCAGTGTCGAGATTTGCACTGGAGAAATCAAACGTGGAGACGGCCGCATTCGTCAGTGCTGAAGCCTGCACGGTGTTTGTCACGCCGGAGAGATTGATGATGCTTAGAGAACCGGGGGCGTTACCGCTGGTGGAGGGGTTTGTAGCACCTGCATTGAACTCGCCCTCATTGACCACGATCAACTTGGATCCATCGGCGGAGAAACTTATGCTGTCAGGATGAAAGCCGACATCCAGTGTCGCCAGCACACGGCTGCCACCAGAAAAACCGGCGGTGTAGTCGTAGAGCACCACTTTGCCGGCCGTGCTCGTGTTCGCGGTCGGAATGAGTGCCGCAGCACCAAATCCACGTCCGAGCGGATCGGCCGCCACGCTGCTCAGGCCGCTCATGTTGGCCGAATCTCCACCAAAGGTGGCCTTCAAGTCGATAAACGCACGCTCGCTGAGCGCTCCGGCGCTGGAGAGGGTCATGATCTGCACGCCAAAGACATCGTTTGTGTTTGTCGTGTGATTGAGTCCCACCGTGCTCAGCAGAGTGTTTTCGTGCGTTGTGTAGGAGAGGATTTCAGAGCCACCGGGGCGGGCCACGTTGCCCTGCTGGTAGGTGTTCAGGAGAGTGAACGCTTCCGCGTTCATCGTGGCGATGAGTGATACTAGAGTAATGGCGAGGATTTTGGATTTCATGTTCGGAAGGGAATGAAAGGCGGTCGGTTTTTATCGTCCGCACTGGCGCTGTCGAAGAAGCTTGCGCAACAATTCTGCCATGTGGCAAATCCGTCACTTTCGCTTGTTTGAAGCACCTCTTCTCACGTCCATGAGAAGGTTCCGCATGCAACGGCCCGTTCCTTTTCCATCGCTGCCAATTCGTCGTAAACGCCGCTCCAAGTTGCCGGTTACCGCCACGGTTATGTTCGCGTTGTTCACCGCGTTCATCGTGTTCTCCTTAATTCGTGGACGCGAGAAACCCGTCACTGACGACCTCATCATTCTGCCACCAGCTCCCGCCTCCAACTCAAAGCCCGCTGTCCCCGCTGCAAAACCACCTTCCAGCGCCATGGTGACGGCTTCTACCGTTTTTACCGGCAAACAAGCTTCGGCTCCAAACAGTGCCAAGCCACAGGCGATCAAATCGCTCAAGGCCATGCCTGCCGCTGAGGTGCGCGAGGAATTTGAAATGGCCGCCTCCGTGCTGCGCCGCTATTTCCAAAGCCCCACTGAGGGCGAATTGCAGAAACTGCTGCGTCATCCCGAACTGACTCTGCCGCGTTATCGTGCCTGGAACTTGAAGCGGCGCGTCGTTCCCGCCATTCCTCTAAAGGTCGGACCGCAATTCGGTGTGAGCGGCAGTCTCTTTATCACCAGCGTGAAGCTGGCGGACGGGTCCTCACGGCTCGCCGCACTGGAGCACACGGATCAGGGCTACCGCCTCGACTGGGAAAGTTTCTGTGCCTGGGGAGAACGAACCTTCAACGATCTTGGCTCCCTCAGTGACGGGGAGACCGCGATTCTGCGCGTCACGGTCAAACCCTCCAGCGCCGCGCCTCCGGTCTCCGCTCCGGCGTCCGCGTTCACGCTTTCTCATCCCGACGAGCGCGCCACGCTCGCCGCCTATGCCATGGAGGATGTTCTGGAACGCTCTAAAGCGGGGCGCGCACTACGGCGCACCAGCGGCGGCATGTTCACCGTGCGTCTGGCCGTCGGTGAAAAGGACAAGAAGAGCGGCTGGGCGAGGATCGCCGAAGTCGTCTCCGTCGGCTGGGTGGAGGAACTCTCCGCCCGTTGAGTGGAAGCAAGACGTCGCAGTGCTTGCCATCCGGGCGGCGCTCTCGTAAAACCAGCGGGATATTTTTCACCGCATGGTCACCATCACGATCCAGGAACTCACAAAGCGATTCAGCGGCAGCGTCGTCCTCAGCAGCGTGAACCTCCAGATCGAGTCCGGCGAGCTGTTCTTTCTGCTCGGCCCCAGCGGCTGCGGCAAAACCACCCTGCTGCGTCACATCGCCGGCTTCTACCGGCCTGACGAAGGGAAGATCTGGTTCGATGACGAGGACGTGACACGCCTGCCCGCGCACAAACGCGGCACCGGCATGATGTTTCAAAGCTACGCGCTCTGGCCTCATCTGAATGTCGCGCAAAACGTCGCCTTTGGCCTCGAAGAGCGCAAAAGACCTCGCAAGGAGATCGAGCATCGCGTCGCCGAGGCCCTCGACCAGGTGAAGCTCGGCGGACTCGGTTCGCGCAAGATCCAGCAGCTCTCCGGTGGCCAGCAGCAGCGAGTCGCGCTGGCTCGTGCGCTCGTCATTCGCCCGAAATGCCTGCTTCTCGATGAACCGCTCTCAAACCTCGATGCGAAGCTGCGTCTGGAGATGCGCAGTGAGATTCGCAGCATCTGCAAGCAGCACGGTCTCACGGCGATCTACGTCACGCATGACCGCGACGAGGCTCTCAGCATGGCCGACCGCATGGCGATCATGGAAAGCGGCAAACTCGCGCAGGTCGGCACGCCCGCCGAGGTGTATCGCAATCCCGCCTCACGCATGGTGGCCGAGTTCATCGGTGAAACGAACTTTGTCGAAGGCCGCGCAATGCGTGAGAGCAGTTGGGCCGGCTTTTTCGATGTGGAGACATCGTTTGGCGTGCTGCGCGGCCGCACCGACGGATCCTGGCAGCCCGCCGCCGGCCAGCCGGTTGTTTTGAGCATCCGGCCAGAGGCCATGACCTTTGCCAACCTCACCGACTCACCCAACCGCTTCCCTGGCCACATCGTGGACACCACCTACCTCGGCGCGACCGTGCAATACCTGATCCAGGTGGAGAACGGCCCGCTCATGAAGGTCTGCGAGATCAACCCGCAGGAAATCCGCCCGCCCTCCGCTGATGAATGCCGGGCAATGGCCGCGATGACCGATGTCGTGATCCTGCGCAAATGAAGGCGTTGCTCCAACATCCGCACACGCGGGCGTTTGTCGATTGGCTGCACCACTGGCGCAAAGAAGTCGCGGTGGTCCTGGCGATGCTGCTCACGCTGACGGGCCCCTTTTTGCTCAAACCGGCCCAGAGCACGGCTCCCGCGCATTACGACCGCCGGCTCGTAATCATCAGCCCGCATCATGACCGCATCCGCGAGGAGTTCGGGCAGGCGTTCGCCGCGCATTGGAAAAAGAACACCGGCCAGACGCTCTTCATCGACTGGCGTGTCCCCGGCGGCACGTCCGAGATCGCCATGCTGATCAAATCGGAGGCCACCGCCGCGTTTCAGCAGCACTGGCAGCGAGATTTGAAGAAGGCTTGGTCGCCTTCAGTCGCGCAAAACTGCCTGAATGCGAAAGCACCGCCCGATGATGAGGCACGCAAGGCTTATCTCGCGTCCAACGTCGGCACCGGCATGGATGTGTTTTTCGGCGGTGGCGCGTATGATTTCGAGCAGCAGGCCAAGGCGGGCACACTTGTCGCTGGTGATGGCGAAAAGACCGGCATCAGCGGCTTGATGAAAAAGCACCCGGACTGGTTCGGCGAAAAAGGCATTCCCGAAAAACTCAGCGGCGAGCCGTTTCGCGATTCCCAGGGCCGCTGGTGCGGCGCGTGCCTCTCGAGCAGCGGCATTGTTTTCAATCGCGACGTGTTGCGCCGCCTCGGCATCACGGCGGATCCTGACTCCTGGGACGATCTCGCCGACACACGCTACTACGGCCAGATCGCGCTCAGCGATCCTGGCAAGAGCGGCTCCGTGACGAAGGCGCTCGAAATGCTCATCCAACAGCAGATGCAGATCGCGATTGACCGTCTGAAGGCGAATCCGCCGCCAAAACTCACGCCTGAGCAAATCGAAGCGCAGGGCGTGGCGGAGGGCTGGAACGAGGGGCTGCGCCTCATCCTGCGCATCAGCGCGAATGCGCGCTATTTCACCGACTTCTCGACGAAAATTCCGCTCGAAGTCGCCAAAGGTGACGCCGCCGCGGGCATGTGCATCGACTTCTACGGCCGCTCCGCCGAGGAGGATGTGCGCAAGGCCGATGGCACCTCGCGCGTCGGTTTCATCGCGCCGCTTGGCGGTACTTCCATCAGTGTCGATCCCATCGGCCTGCTACGCGGCGCGCCCGATCCCGAACTTGCCACCGCCTTCATCGAATTCGTGCTTGGAGAGCCAGGACAAAAACTCTGGAGCTTCCGCTCTGGAGAGCCCGGCGGCCCGAAGCAACATGCTCTGCGCCGCCTTTCGGCGCGGCGTGATCTTTACACACCAGAGAACACCGCCCGCATGAGCGATGGCAAGGAGGAGCCCTTCGAGAAGGCGAAAGCGTTCACCTACCATCCGGAGCGCACCGCCTCGGCCTTCAGCGCCATCCGTTTCCTCGTGCGTGTCATCTGCGTCGATTCACACGACGAACTGCATGCCGCTTGGAAGGACATCATCGACAACGGCATGCCTGAACGCGCCGTCAAAGTGCTCGAAGACCTTACCCGCGTGAAATATGAGGCCGCCACGGGCAACATCTCCAAAATCCTTTCCGCACGGGACAAAGCCCAGGAAACCCGCCTCGCCCGCGAGCTTGGCGACGCCTTTCGCACCCAGTTCATCCGCGCCGGCACGATGGCAAGGCGCGGCATGTAGCAGCAAGCAGCGTTACCAGCGTGATCCCGCCGACGAATGACGAAACCAGAATGATGAATGACGAAACAATGCCCAATGACCCAATCCCGGTTCACCATGCGAGCCTCGGGCTGCATTCGTCATTCTGAATTCATCATTCGGCATTGCCCTCATCCCCATGTCCAAATCCATCTCTTTCCTGATCTTCCTCGTGATGACCGCGTTCTTCGCGTGTTTCTTCGCGTATCCAATCTGGGCAGCGCTCGAGTCGGCGTTCCGGGGTCCGGATCACAAATTCACGCTCGAATACGTCTCCGAGGTGTTCATGAACGAGTTGTATCGCGAAGGCCTGTGGAATTCGTTCATCATCGCGGTCTGGACGACGTTCGGCTCCCTCGTCGTGGCGCTGCCGCTGGCGGTGTGTTACGTGCGGTTCGCGTTTCCTGGCCGGTCGCTGCTGAATTCGCTCGTGCTCATGCCGATGATCCTGCCGCCCTTTGTGGGCGCGATTGGCATTAAGGCCATGCTGGGCCAGGCGGGCGCGCTGAACAGCTTCCTCATCAACCTGGGCCTCATGGACGCCGCGCATCCAGCGGACTGGCTCGGACAGCATCGCATGCTCGGCATCATCATCATGGAGGTGCTGCATCTTTACCCGATCATCTACCTGAACACGGCGGCGGCGCTGTCCAATCTGGACCCCGCCATGGAAGAGGCCGCCGCCAACCTGGGCTGCAATGCCTGGAACCGCTTCTGGCGCGTCACGCTGCCGCTCATCATGCCCGGCGTGTTCGCCGGAGGCACCATTGTGTTTGTGTGGTCGTTCACCGAAATGGGCGTGCCACTGTTGTTCGATTACGACCGCGTCACCGCCGTGCAGGTCTTCCGCACCATCAACGACCTCAGCGGAAACCCCTTCCCTTACGCGCTGGTGGCCGTCATGCTCGTCTTCAGCACGCTCTTCTACCTCACGAGCAAGCTGCTTTTCGGCAGTTCCAACGCCAGCGGCGGCGGACGCGCCACCACGGGCCGTGAAACGATCACGCTGTCCGCCTGGCTCGGGTGGGCCTGTACCGCGTTCTTTGCGTTCGTCACTTTCCTTGCCGTGCTGCCGCACCTTGGCGTCGTGGCCTTGTCATTCTCCAAAGACTGGTATGGGACGGTCATTCCGCATTCACTCACGCTCGCTCACTATCACGACGCTCTCGGCCATGAGCTCACCCTGTCATCCATCGCCAACAGCTTGAAATACTCGGCGCTCGCCATGCTTGTGGCGCTACTGCTCGGCATCGGCGTGGCCTATGTCTCGGTGCGCACGCGCATCTGGGGCCGGCAAATCCTCGATGCGATGGCGATGCTGCCGCTCGCCGTGCCAGGCATCGTCATGGCCTTCGGTTATCTCGCCATGACGCGTGAAGGCCAGCCCTTTCACTGGCTCATGCTCGGTGAGGATCCGCTCCTGCTGCTCGTCATCGCCTATGCGGTGCGTCGTCTGCCTTACGTCGTGCGCTCCGCCGCCGCCGGATTCCAGCAGGTCAGCCCCACGCTGGAAGAAGCCGCGCAAAACCTCGGCGCGCGCCCCGAAAAAGCCCTCTGGCGCGTCACCCTACCGCTGGTGGCTCCGAATCTTGTCGCTGGCGGCCTGCTGGCATTTTCCTTCGCCATGCTCGAAGTCAGTGACTCCATGATCCTCGCCCAGCAAGCCGCGCATTTTCCGATTACAAAGGCAATTTACTCGCTCGTGCTCGCCCTCGGCAACGGGCCGAATCTAGCCTCGGCGCTCGGCGTGTGGGCCATGATCTTCCTCGCGGTGACGATCCTCGGCGCGGGTGTGATCCTCGGCAAAAAACTCGGCGCGTTGTTTCGGGGCTAGCTGGAAGCCCTCGCGCCATCCGCACTCGCAGCCGTTTTTTCGCGCCAGCGATAGCGAGCAGTCCAAGCATTCGCTTTTCGTTCCACCACATCGGCGATGATCTCGCCCATGACAGGGGTGAATTTGAACGCGTGGCCGGAATCTCCGGCGGCAACGATCAAGCCCGGGTGTTCGGAATCGTGGTCAATCCAGAAAGCACCGTCGAAGGTATCGCAGTAAAGGCAGACACGCGTGGAATGCAGCGGTGCGTCGGCCAGCGGTGGAAAAGTCTCGCGCAGGAAGGTCCGATAGCGCTCCTCTTCGCCTGCGGGCAGCGAACGCGGGTCATTCGCATTCACGCGGCGCCCTGGGCCGTGGTTGGCGACCTTGACGAGGCCGTCCACGTTCGCAGGAAAGCCATACCAGCCGGTTTTGCCAATGTCCGCGCCCCAGACGGGAAACTGTGGCGGTGTGAAGAGGCTTGGATCGCGTGGTTTGAAATGAAACACCGTCTGCGCCGTGGCCCACATCACGTCTTGCAGATGCGGCAGCAGCGCGGGCGTCCACGCACCGGCCGAGACGAGGACGTGATCTGCCTGCCAATGGATGCCGTTGCTGGATGAAATGCCGGTGCAGCGTGCACCAGCAAAATGCGGTTGTGGATCGGCAACGTCCTCGATGATCTCGATGCCCGCGGCGCGCGCCTCGGCAGCGAGTTTGGCAATGACGCGCCCGCTTTCGACCCAGCCGCCGACAGGGTTCAAATAACCATCACGATAAGCCGTGTGATTCCATGCGGGGTGGAGTTCACGCAACATCTCCGAGGAAGTGCGGCGGAGTTGATGACCGCGTGAAACAAGAAACTGACGACTGTCGTGCTCAAAGCCGCCGGTTTGCACTTCTTCCCGCGACATGACGAGGAAGCCGACCTCGTGATACAAATCCTCTCCCCACCGCGCATTCCACTCACGCCAGCGTTCGATGCTGCGCTCCCCCATGGCCGTGTGCTGCTCGTCCTGCGCGTAATCCATGCGCACGACCTTGCTGATGTCGGTGGATGCGGCATCAGGATGCGGAAGACGGCCCTGATCGATCAGTGTGACCTTCCAACCGCGTGATCGCAGTTCGAGCGCCGCCGTGAGGCCAAAGCAGCCGCCGCCGAGGATAAGGATGCAGGAGGACGCACTCATTCGTGGTGGATGCATTCAAACACTGCTCCGCCGAGCAGACGCTCGCCGTCGTAAAGTGCACAGATTTGCCCCGGAGTCAGCGCACGCTGCGGTTCACGGTATTCGAGTTCGGCGCGGCCATCACCGAGCGGGCGAAAAACGGCGTCGCCCGCAGGACAGCGATAGCGCGGTTGGGCCTGAAGCAGGCGCTCGACATTCAGCGGCTCCCCTGTGCTCGAAATCGAATGCAGCACCGCTTTGCGTGCCCAGAGCAGCGGTGTGTCCGCACTTTCGATGGCGACGACGAGCTCGTTCGTCTGCGGTCGTTTGGCGACCACCACATAAGCCTGCTTGTGCAAAGGACTGGCGACTCCGTGACCTTTGCGCTGCCCGAGCGTGTAAAGATGCAGCCCACGATGCTCGCCCAGCACTTTACCTTCGAGGTTTACGATGGGGCCTGGCTTGTCCGGCACGAAGGTGCGCAGGAAGTCCTCCATCTTCACCTGGCCGATGAAGCAGATGCCCTGGCTGTCTTTTTTCTCCGCCGTTTTGAGGCCAAACTCGCGCGCGAGTTCGCGCAACTCCGGTTTGAGCAGATGCCCGATGGGAAATTCCGCGATACGCACCTGCTCCGGCCGCATCATGGCGAGGAAATACGTTTGATCCTTGTTCGGGTCAGCGCCACGCAGGATGTAATCGCCTTCCTTGCGTGCGTAGTGCCCGGTGGCGATGGCCTCAAAGCCGTTCTCGTGAGCCCAGTCCCACAGGACGCCGAATTTCATCTCGCGGTTGCACATCACATCAGGATTCGGCGTGATGCCGGCCTGGTAGCCATCGAGGAGGTATTTCACGACCTTCTCGCGGTATTCGGTCATGAGATTGACGACGCGGAACGGGATGCCGAGCTGCTTTGCGACCGCCTCGGCATCCACAATATCCTCCTCCCACGGGCAATGGCCGATGATGTTCTCCTCGTTGATCCAGTTCTTCATGTAAACGCCGGACACGTCATGCCCAGCGCGGACGAGCAGCGCGGCGGCCACGCTGCTGTCCACACCTCCGGACATGGCGGCGAGAATCTTCATGCCGCGAGATTCCACGGCTGGAGTCATGCGTCAACGAAGAGGCGCGCGCCGGGAACCCGCACGCGCGCCTCAAAACACTCTTTTTCGTCCGGATCAGCTCTTCTGTCCGACAAACTTGGCGTCACCGAAGCCGAGAATCGGGAAGAAGATGGGGCCGAGCAGCCACAGACCAACGCCGAAGCCTCCGCCCTTGCCGAAATTCTTCGCCAAGCCCAGCGAGACAAGCAGGGAGATGATGAAGTTCACGAAAGGAATGATGAAGAGAATGATCCACCAGACGGGTTTGCCCGAGATCTTGAGCAAAACAATGATGTTGTAGATGGGAATGAGGCATGCCCAGCCGGGTTCGCCTGCCTTTGCAAAAACCTTCCAAACCGCGGCGATCATGAAAATCACGAGGGCCAGTATGATGAGTGTCGGTACCGTCCCGAGGCTTCCCTGGGCGGAGTATTCAAAGCTGGTGGCGCTTTCTTGCAACATGGGCAGCAATTTGGTGATCATAATTGAATGTGTTGTTGTTGGATCCTCTCGAAAAGATGCTTTCGGGACAGATTTCCGATCATGTCAGCAAAAACCCCGCCAGATGGCAAGACCCATTCTTGGAACCTGCGGTAAAATCCAATTCAAAGCCCCAGCTTGATCTTTGCAGTCGGCGCATTCAGATGAGGCATGGCAAAGTTCGAAAAGACTCCGACAGGTGAATTCCACTCCGGCTACGGCTGCGTCATCATTGCGGCGGCGGTCGGCGTTTTCGGTTTCATCCTGTGGTGGGGCTATCATTCGCTCACCACGATGGACCGCGAGTTTGCCGCCATCGCGCAGGAGCAGCCGGTGAAACTGGCGGACGTGCCACCGCAGCCTGATTTGGACAAAAAGATCGCCGGCTTTGCAGCGGCGGCGACCGCAGGCAAACCAGCGTCGCTCAAACTCTCCGCAGCCGAATTAAACGTTCTGATCGTCACCGCTCCGGACAGCGGCAACGGCACCTACAAGGACATGCTGCGCGTGAAGGCCTTCGATCCGGCCAAAAGTGTGATCACCACCGATTGCAGCCTGCCGATGAACACCGCGAAGTTCTGGGAGGATAAGAAACGCTACCTCGTCGGCGAGATCGACTTCCATTGTGAGATCACCGAGGCGGGCCCCGATGCGAAGGTGCATTCCGTTCGCGTGCCGGGCAAAACACTGCCGGACGGCATGATCAGCGGCATGCAGAACTACGGCTATGTCGTTCCTTACCACACGCATCCACAGATCGGCCACGTGTTGAAGGCGGTGAAGCAGGTGAAAGTCGAATCCGATGGCGTGGTGCTCTCAACGACCAAGGAACCGTGAACACCGAACTCCCTCAGCATCCGAACCCGTGGCAGACCGTTTCGACCCGTGAAACCTATGCCAACCCGTGGATTCGCGTGCGCGAGGATCAGGTGATCAAGCCGACCGGTGGTCCGGGCATCTATGGCGTCGTGGAATACAAGAACATCGCCGTGGGTGTCATCCCGCTGGACGCGGAGGGTTTCACATGGCTCGTCGGCCAGTGGCGTTACTGCCATGGCCGCTATGAGTGGGAGATCCCCGAAGGCGGCTGTCCGGCGGGTGAATCACCTGCGGAAGCGGCCCGGCGCGAGTTGCTGGAGGAAACCGGGATCGTCGCCGAAAAGATCGAGCCCCTGCTCACCGGCATCCAGCTTTCCAATTCCACCACGAATGAAGTTTGCGACATCTTCATCGCCACCGGCCTGACCCATGCTCAAGCGCAGCCGGAGGACACCGAGCAGCTCGAGGTTCTGCGCCTCCCCCTCACCGAGGCCATCCAGATGGCCCGCAATGGCCGCATCCGCGACAGCGTCAGCGTTCTGGCGCTGCTGGCGGTCGAGGGACGCCCGCCCCCGAAAGAACACTGAATCCCCCTTTGACAGAGGGGATGAGGCATGTATTCTCGCGCCCCTTTTCCCCCAGGGATCGTCGTCATGGCAACCACACAAGTCATTCTCAAAGAAAAAATCAAAGGTCTCGGAGCCGAGGCTGATGTCGTCAAAGTGAAGCGCGGCTTCGCCCGCAACTTCCTTCTCCCTCAGGGCAAGGCCTATGAGGCTTCCCAGGGCAACCTCCGCCACACCGAGCGCCTGAAGGCCATCCGTGCCGAGCGCGAGGCCAAGGAAATGGCCGAGGCCGAAAAGCTCTCCAGCAGGCTCAAGAAGGTGAAGCTGAAGCTCACCTTGGCCACGGGCCAGGGCGGCAAGGCCTTCGGTGCCATCACCACCATGGACATCGCCAAGGCGATCTCCGAGCAGGCCAGCGTCGAAATCGACCGCCACCAGATTGTGTTGGAGCGCCCGATCAAGAACACCGGCAGCTTCGAGATCGATGTGAAGCTCGGCTACGACATCACCGTCACCGTGAAACTCACCGTCACCGCCGCGGGCGAAGCTCCTGCCGCCGAAGGCGAGGAAGCCGCCGCCGAGTAAATCCCTCCAGTTCATTCACAAATAGCCGCCTGGTGAAAGCCGGGCGGCTATTTTTTTGCCTTTTGGAGACGAATGACAGCGCCATTTCCCGCCTTGCCTCGTCTTGCTGACTCATTCATAGACAGCTGGTGAAATCCCACCTTCCCAATCATCCAACACAGCTATACTTCATCCGTCATGGCGAGGTGGAGGAGAAGTATCACAAGGTCTTTGGCGGGTCGCGCATCGACATGGCGCTGTCGCCCTTGGGATTGAAACAGGCGGACGCTGTGGCGGCGTGGCTGAAGGACACAACGCTGGACAAGATCTATGCGAGCCCGATGCAGCGTGTGCGGCAGACCCTGGCGCCGACAGCATCCCAGCGTGGCATGCAGCCCGAGTTCCTGCCCGGATTGCGGGAGATGGACTTCGGAGACTGGACCGGGCACCGCTGGGACCAGGTGCAATCGATCTTCGGCGTAAGCGCGTTTGACTGGCTGGAGATCATCGAGGCGAACAGCATTCCGAATGGCGAAACGATCGAGAGCCTGCGTTCCCGGGTGCAGGAGTGCCTGATGC
>Ga0315900_10001533_pt1 | contig 36885 bp, 24 predicted proteins | sample LakEriMetagenome_FD_203521 | JGI IMG/M metagenome (GOLD analysis project Ga0315900, IMG submission 203521) | Freshwater fungal communities from buoy surface, Lake Erie, Ohio, United States - Buoy 12 MA114 | ecosystem: Environmental > Aquatic > Freshwater > Lake > Lake biofilm | place: USA: Lake...
TCGGAGTAGGTCAGCCGGTCCTGAAGACGGAAATACACCGTCTTCCGGTCCTCGGACACCGCCCACTCCCTGGCAAGGCCGGGGATCCACACATCCTCGTCCGGATGACGCGTGACCAGGCTGATCTCAATGTTGTCGTGATGCTCTCCGCGGAAGGTGTTGTTCGCGTCCGGCCCCACTTTGCGGAACGTGGGCGGGTAGGTCGGATGCCAGTCATGAAAGGTGCCGCCCTTCTTCGCCCGCGGATCACCAAATTCGGGAACGCCCTCGCCGTTCTGCCACGCCAGCCCGGCGGGCAGATCGGCGGCCGTCTTCCATTGGAAGAAATCCGGCTTCGACTTCCAGTGGGCCTTCACGTCCTCCGTGTTGTCATAGGGCGGGAAGCGCATGTCGTCCTTCTTTGAGCAGGCCACCAGGGCCAGCGCCATCAGACTGGCCAGGATGAACCGGGCGGCGCCCGCCTTTGCGAAGGTCGCGTCGGCGCCACCATGGCACGAGCATGAGATGGAAGCAGAAAGGGGGGAACGCCTCATCGGTAGGTGGTGAACTTCTTGGGATCAAAGGCCTCGCGAACGGCTTCGCCAACAAAGGTGACCAGCACCAGCACCGTGGTCATCGCCACAAAGGCGCTGCTGACAATCCAGGGGTAGTTGAAGTTCTCCGTGCCCTCATGAAGCAGCCGCCCCCAGCTCGGCTCCTCCGGCGGCAGGCCGAAGCCCAGGTAATCCAGCGCCGCGAGCGAGGTGATGATGGCCGACACCTCAAAAGGCGCCAGCGTGACCAGGATGGCGATGCTGTTGGGCAGAATGTGACGGAAGATGATCCGGCCGGTGCCAGCCCCCAATAGACGGGCCGCCGCGACATAATCCCGCGCCTTTTCCTTCATGGCCGCCGTCCGGATGTAGATCGTCGTCCCCATCCAGCTGAACAGCGCGATGATGACGACCAACAGGAAAAGATTCGGGCTGACGATCGAGCTGACGATCATCACGATGAACAGAAACGGCAGCACGGACCAGATCTCCATCAGGCGCATGCCGACAAGATCGGCCAGTCCGCTAAAGTATCCGAGCAGACCGCCGGCGGCGACCCCGACGACGAAGACAAAGGTGACGAAGAGCACGGAGGCGATGATGGCCTGCTGCCAGCCGCCAAAAAGAATCGCCAGCACATCCCCGCCCATCGAGGTGGTGCCAAGAAAGTGGCGCTGCGACCAGGACGGTGGCGAAGGTGGATAGACCACGGTTTGCAGCCTGTCGCCCGTCTCCGCCTCAAGGGCGGCCGCCTTGCCATCCGTGAAGTCCACATGCGAAACGCGCCTGCCCTCCACATAAGTTGCCTTCTCCACCTGCTCGTTGTTCCGGTCCCAACCGAGCATCTCCCCATGCTTTTTGCCATGGCGAAAAACCCACTCCTGACGCTTCTGCCCCGGCTTGTCCTTGAACAGCGTGTAGGCACGGCCGTCGAAGGGCCTGGAGTCGCCGGTCCTGAAGGCGATCCCCTCGCGAACCAGCACCTCCTCGATGACTTCCGGCGTGTCGAGCTTGGCATCATACGGCACCAGGGGCATGAGCACCCAGCTGGACGAGCCGGAGTCTTTGAAACGCTTCTGCAGCGCCCGGTAGTCCGTCTCCGCCTCGTCCTGCAGCCCAAAGGTCGTTCCCGGGATGACCTGGGTCGAGAAGGGAAAATAAAAATGTCCCTCATGGCGAACGACCAGGGCGCGCTTGCCGACAAGCAGGCCGTCCATGGAGGCGACCCCGACGAGGCCGAGCAGCACCAAGAAGGAGAGATAACCTCGGCGGATTTCGCGAAAACGGCGGAACTGCTTCAAGGTCAGCGGGCTCCAATGCCACTGATCCTGCCCCCGGATGAGCAGGCAAACCCCACCAAAGCAGGCCAGCCCAATCAGGACCCAGCCCAGCCAGGCTCCACCAAGGAACGGCACCTTGAAGACCGGCAGAGACAGCGACAGCGTCCGAAGGAGCGCTGACAGCACTGCGTAGGCCAGGAGAAGGACGCCGGTGGTTCGGGGTGACATGAGGGATTACTCGAAACGGATGCGTGGGTCGGTCAGCGCCACAAAGAAGTCGGACAGGATGTTTCCCAGCATCAGCAGCACGACCTGGATGACCAGGATGCCCATGACCAGGGGATAGTCGCGGTCCAGCACGCTGTAGTAGCCAAGCAGGCCGAAGCCGTTGATTTCAAAGATCAGCTCGATGAGCACCGACCCGGCGACAAAGATGGAGACCACATGGCCGAGGGTGGTGGCCAGGGGGATCAGCGAGTTCCGCAGCGCATGCCCAAGCACCGCACGCTTGAACCCGGCCCCCTTGGCGACCGCCGTGCGGACATAGTCGGCGGCGAGGTTGTCCATGAGGTTGTTTTTCACCAGCAGCGTCATGAAGGCGAAGCTGCCGACCATGTAGCAGATCAAGGGCAGAACGGCGTGATGCACGATGTCCCAGGCCTTGCCGGCAGCCGACAGCGAACCAAAGTCCTCGCTGACAAAACCGCCGGTGGGAAACCAGCCCAGCCTCGCCGCAAGATAGACGACCAGCACGCTGGCCAGCACGAATCCCGGGATGGCGTACCCCACGAAGATCAGGATGGAGCTGGCGTTGTCGATCATCGTGCGGTGCTTGATCGCCTTCAGGATGCCGAGCGGAATGCACACCAGATAGCTGATGACGAAGGTCACCAGTCCGTAGAAAATTGAAACCGGCATGCGCTCCCGGATCATCCCCCAGACAGGTTCGTTGTAACGCGTGGACATGCCCAGATTGCCCTGAAGCAGCCCGTCAAACTGCGGACGGAAGACCTGCACGCGCTCCTTTTCCATCTCCAGCCGGGTTCGCCAGCTTTTCAAGGCTGCGGCATCCTCCGCGGCAAGCACGCCGTCACGGGTGACCTTGGCCTGGGTGGTCCGGTAGGCGTTCCCAGGCTTCCACTGGCTCCGGGGCAGAAGCTCCTGAAGCGTCACCGGCATCTCCTTCTTGTCCTTCTCAAACTTGATGAACTGCTTGTCGCCTTCCTTCGGCAGCAGCCCAAGCCAGGCCAGGTAGGCCGGGAAAAACGCACGGTCGAAACCATAGTAGGCCGCCATCTCCTCCTTCTGCTCCTCGCTCAGCGACGCGCCGGCATCCTTCATGCCGCGATCCCCCTGCTGCTGGGCCGCCTGGCGCAGCGCGGCCTCCAGGGGGCCTCCAGGCGTGATGCGGGTGATGAAAAACACCACCATCGTCGCTCCGATCAGCGTCGGCAGAATGAGCAGGAAGCGGCGGATGAAGTAGTCGCGCATGAGGCGTTGGCAGGAAGGCGTGAACTCTCAGACATACGCGGCCTGGAGACAAGGATTTGTGTCTTTTTCACCCGGGAAAAACGACGGTGCCTCCAGGCAGGCCCGGCCGCCTGTCATCAGGCGCCCGTCATCGTCCTCCCGAATCACCAGCGCCACGGACAATAGTTGATTCATGAATTTGTATTTCTTGCCGACCTGCCTAACAGAAAAGGAATGATCCTGCGCCTGCTGCCCTCGGCGGCCTTCCTCATGGCACTCACGACTGCCATTGCCAGTGCCGCTGACGGCGCCCTTGACCCGTCCTTCGGCGCCGCTGGCATCACCACCGTTGCCCAGGGCCAGGGCTGCACGGTCAGCGATGTCGGGCTTCAGTCTGGCGGCAGGCTGGTTGCAGCAGGCTACATCCAGGCCGGTGGCAACTTGGGCCGTGATGGCTGCCTCATGCGCCTGGACACAGACGGCCGGCTGGACACCACCTTTGGCACCCAGGGCATCGTCCAGATGGATTTTGGTACCAAGGGAGACTGGCTGAACAGCCTCCTGATCCTGGAGAATGACCGGATCCTCGCCGCAGGATTCACCGGCGAATCGGGAGCCCAGCGCTCCCCGGTCGTGATCCGCTGCCTTGAAGATGGGTCGCCAGACCCGGCCTTCGGCAACGGCGGCAGGCAGGTCGTCACCCAGCTCGCCGGCCAGTTTGGCTCGACCCTGCTGCCCGCCGCCGACGGCGGATTCTACCTGGGCACCCAGGCAGGCTACGTCATGAAGTTCAAGGCCAATGGAGGTGTGGATACAGGCTATGGCTCGAACGGCAGTGTGAACACCGGCCTGACGGCCAGCAGCGCCAGGGGATGTTATGCCCTTGGCCCCGACAACACCCTGTTCGTGGGCGGCACCCTTCGTGTCGGAGACGATCATCGCAGCGCCCTGGCCCGGCTGACCCCCGGAGGTCGGCTGGACACCACATTTGGCACAGCCGGTGTCGTCACCCACAACGCCAGCCCTGACCGCTACGACTCCTACGACGTGGTCGAATACGACCCGGACACCCGGACCATCCTGGTCCTCGGTGGCATCAACGGCGGCAACGCCAGCTCGCTCTACAAGGTCTTCGTCTCCCGCTTCAAGACCAATGGGCAGCCTGATCCACAGATGGGTTCCGGAGGCACGGCCGTCATCGATTTCGGCCCCATCAGCAGCCTTGCCCACGACTTCACAAGGCTTCCGGACGGACGCCTGCTGATCTGCGCCAGCTACAACGAGGGCGGCGTCAGCACCTGCATCCTGGCCCGCTGCCTGGCAGACGGCACGCCTGACCCATCCTTTCAAGGCACGGGCGCCGCCCGGCTTTCCTTCGGCTCCAGCTCACAGGCGCCTTCCGTCATGCTCGTTCAACCTGACCAAAAGGTTGTCATGGCAGGCTATGCCTATGTTGGAGGCGCCCAGAACGCAGCCTTCATGAGGATCGAACATGAGCCCGTCTCCTCCGGCAGCCTGCATGTGCTGCTGAACGGCGCCAGGCTGTACGCGGACAGGAGCTCCCCCCTTGATTTTGGGATGGTGCCCATGGATGACGTCCCCGTCACCCTGGGCCTGACACTTAAAAACATGGGCGGCACCACCCTGACGGGCATCAGCGCCACCATCACTCAGGGCGGTTCCGCCTTCAGCACCAGCCAGGCCGCCGGACTGCCCTGGAACCTCGCCGCCGGCGAGTCCAGGAATCTCGACATCACGTTCACCGGCGGCGGCCTGGGCGGCCACTCCGGCCTCCTTCAGATTGTCCGTGAATCAGAACCCGGATCACCTGTGGAAATTCCGCTCAGGGCAAGGCTGCACACTCCCGGGCTGCCGGTCATCCATGCTCAGCCGAGGTCCTGCGTGATCCAGGACACCGGCAGCATTTATCCCATCCCGTTTTATCAGGAGATCATCAGTGTTTCCGCCAGCAACAGCCTCTCCCTGCCCCAGACCTATCAATGGTACGTCGATGACGTTCCTGTCCCGGATGCCACTGGATACCAGATGTTCCTCACCCGCGACAGCCAGACAGGCACCTACACCGTCAAGATCTCCACAAGTGCAGGCACCATCACCTCCAACCCAGCCAGCGTTGCCGCCGTCCTGCATGGCCCCGAGGTCGTCACGGACACGGATGGAAGCAAGTTCCTGCCCGCCTATCAGGGAAACCCGGCCTCCATTCCGATAGATGTCAGGCTGCCTGCCGGCACCCGGATGGAGTTTGCCTGGGTGGACAGCCAGGGCACGCCGTTGAACGGCGGCGATCACACCGGCTACTCCACCCCCACCCTGGGAATCAAGTCCGTCGGATTTGCCCGCAGCACCTGGTATTACTGCTTCGTCACGCTGAAGGACCAGGCCGGAGTCCTCCTGGCCTCCACCTCCTACAACGCAAGGGTGAAGGTCCTCGGCCCCCCGCAGGTCTTCACCACCCGGGCGGAGTTTGAACTGGAGCCCGGCGGCACCTATGAGATTAGCCATGAAACGCTGAGGGCCGAGGTCTGGAACCGCCCAACCCGATATGATATCAGCGGGCTTCCCCCGGGGATCCGGGTTGCCAGCACCGGACCGACCTCGTTTGCCTTTTCCGGCACCCTGGCCTCCGAAGCCGTCCCAGGAGAATCCCACCCCGTGACCATCGGGGTCTTCAGCCCTGCCGGATACAACCAGCTCACCATCCTGTTTGTCGTCACAACACCCACCACATCCGGCCTTTACTTCGGCCTGGCAAGTCCTGCCGGCCTGGAATCCACCCGGCCGGAAAACAACTCCGCCGCAGTCCAGTTCACGACAACCCAGGACGGCATGGTGAGCGGCTTCTGCTCGCAGTCCGGCGTTCGCCGTGCCTTCAAAGGGCCTTCGGCGGCCAGGGGCCTGCCCATGACCTTTTCGCTTCCCGCCCTGAGAAACCTGCCTGAGGCAACCCTGGAGCTGATGTATCATCGTTCTGGATCCACGGGTGAAGGCGCCCTTTACCATGGCCGGGGAACTCAATCAGAACCCTCCCACGTCCTGTTGTTCGACCGTTCATCCTTTGCACGCTGGAGCCCCCTCAAGAAAGCGGTCCTGCCCGGACGGCACAATGTGGTCCTCGAAACCTGGCCGCCTGAGCCGCCACCCTCCTCTCTGCCTCAGGGACACGGCATCCTGAGCATCGTGGTCAACCCCTCAGGCATGGCCCTCTGGTCAGGACGCCTGCCCGACGGACAAGCAGTTCTCGGCAGCTCTCCCGTCCTTGGTCAGCTGGTTCCAAAAATTCACCTTCACCAGCCGCTCTATCAAAACTCCGGCAGCTTCGGCGCAAGCCTGGCCTGGAACGAGGACTTCGAACTCGATGGACAAAAGCCCGTCACCGGGGATGGCGCCTGGCTGAGGCCGGCCGTGAAAAATGACCCTGGCCGGGCGCAGGGTTTCATCACCCGGATGCAGCTGCGAGGAATGGCTTATTCCCCGCCGGGCAAGGGTCTGACCTTCATGAATCTAAGGCCTGCTCCACCTGGCGGAGCCAACGCCGAACTCACCATCCAGCTTGAGGATGCGAAGGAAATGCGCATCCCCGTCCGGTTCACCGGCCCAGGCAGCGCCGACATGGCCATCAACGGCGTGCGCCTGATGCTGTCTCCTTCCGGAAGCACCGGCCTGATCCAGGGCAGCATCCTGTTCCGCCAGCAGGACCCTGTGAACCCGCGCAAGCTTCATCAACGCGCCGGCTTCATCTACGGCATCGCTCATCCCGACCCCTTCATGGGCGTTCACGGCCATCTCCTCACCCACGCCCTGCCGGAACCCGGGAGGCCACCGCGCTGGATTTCCTGCGCCATCCGCATCACGCGCACACCGGGGGATGATTGACCAAACTTTTTGTCAGGCCGGCTTCAGCCCATCAGGCCCTGGATGTCGATGAGGTGAAGCTGCCTGCCGTTCGAACCGTCCGGGGCGTCCACGCAGACCCAGCGCTCGTCACGGCTGCTGCGCGGATGGCAGTCGACCCGCCACTCGCCCTTGTATTCCGGCGGCTGGACAAAATGCCCCAGGTCGATGCGCTTCCTGGATGCGATATGATAAAGGTGCGGTGTCTGGATGCGCCTCACGCCCTGGGGATAGGTGTCGTTGAGAATCCACTCGTTGTCGCGCAGGTACGTGAGGTGCCCTGACTTGTCGAGGACGCCATGCCCCACCTCCTCGACGATGCCGCTGTCCTTGTCCTCGAAGAGAAAATCACCCCAGTCGTTGTTGCCCAGCCAGCCCTTCGCCTGGGAAAGGATGTGCGTGGCGTCCCTCCAGATGAAGTGCGAGGCGTAACCATTCGGAATGACGATGCGCAGATCGCTGCCGTCCATGTTCGCCGTGATCAGTCGGGTGAGGTGGCCGCCCTTCGGCTGAGTCCAGCGATGCAGCATGATGAAACGCTTTCCATCCGGCCCCACCAGCAGGTGGTAGGCGTGATGCTTGGAGTCCGGATGGTTCTCCATGACCTCGCCCGTCGCCGCCAGGGTCTTGTGGCTGACAATCAGCCTCTCGACACCCGTCTCCAGGTTCACATGCGTCACGCCGCTGCCCGCAGGCGCCATCTCGTCAAAGAACCGGTCCCGAATGCCGGCATAACCATAGCCGGGACGGCAGTCCGCCACGCGCGCAAAGTCACAGCTCACCCCTTCCCTGCCGTTGGGTGAAAGCGCGTAGACGGGAAACGGCAGGGTCTGCTTCTCCATCGTCTTCACATCCAGGATGTGGCTCACAAAGCGGTCCTTCTCACGGTCGTTCCAGATCACCTTGGACCCGGTGCCTGGAATCCACTGCAGCATGCAACCCTGCTGCCAGCACCAGGCGTTGGACTTGCCGAGCGGGATCCATTTGTCCCCGTCCTGAATGTCCACCATGCCAACCTCGATCACGTCATCCGCCGTCGGTGAACGATGCTCAAAGGACGCCTTGTGACTGAGCACGAAACGGTTGTCCGGCGAAAACTGCAGCTTGTCGTAATAGGCGAACCAATGATAACCCGGCCCCTTCGTGATGACGCGCGTCGGCGGAAACTTCGGCGCCTCTTGAGCGCGCACGGCAAGGGGTGAAAGGGCGAGGGTCGATAAAAAACGGCGGCGGCTGGTCATGAAGCAGAAAACGGTTCCTGGAAGGAAGATCGTTCAGGCTGAGATTTCGTCCGCCCAATTTCGTATGTGATGACATGCAGCGCGTTCTCCTTTCCGCCACCCTTCTCCTTGTATCCGCCCTGCCGTCGCTCTCCGAGGACTGGCCCCAGTTCATGTTCAACGCCGCGCACAGCGGCAATGCAGCCTCCGTCCAACTCGATGCCGGCAGCCTTGTACTCCAGGGCTCGGCGGCCATGACCGACGGCATCTACACCTCGCCCGTCGTCGCCGACGGCAGGGTTTATGTCGTGGACGGATCCGGTTGCGCGGCCTGCTTCGATGCCGTGACCCTGAAGGAAGCCTGGCGCTTTCAAAGCAAGGGCGGCAGGCAGAACGTCAACAACGTCTCCTCGCCCGCCATCGCGGGAAACCGCCTCCACTTCGGCACCTCTTCAGGCTTCTATTATGTGCTCGACCGCAGCAACGGCAGGGTGGTGGCGGAGATCGACTGTGGCGAACCCATCTTCAGCACGCCCGTCGTGGCCAAGGACCGCGTCTATGTCGCCACCCTCGGCGCCCAGGTGCTGGCGGTGACTTTTGAAGGCAAACCCGTTTGGAAATGGGATTTCGTCAAAGAGGTGGTCGGCTTCAACGGCAACCGCTGGAGCGGCGAATCCTGGGCCGCCTTCTGTGAAAAGCGCATGCTCGCCTCCCTGAAGCCCGGCACCCAGCCCACCTCCAGCGACGGACGCGTGACCTGGAAGGATCACTTTGTCTGCTCCCGCGACATCTGCCTCATCAAGGATCGCATCGTCGTCATACCCGCCGGAGGACGCACGCTTTTCCTCGAGGACACCGGCGCTGCGCCGAAGCTGAAGGCCACCGGCGAAATCCCTGAATGGTCCGGCAGGGAGTTCCCCGCCACCTTTGGTCAGAGCGCCGATGACAACGGCAATGTCTATGTGCAGTGGCATCGCCGCGACAACGCGGGCCGCGTGGACATCATGCGGCTGGAGGGCGACACGCTGAAGACCGGCGACTTCGTGCCAGGCTCCGACACCAACATCCGCATGGACGGCCTGCTGAGCTTCTCGCCTGTGGCGATTCGTGGGAACGAGGTGTTTCGCGTCAAGCCGGAGACAGGCCGCGGCTTGATCCGCCATGACATGAGCACCAAGGTGCTCAAGACGCTGAGCGAGGCCGGGGCCATCGCCCCGCCCGTGCTGACCCAACAGCATGTCCTGTTCGGCGACCTGAACGGCAGCCTTCATGTCATCTCGCTCAAAGACGGCAGCTCGAAAGTGCTCGCCGGCAACGCCGGAAAAAAATCCTCCGCACATCCCATCACCGCTCCGGTGGCAGTCGCCGACCAGCGCATCTTTGTGCCAACCGAAGGAGGTGACCTGCTGGTTTTTGGCAGTCATCAACCCACGCAGCCCGTGGCGTCGAACTCCCAAGACACCTTCAAAATCCGCTCACCGCTCACCGGCCCGCGTGCTGACGCCAAGTTCGACTGGTTCACCAACTACGGCAATTTCGCCGGCCAGAACTCCAACAATCAGGATCTGAAGCCGCCGCTGCGCATGCGCTGGGTCCGTCGGCTTGAAGGCACGGTGAAGCACCTGCCCGTCTGCGGCGGAGGACGTCTCTACACCCACACGGCCGAAGGCCAGGTCATCGCCTGCGAGCAGGACACCGGCCGCCTGATCTGGCGTCGCTGGTGGCCGGATGTCTATCTGAGCTTCACCTCACCGCTTTACATCGACGGCAAGCTGCTCGTGCCGCAGGCGGGCATGAAAAAATCCTTCGTGCGCTGTCTCGACGCCGCCACCGGCGACCTGCTCTGGGAGGCGCCCTTCACCGGCAGCCCCAGCTGGAGCCGCCAGTTCCCGCCCGTGGTCGCCGGCAAGGTGGCCATCTACGCCAGCGGCAGCGGAGACTACGCCCCGCAGGGCAGCGAGAAGCCCTACACCTTCGGCGGCGCGCCCGTGGTTCCGCCGGACGGCGCAGAGGTGATGAGCTTCATCTACTCCAACGACAACCCCTACTACCCCAAGAATCACCATCCGCGCATCTGGGCCTGGGACCTCGAAACGGGCAAGGTCGTCTGGGAGAAGGATTTCTTTGAGCTGGGTCGCGGCGGCAATGACTGCGGCATCTGCGTGCTTGATGGCAGGCTCTACTACAGCGTCTTCTTCGGCTACGACGCCGAGACCAAGCGCCGGCGCGGACTGCCGGTGGAAAACAACGGCCTGACCTGCTGCATCGACCCAAAGAGCGGGCAGATCCTCTGGCAGACGAACCAATATTACGTCACCTCCAAATGCACGCTCAGCGCCCGGGACGGACGTCTCTACATCGGCGGCTACAACAAGGCGAACGCCGGCACCGACGACCGCTTTGTCTGGTGCCTCGACGCCAGCACGGGCAAACTGGTCTGGAAAAGCGACGCCGTGACCTCCGCGCTGAACGTGGTCAGCGTCGGCGAGCGCTTCATGTTCTCCAACGCCCTGCGCGGCAAAGGCAACGTCTTCGACAGCGCCACCGGCAAGGTTGTCTACAGCATCCAGACCAACTACGCCTGCTGCCGCTTCACGCTCAGCGAACCCTACGTCCTCGGCGCCAACATGGACATGATCGACCTCTCCCAGAACGGCAGGCTCGTCTCCACAGGCCCCGCCATCGACTCCCGCGAATGCCTCGGCGCCGTGGTCAGCAACGGACGCATCTTCTACACCTCGCAGGCCAGCGGCTTCGTCGTCTCCCAGACCTATGGACCGGAGTCGAAGGACCTGCCTCCGGCCTGGGAGACGCGGTAAAAGCCGGACAAGGCATCAGCCGCCCATCACCTGCGCCTCGATGTCCAGCCCGGCAAGTCCGCTCCAGGCTGACAGCATCTTCCTGAACCATGGCCCCGGTTTGCCATCCCCGATGGGAATGCCGTTAATGCGTGTGCAGGGCGCCATGCAGTAGGGCGTGGTGGTCAGCCAGGCCTCGTCCGCGTTCACCACGTCATAGGGCTGAAAGTCACGTTCGACGAACTCCATGCCGGTTTCCTGCGCCAGCTCACGCACGGTTTGCAGACTCACGCCACCGAGGATGTTGCGAGGCGTGGGCGAAAGGATCGTCCTGCCCCTCACGATGACAAAATTGGATCCCGCGCACTCGGTGACATTGCCGTCCAGGTCGAGCAGCAGGCTGATCGCCCGTGGATCCACCGCCTGCGACTGCCTGTCGGCCAGCCACCAGTGCAGGCGGCTGCGATTCTTCATCTTCGGATCGATGCACTGCGGCGGGATGTGCCTGACCGAAGGCGTGACCACATGCGCGCCCTCCGTGAACAGATGCCGCCACATCTCGAAGCGCAGCGGGAAGCTGTGGATGCAGATCGTCGGTCTCAGCGACCCCGCCGCCCCTGCGCTGCCGGCATAAAGGGCGTTCTCGCCCGGCGTCACAAAATGCACGATGCCAATGTCTTCCCCCGGTCCGATCAGCCGGCAGTTCGCCTCCGCCAGATCTTGGGTCCGCGCCAGCATCTCCCCCGGAGCAAGCGGCACCGTGATGCCCGAGAACTTCAGCGACCGGTACAGTCTGGCCACATGATCCTCCGCACGAAAGGGCCGGTGCCGGAATGTGCGCGTCATCTCCGTCAGCGTCGCCCCGAGCACGATGCCCAGGTCATAGATGTTCAGCTTGGCCTGCGAGGCGGGCAGGAAGCGGTCGTTCAGGAAGACAAGGGGCTCGCTCATGGGGAAGGCAGATTGGGTTTCGACCAAAGGATTCGCGCCACAAACGTCGCGCCCTCGGCGCCACGCGCCTTGGAGTCCTTCATGAACATGCCCTCGGACACGGTCACCCAGGACTCACGATCGTTGATGCGCGCGCAGCCGAAGTTGCCCAGTTCGGCCCCGCGTTCGGGAACGACCACCTTTTCACTGGCCCGGATGACCTGAAGCTTCTGCGGATCGACCCGGGCCATGAAGAGAGGAGCGCGATGACGCACGATGTGGTCATTGTTCGCGCCACGCCGGGTGTAGACGAGAAAGAGCCCGTCGCGATGCGCCAGCCAGTGCTGCTGCGTGTTGTAGCTGCCAAGCTCCGCGCCGTCGTCAAAGGTCCAGGGCTTCGGGCTGCCGAAGTTCAAGCCGTCGTCGCTCACGCTGACATAACCACGAATGTCGTTTCGAAGCGTGAGGAAGCAGCGGCCTGAGAAGGTGGCGAGCGAGGGTTCGTAAAGGCCGCGCGCCTCGTCCAGGCGAAGAACGCTGCCATTCCTCTCAAACACCAGCTTCTCGCCGTCGAACCGGCATTCGGCCACGGTCGTGCTGAACCGGTCCTTGGCGCTTTTGCCGATATAGAGCGGCACGAGCAGCCTGCCATCCTCCTTCACCAGCCACTGGGCACAGGCGTTGCGGGCGAAGTTGAACTGCTCGTCCCCGGGCATTTCCAGAACCTGCCAGGGCGTCCACTTCGACGTCTTGGGATCAAAGATCGCATACACCGTCTGATGGGCGCGCTTCACATCGTCGAGCTGCCTGCCCTTCGGGCTGTAGCGAACGCGGCAGCCGATGGCGATGAGCTTGCCCGTCTTTTCATGCCACCCCGGCGTCACATCCGCCACACTGAGCGTCACCCCGTCCGGCTGCGGCTGCCAGTCAGTCTCCGGAGGCAGCACCGGCCCGGTCCATGGGCCATCCAGGCCCTCGCGGCGCATGAAATGCAGGCCTGAATAATAGTCGGAAATCTTGAGATGCTTTTGGATCGTCATGACCACCCCTCCGGGCACCGGCGCAGCCCGCGGATGAAACCACAAAAACTTGCCGTCATCGTGCTTCATCACCGTCTCGAGCTTCACCGTGAAGTCCACGGGCTCGGCGGCATGAAGAGCGCCAGCCAGGCAGGCGAACATGAGGATGATGGTCGGGAAAAGACGGCGCATCCGTTTCTTACGCCACCCGCCGATGAACTATTGCTGCTCCGCCGTGACACGCAGACGGAGAAAACGCCGTGCAGCGGTGCCAAGGGGCACGCTGTCACGGACGCTGAAGGTTGTGCCGTTGTCCGTCAGGGTAACGGTTTGAGCAGGATGCCAGATGAGAAGGTCATCGCTCGACTCGGCGCTCCAGATGACTCCGGAGGCGCTTGCGCCCTTGGCGACGCTGAGTCCCAGATAACCTGCGAAATTGCCGGAGGTCCAGCGCGGGGCTGATGTCTGTGTCGGCAGGGTGCCGAGCGCGTATTCGAGAAGATTCGCAAGGCCGTCCCCATCGGGATCAGCGTCATCAGCGGCGGCTGACGATCCGGCAACGGTGCCGAAATGCTGGTAGCGCCAGGCCTGACGGGCGGGCGGTGTCCATTGCAGCAAGGTCATGGAGAAGGGCGGCAGCGGCAGCGGCTGCGCGGGATCAAAGCTGGCGATCATCTCCGTGGTCGGCGCAACCACGACCGCGGCCTCGTTGTTGTCGGTGATGCTGGCGGAGGTGAGGCGGCGCAGGCTGAGCGTGCCCGCAGGGGCGTTCGGTCCGGAGAATCGAACATCGAGCGCGTCCGTGCGATGAAGGTTGAAGAGGATGAGTCCGCGCTGGGTGCCGTTTTTGAAGGCGAAGCTCTGCAGATGGTGCGCCCCGGCGAAGGTGACACGGTTCATGCCGCTGACGCTCCAGGTGGGATTGTCACCGCTGTGCGTGGTGCGCAGCATGTCTCCGCCAAGGGCGTCGTTCAGCAGGCTGAGGGCATGAAAGGTGGGACGCCGCCGGTGGGTCTTGTCCATGTCGAGCGTGACGCCCCACAACGCGGCGCTCTTCCCCGAGGCATCCGGCCAGGTGTAACGATGTCCGGCAAGGGACATCATGCACTGGTCCCGGGCCCCCAGCTCACGCAGCATGACAAGCATGTGGTCCGCCACGGCCACCGCCGCGCCGACGGAGGGCGTGTAGCTGTCGAGCGCCGCCTGGCTGATGCCGCCGTTTGTCGTGTGCAGGTTCACCTCATAAATGCTGAGAGGCACGGGACGGCCCGAGGCCTGCATCTGGTCATGGGCGTAGCGCATGAGGCCGCTTGAGGCGGAGGGATTGAAGCTCCACCACTCCGGCTCGGCAAACAACGGGCCGAACAACTCCTCCGTGGTCGCGAAGGAGTCCACCCGCCCGCTCATGTAAGGGGCGAACGTGAAGGTGTCATGCAGTGACGAGGCATTGTGAAACTGCAGCGCAGCACCAGGGTTGCCGGACTGCCCCCCCAGGATGCAGTTCACCTGCGCGGCCGCATAGTGGGGCGAGGCCTTGATCGCGGCAAACAGCTCGTCGGAACGTGCGCCACAGGGCACCGCAGCCGAGATGACTCCCCCTCGGAAGGCGGTGTTGTTCCAATGCTCGTTGCCAAACTCAAGATGGATGCGGCTGAAGACGCCGGTCCATGGTGCCGCATGGCCGCGGGCGGCGCGCAGCTGCCCGTACGGCGTGCCAGTGGCTCCGCCGAGATATTCCATCAGGTTCGTCATCTCCTGAGGCGAGGAGGTGGCGGGCACCGACATCCAGGGATCAGCCCCGATATGCTCACAGAGCACCAGAAACTCATGCAGGCCGGGCAGCATGTTGTTTTCACCCGTGCCATAGACGGAGTAACCGGAACGCCTGCGGGCAAACACGGGCGCCAGGTCGTTGTCGAGCGAATTGCCGAGCATCTGCCAGTTCGGATAGCGCAGGATGCCGGGCTTCAGCTCGCGCAGCGCGGCAACGACGCCGTCCCGGAACTCGGTGGGGTTGCCTGCATCACTGTTGGTTTGGCGCAAACTCACGTCGTCCAGCATCAGGGCGCTCTGGCCGGTGGCCGAAAACTCCACGGACACCGTGCCGGAGACGGTGTCGGACTCCGCCGCCGTGAAGGGAAGCGCGTAGTCCGCCCAGTCGCCGGTGAGCTGGACCGTCTGGCTGAGATGCGGACTGCCGCCACGACGCACGGTGACAAAGACGCGGTTCGCGCCGCCAGCGCCCTTGGCCTTGAAGGCGAGCCTGTACTGCCCGTTCAGCCGAACAAAGCCCTGCAGCGTGTCAAAGCGGCCGCTGATCGTCGCCTGCTGGCCGCTTGAGAGGGCCGTCAGACGCACGCATTGCTGGCCGGCGGTTCCGGGCGGCAGGTCGCCCGTTTCACTCGTGATGGCGCCGCCGCCCTGCGTGCTGACGTCCCAGCTCCCCGTGGCCGCGCCTCCACCACTTCCGGTGATCACCTGCCTCAGCAGGAGGTAATCGCCATTCGCGGGCACCGCTCCGGACGGGGGATCCAGGAGATACGTCGTGCCTTGACTGCTGCCGCTGGGATCGTTCGGCGGATTCGCCCGGTTCGGGGCAATGCTGTTCGTCACCGTGCCCGAGCGGCCTTTCGCCCCGGAGGAGGACCAGATGATCTCAAACTGCGCCCCCGCCCAGAAACCTGTGGGCCACTGGCCGAGCGCCTGGTCCTCGATGACGCTGCCCGACGTGCCGCCGGGGCCGAGACGCACGATGGACTGATACAGCAGCCCCTCGAAGCCTGGATTGCGAAACAACAGCTCCTTCATCATCTGATGGGAGTCGTAGTAATTGTGCTGCGCCAGGCAGATTCCGAAAGGACGCGTACCCGCGCGCAGCACGGTGTCATCCACATGAATGACGGTGTCCGCCCGCGACAATGCCGCAAGCGCAAGAAGGGTGGTGAGAACAGGTGTTTTCATGAGTCTGTCAGGGTTGTTGAAAAATGCCGGCGCAGACGTGTGCGGGCGCGGTGCAACGCCACGCGCTGTGCTGAAGTCAGGGCCGTTGAGCCGCCTGTGAGCAGCAGGCGGTCCTGCTCGGACAGCAGGCTCAGGGCATGACAAAGCAGCGTCAGATGCTCCTTGTGAACGAGCTGATCATCCGGCGCCGCCTGACGGCAGACGGCTTCGTCATCCATCTCCCGGGCGCCGTCTTCAAAGCCGGCAAAAAGTCTGTGACGACAGCACCAGCGCCGACGGAGCTTGGCGCAGGTGTTGCGGGCGACCACCGCCAGCCAGTGAGTGAAGGGCATGCGCGGCTCAAAGCGGTGCAGCGCACGAAAGACCCGGAGAAAAACCTCCTGAACCACATCCTCCTCCATCCAGGCCGGAGCTCCCCACGAACGGGCGGCGCGAAGGACTTGCGGGCGATGCTCATTCACCAGCCAGGCCGCCGCGTCTTGATCACGGTGGCTGAGCCAGCATTGAATCGCGATGACAGGATCATCAAACATGGCCGTGCTTTCCAGGTGTATGGCGCTCAGTTCTTCCTGCGGGTCAGGACCATGAGGTAAGGACCTGAAGAACGTGTCTTGAACTCGCCCGGCCTTGGCCTGCCTGCGTTCGCGCTGCACCAGCGCAAGGTGTCGCCCTCCAGCTTCCAGATGCCGAGCATCGTCTGGCCCGTCGCCGGCCCGTTCACACCCGTGGCGTCAATCGTCAGGAAACCGCCCTCTTCGGCAAGCTTGTAGCTTCCTTCACCCAGGCTTCGCCCGTCACCATCGATGGCGCTGATCCTGTCCTGGGTGATCGTCAGCTCGCGGATCGTCGCACGACGCGCACCTGTCTCCTCATCACTCACCACGGCACCCTCCCAGGTGCCCAGCAGCCGCTTTCGCCAGGCGGCGTCATCCGCATGCGCGAGGCAGAGCGTCGAAAGGATCGCTGCGCACAGAAGCTGCAGCCCGGCGGGAGGAAGGTTTGCTTTCATCACGCCCCGAGACTCGCCTCCGGTGCATGAAACGAAGATGAAAAGCAGATGAAAAGGCTTTCATCTTCACATGACGATCCCCCCTTTCATCCTGCAGGCGTTAAGAGGGGGCTGGCAGAAAGTTCCGGGGTGGAACAATCATCTTTCCCACCCGACTTTTTTCATCTCATGTCCGCCTGGAAGGCCTATGCCATCGGCAGCCTGATCGTGAACGTCGTCCCCTGCCCCACCACGCTCGAAACGCTCACGGAACCGCCGTGCGCCTTCACCAGCGCCTCCACAATGGCGAGCCCAAGGCCTGCGCCGCCGTGCTCGCGCGAGCGCGCCTTGTCCACGCGGTAGAAGCGCTCAAACAGATGCGGCAGATGCTCCGGGCCGATTCCCGGTCCGGTGTCGCTCACGCTCAGGACCGCCTCGTCATCTTCAGCCACGGCGCGCAACGTCACGCTTTCACCCGCAGGCGAGTAACGAATGGCGTTTTCGACAAGGTTCAGGCACACACGCTCCAGCGCGCAGGCATCGCCAGTCACGAACACCGGCTCTGAGGCGTCCACGGTCAGATGAATGCGTTTCCCCTCCGCCGCCGCACCCGCAGATTCGTTCACTCGCCCGCACAATGCCGCCAGATCAACGATCTCACGAGTCACCAGGCCCTCACCGGCGTCCGAGCGTGCCAGCGACAGCAGGTTTTCCGTGAGACGCGCCAGACGTTCGATCTCCTCACGACTGCTCTCCAGCACCTCGCGATACTCCTCGGCAGGCCGCTCACGCCTCAGCGCCACCTCGATCTCCCCGCGAAGCACCGTCAGAGGCGTGCGCAGCTCGTGGGACGCGTCCGCCAGAAAGCGCTGCTGTGTTCCGTGGGCCGACTCAAGCTTGTCGAGCAGCTCGTTGAAGGCCCGCGCCAGCCTTGCGACCTCATCCTCGTCCCTCGGCACGAACAAACGTTCCCGCAACGTCCCGCCCTTCCCGATGCGGTGCGCCGACTCCGCCGCCGCGTCCACGGAGCGCAGCCAGGCCTTCGTCAGGACATTCGCCAGAAGCCAGGCCACCAGCGCAGCCGCCATCACGGCGGCCATGAGTCGCATCAGCAGCGCGTCGAGCCTGGCATGCCGGACCGACTCGGGCAAGGCCGCCTGCGCGAAGCCGATCACGGCGCTCTGGCTGTCACGGAAAGTTGACACCGGCACACTGGTGACCCGCATCGGTGTTCCATCGCTCAACATCAAGGTCTCCGTGAACGACGACATGTTGGTGATGGCGGCGTCACGCGCCTGGTGGGAAAGCGGAAGGGCTTCCGTCAGGTTGGCTGACTGCGTGAGCACCGCGCCTTCGGGATCGACCACCTGCACACGCAGCCCCGTCTTGTCCGTCTCCAAAAAGGCCTCCATCCAGGGCTGCAGCCGCATCGCCATCGGCGTCACTGATTTGGAAAGAACGTAGGCACGGTCCCGCAGCAGACGATCCGTGTCGTCGCGCAGCATCTCTGCGGCCGACTGATAAACCCACGCCGCCACAAGCGCCGAAACCAGCGCGGTCAGCAGGGTGAAGCCCAGGACGATTCGGGAGCGGAAGGATTTCATGCGGCTGGATTCTTCAGGACATACCCCACGCCCCGGACGGTGTGAATGAGCGGGCTGGAGAAGCCCCGGTCCACCTTCTCACGAAGATGATACAGCGTCACGTCGATCACGTTGGTCATCGAGTCAAAGCGCTGGTCCCACACCTGCTCGGACAGACGCGTTCGGGAGATCACCTCCCCCTGGTGCCTCAGCAGATGCTCCAGGACCGCAAACTCCCGCGCACTCAGCGCCACAGGCCGCCCGGCTCGGGTCACCCTGCGCGCCTTCACATCCAGGACAAGATCGGCGAGGCTCAGCTTGGTCGGCTCGACCTCAGCACCGCCGGAGCGCCGCAGCAGGGCACGCACGCGGGCAAGCAGCTCCGCAAACGCAAAGGGCTTCACCAGATAATCATCCGCGCCGCCATCCAGACCGCGCACCCGGTCCTGAACCGAATCACGCGCCGTGAGCATCAGCACCTTGCACGGCCGTTTCGCCGCGCGCAGCGTCTCCAGCACCTCAAAGCCGTCCATCTTCGGCAGCATCACATCAAGGATGACGAGGTCATGATCATGCACGAGCGCCAGATCAAGGCCCTCCTCGCCGTTCACGGCCACATCCACGGCGTACCCCTCCTCCCGCAGCCCTCGCTCAACAAAGCGGGCCACCTTCGGCTCATCCTCGACGATCAACAGGCGCATGTGGGCACACTATTGAACCAACGCCTGCCTGGCAAGCCTCACTCCATCCACCGGATGCACGAGGCCATCGGCACTTCGACGGGATCACCTTTCACGCTGATGGCTCCGGTGACGGGGTCGATGCCGAAGACGACGACATTGCCTCCCGGCATGTTGGCGCACAGGAGCCAGCGGCCATCCGGCGTGACAAGCAGGTTTTGCGGCCCTTTGCCGCCGCTGGGCTCGATGGCGAGCAGCGTGAGCGTGCCATCCTCTGCGATGCGATAGCTGGCAAGGCTGTCGTGACCGCGATTCGTGCCGTAGAGGTGCTTTCCGTCGGGCGTGATCTTCAGATCGGCGGTGTAGCTCTTGCCGGTGAAGTCCTTGGGCAGGGTGGCGATGGTTTGTTTCTCCTTCAGCCTGCCCTTGGCTGCGTTCCAGTCGAAGACGGTGATGGTGTTGGCGAGTTCGTTGATCACATAAACGAGCCCGCCCTTAGGATGGAAGGTGAGATGACGCGGGCCGCTTCCAGGCGCGAGCGTCACGAAGGGCTGCGCGGCGTTCGGCGCGAGTTTCGCGGCAGCGGCGTCGAGCGTGTAGATCATGATCTTGTCGATGCCGAGATCGCAGGCGAGGGCGTGTCTGCCGTCGGGGCTGACCACGAAGCAATGCGCGTTAGGCCCCTTCTGGCGCTCCGGATCGGCGCCCGAGCCGCTGTGCTGGAAAAAGGAGACGGCCTCGCCAAGGGAGCCGTCGCTCTTCACCGGAAACGAGCTCACATCGCCACTGCTGTAGTTCGCGACGAGCACGGACCTGCCCGTCGGGTCCACCTCCACAAAGCACGACGCGGTCCCTCGGGTGTTTTGGCGGTTCAGCGGGCGCAAATCGCCACCGCGACCTTCAACCGCAAAGGCAGCGACGTAATTCTCCTTCCCGCCAAACTCGTCGATTGAATACAAGAACCGCTTGTCCGGCGAGAGCGCAATGAAAAACGGACTCTGCACGCCCGTGGCCCGTTTCAGCGGCTTCAGCATGCCCTTTTCCAGATCGAAGCCAAAGGCATGAATGGCCGCTTTATCGCCGGAGGCGAAGGCCGAGACGAAAACGACAGGTTCAGCGGCAAGAACAGGCACGGCGAGCAACGCGAGGAAAAAGGAGCGCATGAAGTCCAAACGGACTTGCGCGTCTTGTTTTGCGATTTGCTTGCGTGATCAGGTGTCAGGAATGACCAGCCGGTGACTTTTCTGAATCTGTGATGTCCATTCGTCCGAGACGCCTGCCTGGATGGCAAACTCGGGCCATCGTTTGACCGCCTCCGTCACTTGTTCGAGAATCATGGTGGAGCGCCCCCGTTTGAGCATGGAGCTTTTCTCGCAGGCCTTTAAGTCGGCTTTGCTAAAGTCATCGCTCTTGCCGTTCACCGTCATTTGATGGCGGGCAGTCCATTCTCCTGACGGGTTGTGGCTGTAGGTGACATCAAACGCGGGTGACAGGCTCCACCGGCCTTGTTTGTCCATCAGGAAGGCGATGTTCTTCACATGATCATCCTGATTACGGGCGACGATGTTGAAGGTCATGCGACGGAATTGCTCCTCGGCGCTTTCATCCGGCATGTCCAGCTGGTGGATGACCAGCATGGCCTGCTCGTAGGCGTGGGCCCTGGGTTGGTTGAAATCGAGGTGAGCCATCGCGCCGAGGGATTGCATGTGGAGCTTTTTACCCCCTGCCAGCCGATCAAACCTTCGTGTCATGAAATGACGGCGTCCGTTTTCCTCCAGCAGGCGACTTTCACTCATCCGGATGCCCGCCGCCTTGGCCATCAGATAGTAGGCGTATTCGATGGCACCGAAGCCCTTCGGGTCGTCGAGTTCCTTGTCCTTGTTTCCGGCCACACCATCGAACTTCAGCAGCCAGCAGTCGAATCCATCGCCCGCCTCGATCTGGCCGGATCGAACTTCATTTGTCTCGCGGTTCCAGGCGATCACCGCTTTGGCCCGCGCACCACCGGCGGATGTTCCGACGCGAAAAATTTCGTTGAGCGCCTGCTCGCGTTTGTTGTCGGCGAAACTGCCTTCGAGACCAAGGCGGTTTTGCAGCACGTCGGAAGCCAGCCGCACCAGCGAGTCGATCTCGATCTTGTGCGCCTTGCGCGGGCGCGGGCCGAGCACGGGAGCGAACTCCAGTGCCCCCATCCCGCGTGTGCCGGTGTAGCAAAGGCGCTCGACGGCATTGAAGCTCTGTGGAGTGCGGCCTTGGGTGGCGAGCCATGCATTGATCAAGGCATTGCCAAACTTGTCCGGCAGCGAATCAGCGAGCAGTCCAGGCAGACCATGAAAAGTGCCGATGGGAAGTTCGGGAAAGCTGAAGACTTTTTTGCTCAGCGGCATCATCAGAGGCGCGATCTGAAAGCCACTGGCGGCAAACTCGGGATCATACTGAAATTTCCCGATTTCATCATGCTCATTCCACGCCACGGCACCGATGACACGGCCCCAAAGCCTGACTTCAGCGATCATGACTCATCCCCCCATTGCCAGGCTGTTGGTTTGGCATCCTGGTTTCTTTTCGAAGAGGCTCGTCGCCGCTTCCGGCCATGCATGTGTAGCTGCTCTATTGGACCAGGACCGATTTCAGGCATCAACAAGTCAAGCTTTTCAAGCAACCCCAGCGCTCGCAAAACCCGCACAAAACCAGCAAGGTTCGCCGTTACTTCCCCTGACTCCAGCCGCTCCACCCGGCGCTTGGCCACTTTGGCTTCCTTGGCAAGTTTCTGCTGCGTCCAATCTCGTTCCAACCGCACCATTGCCAGCCTTTCTCCAAAGCTCTTTAGAAAGGCCTCATCCGTTAGCTTTGTCGGGCTTACCATATTTCGCCAAAAATGGCGAATAATGCCAAATAAATCAACTAATTCTTCATTTTTGGCGAATAGTTTAGGATATTTTCTAATCGCCAAAATTGGCGAATAAATCGAATATAATGCATTCATTCGTCAATTTTGGCGAATTAAATAACCTATTATTCCCCCTGCAACGCGAACCAGGCCTGCATCTGGTAGCTGCAGTGGCATTTGGCGGAGCCATCGGGCACAAGGACGAGGCCGGAGGCGGGAATGGCGTTGATCCAGCAACTGGGGCGGATGCCACCGTAGTTCTCGGTGCCGGCGCTGCGGGTGAGATCGACATAGCCGAGCGTGGCGCTGCGGAAGAGCATCAGGTTCTTGCTCGCGGCGATCTGACCGCAGCCATAAGAACGCTTCAGCTCCCACTCGACGGGCGAGCCGGTTTTGAGATCCCAGGCGCCGCCCTGGGCATAAATGGTGCCGTCGTTGATGAGCGGGCGCGTTTGATACTTCGCATCCTGGTCCCACAAGCGCCTGCCGGAGCTGGTGTCGAAACCGGCGAGGCGGCCGCCGACCTCGGAGGGCAGCTCAAAGAAGTTATGCCGCACGGCCTTGTAGTTCATGAGCAGCACGCCGTGCTTTTCGCTGACAGCAAGCTGCGTGCCCCACACGTCGTCACGGTTTTCCCACAAGACCTTGCCGGTGGCGGCCTCGAGGGCGACCAGCGTGCCGGGCGGCAGCTGGCTGTGCGTGAGCCTGGGCGCAGACTTGCCATCGCGACGCGGGTTCGTCACCCGGTCGGCCTCGACGATGGCACGGTCGATCAAATACACGCGCTCACCGGCGATGGCGACGGCGTTGTGCCGGATGCTGCCCTTCGGCTGATACTGCCACTTCACCGCGCCCGTGGCGGGATCGGCGGCGAAGAAGAGCACGGACTCGGTACGCAGGTTGGTGAGCTGGTAGCGCGGGCTGACGTTGTGCGCCGCGTTTTCCACCGAACCAAAAAGAAGACCGTTTTCAAAGGCGAGGTAGCCCCAGCTGCGGTTCGCGGCGTCGGCGGGCACGGGCGTGGCGATCTCGCGCAGGAGCTTGCCGGTGGCGAGGTCGATGCGCAGGCAGCGTGCGCCGTTTTTGACATACACGGAGTCGCCGCCAAGACAGAAGGGACTGCCGGTGTCACCGATGCCGACATCGTGGTGAATGCCGTCGTAGTCGATGAGCAGGTTCCTGACCTCGTGCTCCCAGAGCTTGCGGCCGTTGTAGGCATCGAGACAACACAGGCCGTGCACGCCGCCAACGACCATGAAGCCATGCGCGATGAGCGGCGCGGGCCCCTGCCCGTGGCGGTTCGCGACCTCGAACTCAACGTCGCGGAACCAGAACATCGACAGCTTGCCCTTCACGACTTCATCATCGGAGCAGAGCGTGTTCGCAGCGCTGCCGTTCTGATGCGTCCAGTCGCCCGCTCCGGCGAGCGTGGCGGCTTTTTCGAGCTTCAAGCTGCCGCGATGGCAGATGATTCCGCCATAGGGACGGCGAAGGCGCTCAAGCTCTTTCTGAATCGCGGGCGTGACATTTTTCGGCGCGATGACGAGGTTTGCGAAGTGTTTCGGATACGTCGTGGCCTCCAGTAATCCGCTGTGAACACTGACCCGTGTTCCATAGAGTCCGGCGGCGGCGATGCGCTGTCGCGCTGCATCCGCAGCGGCTTCATCGGCCTCCATGGCGATGATGTGAAGATTCGACTGCCGGGCCAATGCCAGCACGAAATCGGCATGCGCGGCCCCCAGAACCACGGCGTAGCCTTCAGTGACTTTTGCGGCATCGAGGATGGCTTTCGCCTCGGCGACGATGGCGGCATCGAGCGGCTTTTCTTCCGCAGGAGCTTCGGCGATGGGCAGCGGCGCAGGATCGCCGTCAAAGAGATGCACGACACCTGCATCCGTGGTGGCGACGAGGCGGCCGTTGCCTGCAGCGAGGCCGAGCACGCGACCCTCGACCTTGTGCTTCCACCATTCGGTGCGCTGGCCTGCATAATCGATGGCGCTGATCATGCCGTCGGCCCCGACAACAGCCTCGGAACCCGTGATGATGAAATCCAGCACCTCACGTTCAACAGGCGCCACCTTGTCCTGCTCCAGGACACGGGCCTTGTAGGCCTTGCCCTTGCGGTCGACCTTTTCCACATCCTTCCAGCGGTAGATGGCGAGCGAGCGGCCTTCCGCGCGCACCACGCCACCGTTGATCGCAACGCTGGGTCCGGCGCCGAAAGCGCCGGAGACCTCGCCGGTGGCGATGTCGAACAGAGTGCCCGCATTGAGAAAGTTCGACTCCGTGACGAGCACACGCGTGCCGCCGCGCTGCTGGTTCTTCTGCAGGTGATAGTAGCGCAGCTTGCCATCCGCACGCTCAAACACCGCAGGCACCGCGCGGCCGGTGGGCACGATCAGCGAACCACCGCTGGCAAGCAGATAACCCTGGGGTGCAACTCCGCTAGCTGCCTCCGCGCCACCGTGCGGCTGCGGCATGTAAATCGAGCCGGTGTCGCCATTTTGCCAAACCTGAGCACCGGTGTCCGCTTTGAGTGCATGCAGATACACTCCATCGCTCGGCCAGATGCCGCCGGCATAATAAACCATGTCATCAACCACCACCGGACCGCCGCGAGCAGGCCAGTGCGAGATCATGCGCTCGTTGCCGAGCACCTGACGTCCCGCCGGACCGGCGCGATGTTTCCAAAGCACCTTTCCATCGGCCAGCGAGAGCGCGTAGAGATGACCGTCATCGCTGACAACGAAGACACGATCCCTCCACGCCGCCGGAGCAAAACGCACGGGGCCGCCGGTGAAGAAGCGCCACCTCACTCGACCACTTTTCGCATCGAGCGCATACACCTGATCATCCGCCGAACTGCCGAAAAGCACGAGGTCGCCCACGATAATCGGCTGAAACGCCCGGTCATATTCCATGCGTTCCGAGTTCGGCCACGCGATGCGCGGTCCGGAAGGCAGGCGGAAAGCCCAGCGCTGGCGCAGCTGATTCGGGATTGTCTCACTTGTGTAACCGCTGCGCGCCGCATCTGAGCGATAGGTGGGCCAGTCGGCGGCGCCCAGCGTGGCGGCGGTCAGCAGAAAGAAAAGGGAGCGCATGAGAGGATAAAAAACGCACCTGGGCCGCAGCTTCTACAACGAGGCGCAGGTTCCTCGAAAACCCGCCCTGCCGACCCACGTTCATCCAGGTGCCCTCAAGCCATGACCAAGCTTCTGCTTACCGCCCTTTTTGTTTTGCCACTGTCAGCCTCCATGGCCCAGGCGCCCGCCCAGCCCAAGGCGCCGGATGCGGTTGATCGCAGGACGGTCGGCCTGAAGCCCGACGAAATCAGGATTTACAAGAAGGTGGGCGACCGCGAGCTGCAGATGCATGTCTTCCGCCCCCGGGCTTGGAAGGCCTCCGACAGGCGTGGATGCTACCTGGTGATTCATGGTGGCGGCTGGACGGGAGGCGTGCCTCAGCGCATGTATCCTTTTGCCGCGCATTACGCCGGGCTGGGACTGGTTTCGGTCAGCCTGCAATATCGCCTGCACAGCGCCAAAACAGGCGTCAGCGTTTATGACTGCGTCAAGGATGCGCGCTCGGCCGTGCGTCATCTTCGCAGCCACGCCGCGGAGCTCGGCATCGACCCGCAGAAGATCATCGTCAGCGGCGGCTCCGCCGGCGGTCATCTTGCGGCATCGACCGCCCTTTTCGACAAGGTCAATGAACAGGGCGAAGACCTGACCGTCTCCACCACGCCCAACGCCCTGGTCCTGCTGTTCCCGGTGATTGACACTTCCAAGCAAGGTTACGGACAGGCCAAGATCGGCGACACCTGGCAGGAGCTGTCCCCGGTGCATCATGTCAGGCCCGGCCTGCCGCCGACGATCACCTTTCATGGCACCGGAGACACGGTCACGCCCTTTGCCGGGGCCAAGGCGTTTCACGAAGCCATGCTCAAGGCGGGCAACACGTCCGTGCTCGACGTCCATCAAGGCGGTGTCCACGGTTACCTGATGCGCGAGGAGGCGCTGCTTCTGGACACGTTTCAAAAGACCGACGCCTTCCTGAAGAAGCTGGGGCTGCTGTAAGCGCGCCCTCAGTGACGGTCATGCCAGCGGGTGAATCAGCGACCTTTTACCAAGCCTTCACAAATCTGCGGGCTTCCTGACACAATCGCTTAACAAGGCGGTGGTCTGTTTGGGGTGAAATCGACGGCCGTTCCCGGCCGCCATCAGGCAGTTCAACCCCGCAAAGACCATGAAAACCATCCATCATCCCAGGATCGTCCGCGTGCTTTCCGCCGCAGGCCTCCTCTGCATCGGCAACAACGTCCTTGCCGCCCAGCCTAACCAAATCCCCAACGGCGCGGCACCCGTCCCGCGCATGGATCCCTCCAGGCGGCCGCAACAGGGGCAGCCACCGGCCCAGCCGGCAAAACCCTCATCCGGTGCACGGCCTCAGCAGCCTCCCGCCGGACAGCCCCTGCCCCCCGGCCTGCCGGCCTCCTTCATCCTGCCTTCCGAGTTCCGCAGCGCCGACGGCAGCGGCAACAACGTCGCCAGCCCCGGACTTGGCACTCCTGACAAACCCTTCCGCCGACTCGTTCCCGCCGCCTATGCCGACGGTGTTTCGGCGCCCACAGGCGGCTCACGGCCGAGCGCCAGGGTGGTGAGCAACGCCGTGGCGAGGCAGCCGAACCTGCGGCCTAACCAACGGGGTGCCAGCGACTTCCTCTGGCAGTGGGGCCAGTTCCTCGACCATGACCTCGATGAGACCCCGGCCGCCGACCCCGCCGAGGCTTTTCCCGTCGCGGTGCCATCCGGCGATCCCGAGTTTGATCCCAGCGGAAGCGGCACGGTGACGATCGGCCTGAACCGCAGCGCTTATGAGATGGTGAGTGGCGTGCGCCAGCAGAAAAGCGCCATCACGGCCTGGATCGACGCCTCCCAGGTCTATGGCTCCGACGCCGCCCGTGCGGCCGCGCTGCGGGCCAACGACGGCACGGGCCGTCTTCGCGTCACGGAAAGCCAACACGGAGACCTGCTGCCCACGCACTCCGAGACACTGGCCGCGCTGCCGCCCGTCCCTGGTTTCTTTGTCGCGGGTGATGTGCGGGTGAACGAGCAGGTCGGTCTGATCGCCATCCACACCCTGTTCATGCGCGAGCACAACTTCTGGGCCGGCCTGTATCACGCCGCCAATCCAGAGGCCTCCGACGAGGAGACCTACCAGTTCGCCCGCATGATCGTCGGGGCCGAGATGCAGGCTGTCACCTATCGCGAATTTCTGCCCACGCTGCTCGGCCCGGCTGCGATCAAGCCCTATCGTGGCTACAAGACGGACGTGGACCCGACAATCTCCAACGAGTTCGCCACCGCCGCCTACCGTCTCGGCCACAGCCTGCTCTCCCCCACCCTGCTCCGACTCGGCGCCGACGGAGCTGAAATCGAGGCCGGCAGCCTCTCGCTCGCAAACTCCTTCTTCCAGCCGCAGCAGGTGACCGATCATGGCGTCGACCCGATCCTGCGCGGCCTGGCGACGGGCAGGGCCCAGGAGCTGGATGAATGGCTCATCGATGACGTGCGCAACTTCTTGTTCGGCGCCCCCGGCGCGGGCGGTTTTGACCTCGCCTCCCTCAACATCCAGCGCGGCCGCGACCACGGCCTGCCCAGCTTTGCCCAGATGCGCGGCGCCCTGGGCCTGCGGCCGGTGAAGCGCTTCCAGGACGTGAACCCGAACCGCCAGGTGGCGGCCGAGCTGGACGCAGCCTACGAAAGCCCTGCGGACATCGACCTCTGGATCGGCGGCCTCGCCGAAGCCGACCGAGCCGGCTCCATGGTGGGTGAGACCTTCCACCGCATTCTCGTGGACCAGTTCACAAGGCTTCGTGACGGCGACCGCTTCTGGTATGAAAAAACGCTGCCCGCCGAAATGGTCCGCATGATCAACGCCCAGACCCTGAGCGTCATCATCCACCGCAACACGAAGATCGGCCAGGAGGTCGGCCGCAACGCCTTCATGGCTCCGCCGCCACGCCGGAATGGCGTCGCACGCTAAAGCCGCAGGCACCTTGATGCAAAGCCCGTGCTGCATCTGCGGCGCGGGCTTTGTCGCATCCATCGTTGACCACCGCGCCGCCGCTTCGTAGCGATGGGCATGCGCCTCATCTCCGGCAGCGCGGGTGGCATCCCGCTCGAAGTCCCCAAGTCCGTCACTCGCCCCACCCAGGACCGCGTGCGACAGGCGGTCTTCAACATGCTGGGCGAGCTCGTCCCCGACGCCCGGGTGCTCGACCTCTTTGCCGGCTCCGGCGCCCTCGGCCTGGAGTGCCTGAGCCGAGGGGCCGTCAGCGCAGTCCTTGTCGATCAGGACCGCGGGGCCTGCGAAGTCATCAAAAGGAACCTCGCCAAAACGCGGCTGGAAGGCGCCTCCATCCGGCAGGGCGACGTCTTCAAGACCGTAGCCCAGCTTGCCGCGAGCGGAGAGACCTTTGACCTGGCCTTTGCTGACCCTCCGTACGCCCACAAGCCGGGTGACATCGATCTCAGCGCCCGGCTGGCCGCCGACGAACATTTCCAGGCCCTGATTCCCGCAGGAGCCAGCGTCGTTCTTGAAAGCCTGGCGACGCGCAACAACGCCAGCTTCGGGGAGGCCTGGGAACGGGTACGTGAGCGTGACTATGGTTCGACTCGCATCGTCTGGCTGAGGAAACGCGCGGGCTGAGGCCCCTCCTGCTGACGGCTTGCCTCGGCGCGCGGGCAGTGGCATGGAAATCCCGCTGATGTCCCTGACCCTCACCCTGATCCTCTACAACCTGCTGCTGCCGGCCGGCCTGGTCTTCATGCTGCCCGGAGCCCTGCGCAAAATGCGGGCGCGCGGCGGACGCTGGTCGGACATGAGCGAGAGGTTCGGCTCGCCCACGCGTGAAAAACAGGCCGCCGTCGCCGCCCTTCCACCCGGTGCCGGCCGCCTGTGGATTCATGCCGTCAGCGTTGGGGAGGCCGGAATCGCCATCAAACTGGTGACCCGCCTGCTGAAGCAGCGCCCTGCTTCCGGCATCGTCATCACCACCACCACCCCCACCGCCCAGGCGATGGTGCAGGAGTTCGCCGCCCGCCACGCGCAGCAGGTCGTGGCGTTGTACTCGCCCGTCGACCTGCCCTGGGTCGGCCTGCGTTTTCTTGATCTCATCCAGCCCTCACGGATCATCCTCGTCGAGGCCGAGCTCTGGCCTAACCTCGCCTTTGCCGCAAACCGCCAGGGCATTCCCGTGGCCATGATCAACGCACGGCTTTCCGCACGTTCGGAAAAGCGCTTCCGGCAGCTGGGCTTCATCATCCGCCCCATCTTCCGGATGCTGGACCGCGTGCTTGTCCAGGAACCCTCCGACACCGCACGCTTTGCCGCCATCGGGGTCCGGCCTGAACGCATCCAGCACACCGGCAGCATCAAGTTCGACCCCCAGGGGGCCGAGGCCGACCCTGCCCAGGTCGAGCGGCTGCGCGCCATCATGCGCCAGGCGGGCATCGGGGAGGAGCGCCGCGTGATCCTGCTCGCCAGCACCCACAACGGCGAGGAGCGGCTGCTGGCCGGGCTCATTCTACAGCTCAACCAAAAGCATTTCAATCTCGCGCTGCTCATCGTTCCGCGGCATGTCGAACGCGCCGAGTCCATCCTAAACGAACTGCGCGAGTCAGGCATCGAGGCCCTGAGGCGCAGCGCCGTGACGGCACCCGCCGCATTCCCAGCACCCGGCCTCCCCACGCTGCTCATCGACAGCACGGGCGAGCTGCGCGCCTGGCAGTGCCTGGCCGACATCGTCATCGTCGGCAAAAGCTTCCTGGCCGAAGGCGGCCAGAACCCCGCCGAGGCGGTCATGGCGAGGAAGCCCGTGCTCTTCGGCCCGCACATGGAAAACTTTGAAGCGCTCGTCGAGCTGCTGCTGAAGCATGGAGGAGCGGTCCAGGTGCCGGATGTGAAGACGCTGGCAACGGAGCTTGACTCCCTGCTGAGCGACAGCACACGCCGTCTGCGCCTGGGCGAGGCTGGTCATGCTGCCCTGCGGGCCCACGAAGGCGCCACTGAAAAAACCTTGCTCGCCCTGTTTTCATAGGCACGGCTTTGCAGGAACCCGAAGTCAGAGAACCGAGACCCCTCCCCATGCGCAGCTATCTTCTCGTGGATGGTCACAACGTCATGCATGCCTGGCCGGAGCTTGCCCGGCACATGCGCAGCGCGGGAAAGAGGCACCTGGCCAGGACGGAGCTGCTCCAGCGCCTGCGGCATCTGCAGGACATGAGCGGAATGCAGGTGGTCGTGGTCTTTGACGGCACCACCGCGCAAGTCACCGAGGAGCGCGAGCCTGAAGGGCTGCAGATCATCTATGCCGACGCCGGACACACGGCGGATGACCTGATCGAAAAGCTCGTCGCCAGATATGCAAAGGAACGCAGCATTCAGGTGGCCTCCGCGGACGGCATGATTCGTGAAACCATCACCGCCTTCGGCGCCGGCTGGCTGAGCCCCGCCATGCTGAAGAGCCTCTGTGACGACGCCGGGCGCGACATGCGAGGCCGCATCGACAAGCTGGCCACCCGGCGGCGGGTGCTGGCCTGGCTTGGACTTGGCGGCGCCGGCCTTGCGCTCCCCGCCTGCGCAGGCAGGCCCGAACCCGTCTTTTTAAAGCCGGACGCCCTCAAGGCAGCAGCCTGCTATGCCGGGGAGCGCCGGACAAAGTCCCTCCTCATCCGCCAGCATGGAAAGGTCATTCACGAGAGCCACCCCAACGGCGGAGAACGCGGGCAGCCGCAGCGCATCTTCAGCGGCACCAAGGGCTTCTGGGGCCTCGCCGCCATGGCGGCCGTCGAGGACGGCATCATCACCCTGGATGAACCCGTCGCCGACACGCTGAAGGAATGGCGCGGGGACAAGCGGCGCAGCAAGGTGACCCTGCATCAGCTGCTCAACTTCACCGGCGGGCTGGAGCGCGGCCTAACCATCCATGAGGACGGATTGGAGAACCGCAACCAGATGGCCTTGAAACGCCCGATGGTCGCCACTCCGGGAAAACGTTTCATCTACGGCCCCAGCCAGCTCCAGGTCTTTCACGAAGTGTTGAAGCGGAGGCTCTCCGGCGGAAAACGCAGGGAGTCGCCCACACGTTATCTTGAGCGCCGCGTGCTGCGGCCACTGGGCCTCGGTCCGCAGCGCTACCTTCCCGACGCCGCCGGCAATCCACTGCTTGCCGCCGGGTTCATCATGACCGCCTCACAGTGGGCGAAGCTGGGTTCCTGCCTGCTGCGGGGCGGGGCGCCGTTGCTGAAACCCGAATCCTTCGAGACCCTGCTGGCAGGCTCGGATGCCAACGCCGCCTACAGCTTCGGCTTCTGGAACAACCGCGCGGCCGACAGCCTGGCACCGCGTGAAATCGACATCGAGGACCAGCTGGAACTGGACTGGGACAAGCAGTCCTGGAGCCGTGTCTGCATCGGCCGGGATGTGCCGCCGGATCTCATCGCCTGCATCGGCAGCGGCTACCAGCGGCTTTACGTCGTTCCGTCGCAGGATCTTGTCATTGTTCGCCTTGGCAGCAACGCCAGGTTCCGAGACGGCGACTTCCTAAGGCAGCTGCTCAATTCGTGACCCGCAAAGCGCCGCTTTCCCTGCTGGCACTTTTTCCCAGCAGAACTAGGCTGCAACAATCGTTTCCATTTCAGCCATGTCCAACACCCTGGAAGCCCCCCAGCCAGCGACGACGAAGCAGCCCGAAAAGACCGAGGCTGGCAACTACTTCGTCTCCAACTACCCGCCCTTCTCGTTCTGGAAGCCGGAGCAGGTGCCCGTCGTGGAGGCCGTCATGCAACGCCCCGCCCCGCAGGACGTGCCGCTGGGCATCTACTTCCACATCCCCTTCTGCCGCAAGCGCTGCCACTTCTGCTACTTCAAGGTATACACCGACAAGAACGCCCAGGAGATCAAGGCCTACATCGACGCCGGCATGCGCGAGATGGAGCGCTACGCCTCGACTCCCTACATCCAGGGTCGCAAGGCCCACTTCGTGTATTTCGGCGGCGGCACGCCCAGCTACCTCAGCGTGCCCCAGCTGCGCGACCTGACCAGCCGCATGAAGGACCTGGTGAGCTGGGACGGCGCCGCCGAGGTGGCCTTCGAGGCCGAACCAGGAACGCTCAACGAGGTCAAGTTGTCCGGCATCCGTGAAGTCGGCGTCACCCGCCTCAGCCTCGGCGTGGAAAACTTCGACGATCACATCCTCGAATCCAACGGCCGCGCCCATCGCAGCGGCGAAATTGAAAAGGCCTACCGCTTCGCCCGCACGCTGGGCTTTGAGCACATCAACATCGACCTCATCGCCGGCATGATGAACGAGACCGAGGAGAACTGGAAGGTCTGCGTGCAGAAGGCCATCGACCTCGGCCCCGACGCCGTGACGATCTACCAGATGGAGGTTCCATACAACACCACCATCTACCAGCAGATGAAGGCCGAGGGCAAGGTCACCGCGCCCGTCGCCGACTGGCCGACCAAACGCCGCTGGGTCAGCCATGCCTTCGACGAATTCGTCAAGGCCGGCTACACCGTCACCAGCGCCTACACGGTGGTGAAGGACCCGCAGCGCATCAAGTTTGTGTACCGCGACGCCCTCTGGGAAGGCTCCGACCTGCTGAGCTGCGGCGTGGCCTCCTTCGGCCACCTGGGCGGCGTGCATTATCAGAACCAGGCCGACGTCGGCCCCTACATGCAGGCCGTGGACGCGGGCAGGCTGCCCATCTTCCGCGCCTATGAAACCAGCCATGAGGAGCGCTTCGTGCGCGAGTTCATCCTGAAGATGAAGCTCGGCCGCAGCGAGTTCGCCTACTACCAGGAGAAGTTCGGCATCAACCCGCGTCAGTTCTTCGCCACCCAGCTCGAGCGCCTGGCGGCGGAGGGATGGGTCACCCTGACCAACGATGATGTCACCTACAGCCGCGACGGCCTGCTGCAGGTGGACCGGCTGCTGCACGACTTCTTCCTGCCTCAGCACCGCCAGTACGCCCGCTACACCTGAGGAGTGGCGGATTCCGAACCACCCCGCGACGAATTCCCAAGCTTTCCCAGGTGATGAACGAGGCCCCCCGACAAGACGAAGACATCCTGGCTCCGCTGATCTTCTTTTACGGCATTGGCAGCACGCGCCCGCGCGTCACCTTCGTCGAGCCGGAGGGCCTGGCCGAGCAGGAGCGCTTCCTGCTCGTGCATGACCGCGACATGACGCCGCATCTGCGTGACTACCACGGCTGCGACATTGACCTGGATGTGGCGGCCCGCGCCCGCATCGGCAACTACCTTGTGCGTGCCTCGGTGCTGCACCGACGCAGCGACGGCAAGCCCATCGAGTTCGGAGCCATCGGCATTCATCTGGATCTCCTGCCCGAGGAGGCCCAGCAGCTGGTGCTGGAAGGCCGCGTGCCCTTCGGTGCGATCTTGGAACGCCACCAGGTGCCGCACAGCAGCCATCCGCGCGGCTACTTCCGCATCGCGGTGGACCAGAGGCTGGCCGAGCTGCTCGGAGCCACCAGCGGGCAGATTTTGTTCGGCCGCTGCAACGAACTGCGCCACGGCTCCGGCCGCGTTCTGGCGGATGTCGTTGAGGTGCTGCCGCGCGTCGTTTGACTCAGGGCCTGGAAAGCTTCAGCCAGGCCTCGGCATAGCGCCTGCCCAGCTCACGATAGGCCGGCGAGTCGAAGTGAATTTTGTCACCCTTGTGGTTCAATCCGTCCGCGCTGACGAAAGCGCAGCCGGGCACCTTTTGCGGCAAAGTTTGATGGGCACGGTCCACGGTCTCGATCTCCGGCGTCCAGGGCACGTCGGGAAAACGCCCCATCTGCCCGGCGATGAAAGGCACGTCGGGAGCCTTCAACAGCTCCCGGAAGCGGCGGACCAGGTCGTGCAGCTTGGCCTCATAGGCCGGGGCGAGCTCCGGTTTGCAGTCAGACTCCCCCTGATGCCAGAGAATGCCTTTCAGCACGCCCACCGAAAGCGCGGGCACCGTCCGCTTGACCATGTCATCCCAGGGATGGCTTTGAGTGGGCGGATAAAACTCGCCCGGCTTCCAGGCATCGATGGGCGAACCACCGACGGCGCAGGGAATGAGACCAATCGTGACTCCGGGCTCCCTGTCTGCCAGCACCTTGGCAAAGCTGCGGCCCAGGCCGACGCCCACGCTTGGCTTGTCAAAGTGCATCGGGTCCACCGCCGCCGTCCAGCGCCCGTCCTTGCCGAGCATCAGGACGCGTGGCAGAGGGGCCTTGTCCCCCTCCTCCACGACACCGCGTCCGGCCATGTTGGACTGGCCGACGAGCAGGAAGAGATGAAAATTCTCTCTGGTGGGAAGCTTGATGTCCTGGGCCGGGGCAAGGCCGCAAAGGGCGAGAAAAAACAGCAGATGCTTCATGATGGGCGCCTGAAGTTACTCCAGCAGCCAGGAGGCGGGCGCCACCTGGGGATCCTTGCCCTCGCCGCGCACCCAGAGAGGCAGCGAGCCGTTGAGCTCAATCAGCCCGGGCACGTCACGATACTTCGCGCCGCCGGGCAGGAACATCGGATCGCGATAGTCCAGCAGCCTGCCAAAGCGGAAGCCGTGGGTGTCCACCGCCGCCCGGTCGACCGCCTTGCCCGCCAGGGCGCGGGCGGCGAGAGCCACCGGGCCGGTCTGGGGCCCGAGGGCCGCCAGGCAGACCACCTTCGGGCTGGGATGTGAACCAACCCTGGCGTTGCGAAGGAAGCTGACGAGGCTCAGCACGTCATGGGTGCGCTGGGCGAAGAGGGCGTGGTTATAACCAAAGGTGTAACCGGCAAACTCGCGGGGGTTCTTCACCACGCGGGCCTGCTTCACCGGACCGCCTTCCTGGAACAGCAGGTCGGCCCCGAGCACGGCGGCGCCGCCCGCGACGAGCGCGCTGACATCCCCGTTCTTCAGGCCCGCACGGCCCGCGTCATCCAGCCAGACCACCACACGGCCGTTCCACTGCTTCGGATAAAGCCAGGTCACGGAAGTCTCCTCGCCATGGGTCTTGTTGACCAGCTTGCCGGTCATCTCCAGGTGATCGCCGCGGTCCTGCTTGTCCGCCAGCGCCCACTCCACCTCCCCCGCCTGGTCATAGCTGCGGCCGAGGACAACCTCCACGCCCTGCCTCAGCACCTCAGCCCCCTCCTCCTTGAGCCGTCTGGCGGAGTCCTCCGTGAAGTATTTCAGCAGCCTGCGTTCAAACTCCGGGTCCGCCGCCTTCGGCGCCGGGTGCTGTTCATCCCAGACGCTCAGCTTCTCCGGCGGCAGCGGATCATAGTCCTGCTCGATCACCGGCGCCTCGAAACCGAGTTTGAAGTGCTTGTTGAGGAAGGTGTAGAAGGCGCTGCGGGTGACGGCGTTGTAGTTGTGCTGGAAGTGCTCGCCACGGAGCAGGAAGACATCGTCCTTTTTCCCATAGGTGGCGTACAATTTCTGAAGGTCGGGGAAGCCCTTGGTCGCCAGCTCCTTGGTCCAGTCGTTGGCCGTGTTCATTCCCTGGGGCTTGGGCGCAAAGAGCCCGGCGAACTCGACATTGCCCGTGCCGATGCGCAGCAGGCTGGCGTTTTCACAGGTGCAGCCGCCCTGCATGGAGGTGCTGACCATGACGCAGGGAAAGGACTGCTTGATGCGTTCGTCAATGGCCGCCAGCAGCATGGTCTGCGTGCCGCCGCCGCTCGCCCCGGTGATCGCCGTGCGCTCGGGATCGACCTCGGGCAGGCTTAACAAAAAGTCCAGACCGCGCACCGCGTTCCAGGTCTGCAGGCCCATGATCGACTGCAGGTTCGCCTCGGCCTGCGGGCTGAACAGGCCCCAGTTCTCCGTCGTGTTCATCTCCGACCGCTGCTTGTCAAAACGGTGCACCACCTCGCGCGGGATCTGCTTCGAGTCGGAGTCGCTCAGCATGTCCCACTGCCAGACGATGCAGCCCATGCGGGCGAGCTGCACGCAGAGCGACTGGAAGATGCTGCGCCCGCCCTTTTCAAAGCGTTCCGCGCCGATCGCGATCTCCTGGCGAACCTTGGCGGGATCGCCCAGGGAAAGGCGGGCGTCCTGCCAGTGGCCGTGGGCGAACATCACTCCCGGCACCCTGCCCTTGATGACCTTCGGCTTCCAGAGGCTGCCCGTGACGTAAAAACCGGGTGCGCTCTCAAAGTAAACCTTCTCGACCGTGAAGCCGTCGCCCTCGACCCGGCCGTGCACCACGGCGTTCAGCGGCGTCTTGGTCGGCATCGGCCAGAGGCCCTGCGAGACGAGGATCTGCCGACGCACCTGCTCCCGGCGCCCCTCCCATTCGCTGAGCGAGGACGGCGGGCTGAAGGGGAAGTAGCCGTCCAGGTCCTTGAGGGGCTGGAGACGGACATCCGCCGCGGAGACGGCCGACACAAGGACAAGCGGCAACAGGAAGCGTGAAATGGGCATGGCAGGGCTTCAATACGCCGCCCGCCCGCCTCCTTTTCCCACATCCGCGGAATCTTGCTCAGGCCAGCACCGCCTTGACGGGATGATGCTCCTCCACGCCCGTCAGCCGCTGGTCGAGGCCCTGGAACTTGAAGCTGAAGCGCGTGTG
>Ga0315900_10001534_pt1 | contig 36875 bp, 23 predicted proteins | sample LakEriMetagenome_FD_203521 | JGI IMG/M metagenome (GOLD analysis project Ga0315900, IMG submission 203521) | Freshwater fungal communities from buoy surface, Lake Erie, Ohio, United States - Buoy 12 MA114 | ecosystem: Environmental > Aquatic > Freshwater > Lake > Lake biofilm | place: USA: Lake...
GGGGCAAGAATTCAAGAGGGGGTAAATTCCCTGGGAGGTTATGCCGATATTTTTTACCGAAATGTGTTGGCATCCGGGGTGATCCCCCAAATTTCGGCCATTATGGGCCCTTGTGCTGGGGGTGCGGTCTATAGCCCCGCCATGACTGACTTTATCATTATGGTGGAAGATAGCTCGTATATGTTTGTCACGGGTCCAAACGTGGTAAAAACAGTCACTAATGAGGAGGTAAGTAGTGAAGAACTAGGGGGAGCCAGCGCTCACAGTACCAAATCTGGCGTTACCCACCTTACAGCTGCGAATGACCTCCAATGTATTCTGAAAATCAAACAATTACTGGCCTATTTACCGCAAAATTGTGAGGACCGTCCAGTAAACTTGCCCTATTCATTGGAGGAAGAATTCCGATATGAGTTGGACAAGATCGTTCCGGAGAATCCATTGCAGCCCTACGATATGAAAGAGGTGATTGCTGGAATCCTGGATGCTGATTCATTTTTTGAGATTCAAGAACGGTATGCTGAAAATATCTTATGCGGTTTTGGCCGCCTTGCGGGTCGCAGTATTGGAATTATCGCCAACCAACCAATGAGTTTAGCAGGGGTTTTGGATGTGGATGCTTCTAAAAAAGCGGCAAGGTTTGTACAATTTTGCGATTGCTTCAATATACCCTTGTTAGTTTTAGTTGATGTTCCTGGATTTTTACCGGGTACAGATCAAGAGTGGAATGCTATTATTACGAACGGTGCCAAATTGTTATTCGCATTCTCGGAAGCAACGGTTCCAAGGGTGACCTTGATAACTCGTAAAGCGTATGGTGGTGCTTATGATGTGATGAATTCCAAGCATATTGGTGCAGATTTGAACTTTGCATGGCCTACCGCAGAAATTGCGGTAATGGGCGCAAAAGGTGCTTCAGAAATTATCTTTAAAAAGGAGATTGACCAAGCAAGCGATCCAGCTGCTAAACTGGCCGAGAAGGAACAGGAATACGCCGCTACCTTTGCCAATCCCTATCGGGCTGCAGAACGAGGATTTGTGGACGAGGTGATTCTCCCCAACCAGACCCGGCGCAAATTGATAAAAGCCTTTGCGATGTTGGAAAATAAAACAGTACAGCGTCCAAAAAAGAAACATAGCAATATTCCGCTCTAAACAAACCGAAATGAAAAAGTTCTTCTCGCTGGTAAAATTTAGCCACACCCTTTTTGCCTTGCCATTTGCCCTTACAGGTTTTTTCTTCGCATTGGCAGAGCAGGGGACTGGGATGAGTTGGAAATTGTTTGGTCTGGTACTGCTTTGTATGGTGTTCGCGAGGAGTGCAGCTATGGCCTTCAACCGGTGGTTGGACCGGGATATTGATGCTTCCAATCCACGGACGGCCATCCGAGAGATTCCTTCTGGTCAAATTAGCGCTTCTGCAGCCTTGGTGTTTGTAATTATTAATGCCTTGCTTTTTATGGTTGCTGCTTTTTTGATCAACCGGCTGTGCTTTTACCTTTCCCCAGTGGCACTGTTGGTTATTTTGGGGTATAGTTACACGAAACGATTCACATGGTTTTGTCATTTTGTGCTGGGCTTGGGGCTCTCTTTGGCACCGGTTGGCGCATATCTTGCGGTCACCGCCAGTTTTTCGTGGGCGCCGGTGGTACTGGGTTTGGCAGTCTTGACTTGGGTGGCGGGTTTTGACATTATTTACGCCCTTCAGGACGAACAGTTTGACCGTAGTAATTCCTTGTACTCCGTTCCGGTATGGTTAGGTGGGAAGAAGGCACTATTTTTGTCTAGTACTACCCACCTTATTAGTGCAGTATTTTTGGTACTCTCTGTAATTTTAATGCAATCGGCTTTAGGAACTTTGGGTCTAGGGTTTATTTGGTTAGGTACCCTACTATTTTTAGGGCTGTTGTTTTACCAACATACTATTGTGAAGCCTGGGGATCTCCGACGGGTAAACCTGGCTTTTTTTACAACCAATGGAGTAGCAAGTCTCCTCTTTGGCTTTTTTGCTATTTTAGAATTTTTGATTGGTTGATTTTTAATTTCCCGAAGGGAAAGGAAATCCCCTCGCAAGTAGTTTGGTGTGCGAGGGGGTTTTCCTTTTTTTGTTAGATCACTTCTACCCAACTGCCTGGTACTCCTGCATGAATGCGATTATCATACATGGCTTCGCAAACAGTGGAAGGGAGGAAAAACCGGCCTTTGTAAGCTGCATTAAGTGAAATGCGTATGGTTTTAGTCTGGTTTTTCTGGCTTCCCAGGTCAAAATAACTAAGCACTCGATCGTCCCTAAAATCTTGGTAATCCAGTCCATTGGAGGTTTGGCTGAATTGGCCCACTCGATGGTTGAGTATCTCCCAACCGGAGGGAAAAATTTGAGTAAGTGCCAGCTCATTATAAGGGAAATGGAACGAGCCATTTCTTCGAATGGAAACGATGGCGACAAAATCAGTCCCTTGTTGCAGTTGGCTAATGTTGACAGGTTCTCCTTTTGGGGTTTCCCAACGGATAGACAATTCAAGGTTGGAACTGGGCACATTCGTAACTGTTCCGGCAAACTCTTGTCCGGTAAGAACCAGTCGGGCGTACAAGCGAGTGGTACCGTTGTTCCGCACCGTCAAGTTATTTGCACTGTATTCATGGAGTGGTAGTACCTGAAAGGGAGCCTTGCTGGGTCGAGGCGTCAGGTTTTTCCCACCTAATTTACATAGATAGGAAGGTGCCTGGGCATTGACTTTTTGTGCATATTTGGCCAAACTTCTAATCGCCACTGCTAGAGACTGGGTATTCCATTGATAGCTGTTGGCTTGTTTGGAGAGTTGCTCAGACAACGATTTTACCAGGTTTTCTGCTTTGTTCAGGTCACCAAGGCTTGTAAGTGCCTCCAGCATAATGGCTTGATCGCGTAGCACAGAACCATAGGTGCTTCCCGACCAGTCATAGGAAGGAGGATCCGTCCAATTTTTCTGAAGTAAATCTTGTGCAACTTCTGGTTTGCCTGCGTTGGCGTAAGCAGCTGCCAGGAGGTAGGCTGGTGTAGTAAATAAGCCTTTTTGCTCTCTAAGGCGATTCATATCAGTCATGGAGGCTTTTCCGGCCAAGGCCAAGGAGTAAAGCCGATAAGCTTGATCGAGCACCGGTTCGTAGCGATTGGAACCGGTCCAATTTCGTGCGGTGTTTACTTGGAAGGCGATCCACTTATCAAGGGTGGAGGAGGGGACCGCATAACCCATTTTTTGAGCTTCTAATAGAAAATGACCAGCATAGGTAGTAGACCAAGTATCTGCAGAGCCTCCAGGCCAATAATTAAAGCCACCGCTATAGTTTTGTTGGTTGGAAATTTTCGAGATTGCGGCAGTAATGTGTTTGGTGATGGTATTGGTTTGTTTTTCTTGTAATGGGACCAATGCTCCTGCAAATAACTGCGGAAACGCGGCGGAAGTGGTTTGTTCCAGGCAGCCATGCGGATATTGAATCAGGTAATTCAAATGCCGGTCAATATCCATCGGAGGTAGGCTACTTAATTCCAAGGTTGCATTATTCAAATCACTGTAGGAGCTTGGATCAAAGTTTGTTTTCCATTCCATGCCTGGCTCAATGGTCTCGCTTGAGCTTTTGGTGGAGATGGGCATAGGGTTTCGCACCATCAGGTCAATCTCATCCTTGGCTATTTCGGATCCCCCTTGTGCCTCCAGCCGAAACCTTGTTGGTCCTGTTTGGGGCCCGACGCTGAACTCAAAATAGGCCATTTGGTCTCCAGGTTCTGAAAAAGTTAAGGTTTGAGTATCGGGTCCTTTCACTTTCGTCTTTCCGCCAATTTCTTTGATTTGTAATTTTACGGACTTGATTTGAGGTTCCATTGCGAACACTTGAACCGGTACGCGAACGGATTCTCCTGGACCAAGCACACGTGGTAGGGTGGGTAAAATCATCAGGGGTTTTTTAACAGCACACGTTTTTTCTGCGGATCCATAGGCTCCTTGAGCATTGGGTGCAGGGGCGGAGAAGACCGCCATTACGCGAACACTTCCGACGTAGTTTTCTATTTTTAGGGTATGTTGTGCGGTTTTTCCCTTTTCCAAGTAAAAAGGTCCCAGGTGTTTGACTGTCGGTTTAAATCGGCTGACCTGAGCTGAGCGTTTTGCTTTTCGGTTGATATCGTCACCACCGATGCTCAATATCCGTTCCAATTCTACACCAAACGCTCCCAGCACATAGTCGTATACATCCCAGCTTTTGACCCCCAACGCTTCTCGTGCATAAAAGGCTTTGTGTGGATTGGGTGTTTCGAATCGTGTCAGGTCCATTAGGCCTTCGTCTACAATTGCCAGCGTGTAAGCACAAGCCATGCCGGATGCTTCTTTGACTCGAACGGTGAACGGAACGTCCGGCTTGAGCTGATCTGCCATTTCGATCAAGGGTTTTAGTTCTGTTGCTGGATTATGAATAGTGATTGGGATCACCCCATACATTCGAATGGGTAAATCATTAATGGTTTGCGCATGGGGCTGGATCAGGCTCACGTGGGCATAAACAGCGGGTGCCATGGAGGCTTCCGCTTTGAATTTAAACGTATTCTCTCCTTTTTGGGCTTTGAACCAGAGGTGTTGAAGCACCCTTTGTCCACTTTCCAAGGTAATTAGCACATTGCAAATATCATTAGAAGGCACTTTTATTTCAACTTGTTGGCCCACCAAGTAATTTTCTTGGTTGCTGGTCAAGGCAAGCATTGCCACATCATTTCTGCTGTAAAGGTCATCCAGGTGTTCCGGATAACCCACCCAAAAGAAGTTCCCTGCCGCGTGTCCGCCAGAAGGCTCCACAGCCCGCACGAGGTACCTTCCCCATTGGTTGGGTCGAATGGTCCAACTAGCGATTCCATTCGCATCTGTGGTTACAGTGGTGGTATTCACTGCATTCAAGTGGGTGTCGGAGTTGAATTGACCTGTGTTAGAGGCCTGGTCCTCGTCCCACCACCATCTCCAATCACACCGGTAGAGGCCGAGGTGCACTGTTTTGTTGGCCAGTGGTCTGCCTTTTGTATCCACGCACGCGATTTCAATTTTGCCCGATTTTCCCTGATCCATTTGGGGGCTTCCACTTTGGTTCATTGGCACTCGGACCCCTACCATTCTTGCAAACGGATAGAAGTCTATGGCAGCTTGATCCACACTGAATTCCCCGGAGGATTCAAAAGCCTTAATTTTATATTGGGCCACTAATTTCCCCGGAGCTTGCTTGTTGGCTTGTATTTTTAGAGGCACATTTCCATTTCCTCGATCATCCAAGTAACCTTCAAACACGGTTTCTTCTTCGTGGAAAAAAGAGCGAGCCGGATCTTCAAAAACGTAATTTTTGAAGCCTGGGAATTCCGCCGTAGCTGCTCTAATCTGAAGATCCACTTTGGCTTTTACGTTTTTTGCGGTAGCTCCATGTAGCCACTCAACGTTCAATCGAGCTTGCGTGCCTTTGGTATTTTCAACCAGCTGTTTATCAGGAAAATCCAGTTGAATTTTAAACCTATTTGGTTTGACTGTTTCAATTTTTAGGATTTTTTCAAATCGGGCTCCACCAACCTCTACCTTGGCGAGCCAGTTGCCTGTTGGAGCATCTGGCTGTGTCGAAAAGTGGAGTGGGAATACGCCTTTGACGCCATTTTGAATAACCGTTTTGAACTGAATTCCTCCAGTTGGGTCGGTTACTTCAAAATGTATCGGATGGTCAGGCGGTAATTTTCCGCTTCTGTCTTCCAGTACAAAATTCAGGAAAATACTATCACCAGGCCTCCAGACACCGCGCTCCCCATAGAGGAAGCCTTTTAATCCTTTTTGACTTTCTACTCCTGCTACATCAAACCGGCTGAGGGATAAGCTTCCACCGTCTGACATGCGCAGGTATCCTCTTTGATTGCCTTTTTGAGCTACTAATACAAAGGGTTTTTCCCGTAGCTGTTCCAGAAAAAACGTTCCGTCTGCCCCGGTGCTGTGCGTGGAAATTGGTTGAAGTTGGTAGTTGACCAGCTCCAGTTCGACCCCTGCAACGGGCTCTGCGGTAAGTAGATCTGTAACTACGGCCAGCAGGGAGCCATCCTTTCCTCTTTTGGCTGATAATCCAAGGTTACTTACAAACACATTTCGCTGAAGGAAGCGTTCACTGTGGTAGTATTCTTTTTGGCAGGGGTTATCTCTATTTTCATATTGATAGCCATCAGATTCCCACCAATAATCGGTATCGTCCCAATATACTCCTCGGTATCCACCCCAAAGGGATTGCGGTTGGCCGAACTCATCCTTCAGAGGGCCTTGTGCATCGATGCTGGCAAAGTCAACCGCTTCTTCACATTTACTATGGTCCACATAGCTACCACGGAAAGAGAGCCGGACCTGATAAATCGCCCCAGGGTCTTGTTGAATAAGTGGTTGCAAATCAAGGGCATATCGTTGCCAACTCATGGTGGAAGCACCAGGGTTTAATTGCCCCAATTCAATCTTTTTTTGTGCAATGATTTTACCCACCCGTTCCAGCTCCTCATTTCCTTCCAATTCATTTACCTGTAGGTGTTGCAAAATATTCGATTGAAAGATCTTAAAAATTTCCACATCAACAGATTGAAGTCCTACCGCTTCAAATGGAAATAATATAGCCCCACTTTCTTTGCTTGGAATGATGGCACCGTGACCCAGCAATCGCAAACCTGGCTGCAAGGATTCAAGGTTGATTGATTCAGAGAACGCGGTCTTCAGTTTAACTCCCAGTAGGTTTTCAATCCCCTCTATTTGAAGGTTAAATAGGCCTGACAACCTGCTCTCTGGATAAATTCGAAGAAAATTGCCATCAAGTTTAAAGGTGAGGTTTTCGGAATTGCCCTCAAGTCGGACCAGCCCGTTTAAATCCTGTTGATCGGAAAGAGGGTCTGAAAAATTGACTTGTATGCATTGACTTTCCTCATTGTCCACCCTCACAGAAAGGACCTCAAACTCGTCAAGGGCAGGAATAGGCAGAATTTGTTTATCAGAAAGGTCTATCCCAAGGTTATTTCCATCCCAGCGAAGTTGGACCTCTGACCGATTTAGTCCCCTTGCGATCTTTCCAATTGTGAAGTAGTGTTCCCTTTGGGCTTGGAGATGGTTCCAGGAAATCGTTAATTCTTGGCCTGATTGTGTTGCTTTCAAGAGTTGCTCGATTTCTTCAGGCTCTACAGAGTCGTTCACTTCCACTCTCCCGGTAATCTGCTGGTTTTTCAGGTCAAGCGGGTTGGGTGTCTGAATACCATCCGTGATCACAGTAAAGTGTAGTGCGATTGTTTTAAAACCAAACTCAAAGCTGGAGAGTGAAGCCGGGACATTTGGGTAAATTTTTCCTAGTTGGAGCGCAACTTCATATTTGGTATCGTAATTAAGTGGCTTCTCAGGTTGCAGTAAAATGGTTCGATCATCTTCCCAGACGGCTACTCCTTCAATGGATGGACTTATTTGTAGAAGTGCTTTATCTACTGGCTGACCAATCTGATCGGTCTGAATGGCTGCGTTGACCAACCGGATTCGAATCGGCTCTTTTTTTCCCACGATCCCACTTGTATATGCGTACACATATTGAGAAAGTTTTTGATAATAGGCCTCATCGCGTACTGCTCGGCTACAGGAAAAGAAAAGGGCAAGGCTGAGCAGCAGTAGCAAACAAGCGGCTGCGGCAAGATTAGATTTTAGCTGCATAAGGTAAGGTGTTCGTTAACCGACACAAATATAACCGCCTTTCTGAGATTTGCAAGGCGGATTTTTTGGGCTGTTTTGGGAATCTTTTATCGTTGAATGGAAAAATTACTCTTGTCTGTTGGATTGGTCGCGAACATGTCTTTGAATAATTCGCTTGCCTGCTTGTTTTACTTCAGGCCGTTTTTTATAACCCCAAAGCTCTATTCTGGATTGGCTGGCATTTTCCTTTGGATCTACCACAGGTAGTGGGTAATCCTGACCAAGCTGGACACCGTAAAACAGTTGCTCTAATGGAGAAAGTAACCAAGGTTCGTGCACTAGATGATTCGGTAAGGAAGCGAGCTCAGGTACCCATTGTCGGATAAAATTGCCCTCCGGGTCTTGTTCTTTGGATTGTTTAACGGGGTTATAGATGCGAATGGTATTTACACCGGTTACTCCAGCCTGCATTTGAAATTGTGGGTAGTGGATACCGGGTTCATAGTCGAGAAACAAATTGGCCAGGTGATAGACGCCGGTTCTCCAGTCCAAAAACAAGTGATGGCAAAGAAAGGAAACCAACATTGCCCGCATCCGAAAGTTGATCCAACCAGTTTGGGAGAGGCAACGCATACAAGCATCCACTAAGGGGTATCCGGTTTTTCCCTCTTTCCAAGCCAGGAGTTGTACCTCATTTTCTTTCCAGACGAACGATTCGTACACTGGATTGATGCAGCGGTGTTCATAACTGCAGTCTGATTCGAATTTTTGAATAAAGTGGCAGTGCCATTTTAAACGGGTCAAGAAAGCTTCGTATGCTCTGCGGTGTCGCTGACGTTGGCTACTTTGGTCAACATAACGGAAGGCTTGCCGGATGCTCAAATTGCCCCAGGCTAGGTAGGGAGATAAACGACCGCAGGAGGTTCTACTTAAAAGGGGTTTGGAAATGTTTTTTTGGTAGTGTTTCCCTCTATCCGAAACAAACGAATGAAGGTATTTCCAAGCATACCGCTCCCCAGCCGGCTGAAAGGCACTTGGATAATTTTCTAGTTGCTTTAATAGTTTTTCAGGTATTGTAAATGGATTGAAAAGTTGAACGAGCCGGTCTGGATGGTATTGATTATCGATGGGTGCTGTTTGCACCATTTGCTCCCACTGAGCATCCCATCCTTTTCTATTCGTTATGGCTCGTTGAATGCCATCCCGCTGTACCTCTTTCCAATCAACACCAGCATTCTTCAATAAGCGTGCGATTGCCTTGTCTCTCGCATACGTTTTTTCAATTCCGCTCTCTTGGTAGCTGAATACCTGTTTCAGTTGGAGTTGATTTAGAAGATAACTAAATACGGTTACCGCTTCTTCGTAGCAGCAAAATACACTTTTCCCAATAGAGCTCCATTCTTGGTTCATGGCCTGAATAGAATGGTATTGAAATTGGAGGTGCCGAAGGGAGGTGTCAGGATAGTGGTGAAGAGAAGGTTCTATCAGGAAAACTACCAGGTAGGGTAGTCCAGCTTGTTCTGCCAGATGCAAAGGAAGGTGGTCCTTTGTCCTAAGGTCTCTTTTAAGCCAGACCAAATTGACCGGAGAGGAGGAATTTTCCAGAGGCATAGACAGGATGGAACCTAGTGAAGAATCCGAGTTAAGAACAAATCTCCTACTCCAAGAGTTCAATGGAGTGCCGCTGCATGGCTATTTTTCCTCGTTGTTCCATTTTTTTCAACAATCGAGAAATGACTTCCCTCGACGTATTTAGGTCGGTAGCAATTTGTTGATGGCTGATTTCTATCACATTGGTATCAAGATCTCGTTGCATCCGTTTTAGATAAAACTCAAGGCGCTCGTCCAAGTTGCGGAAGGCTACCTGATCAAACGTTTCCAGGATTTCTTCAATGCGTTCTCTTAAAGTATTGACCACAAATCGTGCCCAAGATTTGTATTTTGGGAGCCAGCGTTCCATATTTTCAAGCGGGATTAAGAGAATAATTCCATCCTCCATGGTCACCCCTTTTACAGCACTTTGCTCCATTCGATTGGAACAGGTAAGCGACAACGCACAGGTAGTCCCGGAGGTCAATGAATACATATAAAATTCTCCATCTTCTCCATCTTGTTCTTCTCTAAATATTTTCACATTTCCCTCAAGAACAAAAATCATGTACCGAAATTGGTGACCTGGCTGTACAAGGGGATCTCCTTGTCTGATTTCTACGATTTGCCCAACCTCAGCCATTAATTCCAGGAGTTCTGGCTCTAGTTCCGGGAAGTATTTCTTGAGTGTTTTAGGTAGCTCTGGTTTGGTGAATCTAGTTTGCATGTATTCTTAAGGTGTAAGATAGTTCTAATTGTAGGTTCGTCTATTTTCGGGACTCAAATATCTTGCAATATTTTCAATTCTTATTTTAAATCGTCTAAATCCCTTCCTTCCGTTTTGCTTTCTATTGTTTTTATTGACGAATGACTTGCTCGACCTGCCGGATAAGGGGAATGATTTCCCGAAAAAATAATATTAAAAATATTTCAATATTCAATTTGTTGAATATAAGTTTTTTATGTAATTATTTTTCAAAAAAGGCAATTTGATAAAAATCATGCTGTGCTTGTGATGAATATCACCAAAAGTAGGCTTGTATTCCCCCCAACTTTGCAGTACAAAAAAGAATTAACGACAAAATAAACGGTTCTTACTGATATGGAACAGCAAATGAGTATGCCGAGAATTGGGGATATTGCTCCCAACTTTAAGGCCATGACCACCTTCGGATCACTGGATTTTCACAATTACATCGACGGGAAATGGTCAATATTATTTTCGCATCCTGCCGATTTTACCCCGGTTTGTACTACCGAAATGTCAGGTTTCGCCCAAGAAAAGGACTTTTTCGATGCACATGGTACCGTTTTGATGGGGTTGAGTATTGATAGTATTCATTCCCATATCGCGTGGGTGAACAATGTTCGGGAAAAGACAAATGTACTTTTTAATTTTCCAATCATCGCGGATATTGATATGTCCGTCTCCAAATTATACGGCATGTTACAGCCAGGGGAAAGTGAAACGGCGGCTGTTCGAGCGGTGTTTTTCATGGATCCTTCCAAAAAAATTCGCTTAATCATGTATTACCCCCTTAACGTGGGCCGTAACATGGACGAGATAAAACGTGTATTGGAGGCACTACAAACCGCAGATGCTAACAAGTGTGCGATGCCCTTAAACTGGAAAAAAGGGGATAAAGTGATTGTACCACCTCCTAAGACAATGGAAGAATTGGATACCCGCCTGAACAGCGGATTGGAGATGGTGGATTTCTACCTAGCCAAAAGAAGTCTTTAAATACAAATTATTGGGTTTATCCAGCGACAAACACCACTATCCAAGGAGCGTTTCTCCTCGGATGGGTGCACCTGAACTTCAACCATATTATTGCTCTATTCACTCTAAAACTTTATTAGTATGAAAGTCGAACAACTTTACACCGGCTGTCTTGCTGAAGCCGCGTATTATGTAGAAAGTAATGGCGAAGCCGTGATCATTGACCCACTTCGCGAAACTAAACCGTATGTTGAACGGGCGGAGGCCGATGGCGCTCAAATAAAATATGTGCTGGAAACGCACTTTCATGCTGATTTTGTGAGTGGACACCTTGATTTAGCTAAAGTAACAGGTGCGCAAATTGTGTTTGGTCCTACTGCAAAACCCAATTATGAGGCGCATATTGCTGCGGATGGCGAAGTGCTCAAAGTAGGAAAGGTAACGATTGAAGTGCTGCATACCCCGGGTCATACCATGGAAAGCACCACCTACCTCTTGCGCGACGAGAATGGTAAGCCGTATGCCGTGTTTACAGGAGATACCTTGTTTATAGGTGATGTTGGTCGCCCGGACTTGGCAGTAAAATCTGATCTATCAAGAGAGGACTTAGCTGGACATTTGTTTGATTCCCTTCGCAACAAGATAATGACCCTACCGGATGAGGTGATTGTGTATCCTGGACATGGTGCAGGTTCAGCTTGTGGAAAGAAAATGGCAAAAGAGACAGAGAGTACCATCGGTCAACAGAAACAATTCAACTACGCTCTGCGGGCGGACATGACCCGTGAGGAGTTTGTATTGGAGGTGACCACGGGTTTGGTGGATCCCCCCCAGTATTTTCCCAAGAATGCAGTTATGAACCGCATGGGTTACGACAGTTTTGAATCAGTTCTGCAACGTGGGGTGGTAGCCCGCTCAACTGTTGAGTTTGACCAACTGGCAAACCAAGAAGAGGCACTTATATTGGATGTTCGGCATGAATCTGAATTTGTTAAGGGATTTATTCCAAATTCAATTTCAGTTGGCCTGGATGGTCAGTTTGCCTCTTGGATTGGTACGTTGATCACTGATTTAAAGCAGCCTATTCTTTTAGTTACCCCAGAGGGAAGAGAAGAGGAGACTGTAACGCGTCTATCCCGTGTGGGTTATGATAATTGTCTTGGATATTTGAACGGCGGAATAGAAGCTTGGAAAAAAGCAGGAAATGAAGTGGACTCAATTGAAACCATTGATGCCGACGCATTTGCAGTCCGTCAACAGGAGACTGCCGTATTGGATGTTCGCCGGAAAAGTGAGTTTGATGCAGAACACGTGGTGGGGGCACAGAACTTACCCTTGGATTTCATCAATAAACTGATGGATGAGGTGGAGCGCGACCGCACGTACTTAGTGCATTGTGCTGGAGGTTACCGCTCAGTCATTGCGATTTCCATTTTGAAAGCCCGCGGTTTCGATAAACTGATTAACGTAGCGGGTGGTTACAATGCGATAAAGGCAAGTGGAAAGGTCGCAGTGACTCAATACCAGGAGCAGATTACCGAATTATAATTGGATCGAAATAGAGTTAATGACTGTTTTTTATGAATGAGCGTCTCACTTGCAAAAGTGGGACGCTTTTTTTAGTTACTTATCAAGGTTCTTTAGCTTGCTGATTTTCATCACTGTCGGCAGGGTTTGAAGTACTTACTTTTAGGGATTAATTTTCAACAAAAAAATTGACGCGATGATTGCACATACCCCAGTGTACAAGATTATGACTAAAAAGCCGACGGTGGTCCATCCAGAAGATACCATGGAGGCTATTCGGCATTTATTCGAACAAAAAGGATTTCACCACGCCCCCGTGGTCCATGATCGAAAGTTGGTCGGAATGATTAGCTACACCGATTACTTACGGGTTATCCAAGGTGTATTCTCGAACAATGACCATGTTAAAGCTTTCAATACACAATTACTGAAGAATATTCTGGTTCAAGATACGATGACCAAGGAGGTGATTACAGTAGAGGAGCATGATACCATTCAGCAGGTGGTATCTGTTTTTCACACCCATCCGATCCATGCAGTACCTGTAGTAGATGCCTCTTATCACTTGGTTGGAATTGTGACCACCAACGATCTTTTGGGGGTAATGGAGCATTTATTTTTGATGGAAAAAAATAGATAAAAAATTAAAAATTGTATAAAAATTAAAAAAAAATTATATTTGCATTTAGATCGAAATTATTATATTTAAATTGAGTTTTGTTTGATTTTCATTGACTTTTTTCGGGCGTTTTTTCTGTGAAACGATAGAACCAGATTGACTGAATATAATTTTCGAAACTCAGCATGATATCGATCTAAATTTGATGCCAAGGAGTCTACACCAGAATAGTAGCCAAAAAATAGCAAAGGTGTTGGACTTATTTTCAGCTATTCAATTTTCAAACTACATGAAATTAGTCAGTGGAGGTTTGAATGTTCCATGCCTTGTTGTTTTTCTAGGACTTTTCCAATCAACTACAGGTACCCAACAGATTTTGGCACAGTGTAATCCGCCAAGCGGAGCAGTGGAGGCTAACCCCAATACAATTTATTATGCTGGAGGTGCTTGTACATTTTATGATTCCAATTGCAATTTACTGTTGGTCGTGCCAGCAGCAGAGGCAATTTGGTCATGTTCGCCAGCAAAAGCAAGGTGGGCACTCGTAAGTCCACCAACAGGTGGCTATTATGAGTTCCCGAACTTTACACACTTGACTTCCCAATTAGATGTGCAACAGTACATGGAACCATTTTGGAAATGTGATACAATAATAAATGAGCTGATTTTACTTGATGGACTAGGCAGTGAGGCTCATTTGATGTACCAGCCGGTTGAAATCCTTTCTGTAAAGAACCACGATTACTCAGTTCAGTTCAGTGAGGGGGTAGATTTTTCCATAGAAGGCCGAAAAATTATTCAATTGTCGGAGGGGCCCTCGAATGATTTCAGCGCATTACAAGGCAATGGATTAAATACCATTCAACCCAGTTCATGGACAAATGTAACTTATATTCCTAGTCGTTTGGATTGGGGAGGTGATAGTATTTTGGTTCCAAAAGACGAGCTACTTCCAAAACTCAAAGCTAAAATACAAGATCAGTCCCCTATTTCAATCCAGGCGCTTGGAATGAGTATTACAGCTGGTCATCACGTGAGTGGATTTACAGGTGATCCAGCTCACTTTTCGCCGGGCACTCCCTACATGCGGGGGTATTTGGAATTATTGGGGGATCAAATCGAGCGATCATTGGGAACAGATGTATCGCTTTTCAATAGTTCATGTGGTGGCAAAACAGCTGCATGGGCAAGTGAATATGGAGAGGCGATGGTCAATCTGAACGAACCAGATCTAATTTTGATTGATATGGGCATGAACGATATATGGGGGACATCCAGTGAATCCTTCCATGAAAGTATTAGTTCCTGCTTAAATAAGCTTCGCGCTGCTAACCCAGACGCTGAGTTTATTTTAGTTGCTAATATGCTGCCAGATATTGGCTCGATTGGAGCTCCAACAGATGGAGTGGAACGTATGGTAGGTTTCCGAAATAAGCTTCTCGAGCTGGAGGAATCAGGAATTGCCTGTTTGGATATGACTGCGATCAGTGATACCATCTATAGAAGAAAGGGCGCTAAACACTGTACCTCTAACGCACTTCATCCAAATGATTACTTGGTTAGGTGGTATGCTCAAGCATTATTTAACTTGTTGGACACAGAACTTCCTCAGATCCAACCTGGCACTACCTATTATGTGAATTCAACGGGCACAAATGGAGATGGGCGAACCCCTTCTACCGCATGGACTTCATTGGATCGTGTCAACAATGCAATTTTGCAGCCTGGTGATACTGTTCTTTTTGAGGGGGGCTCTATTTTCGTGGGAGGCATAGAGTTAAATCATTTAGACGCTAACGATAAAGCTAAACCTGTTGTATTTTCCTCTTATGGAAATGGAAAGGCAATAATCCAAACTCCTGATAACCACTCGGAAGGATTCGTTGCAAGGAATACAGCGGGTATTCAAATAGAAAACCTTGAGTTTAGGGGGCCGAATCAATTGAATCAAAGTGGTAAAGATGGAATTTTATTTTTCACCGACAAGGAGAACGGATACTTTTCCACTATCCTCCTAAACAATGTTCAAGTGTCAGGTTATGGAAATTGTGGAATCCGGTTTTATTCCAACTACCTTCCATCCATAAAATCAGGATTCAGCGATGTTCAAATCGAGCGGTGTACGGTCAACAATTGCAGAGAAAATGGAATAGTCTCAATCGGATTTGATAATCAAAATTCAGACTATTATCAGCATTTTAATTTTACAATTAAGGATACTCGCGTATTCGATATTTTGGGTTATTCGAATCCAACCCATAAGGGGAGTGGAATTGTGCTTTCACAAATTGACTCGGTTCTGATAGAGCACTGTGAGGTATTCAATACAGGAAACTCAAATACCGCTTGCGGTGGGCCAGGAGGAATTTGGGTTTATTCTGCAAACCGCGTAGTTATTCAATATTGTGAAAGTCATCATAATTCTTCTGGACAATTGGGAGGGTGTGATGGATTTGGTTTTGACTTGGATGGTGGTGTCTCTAATTCAATAATTCAATATTGCTATTCTCATGATAATGATGGTCCAGGTTTCCTTCTTGGAAATTTTTGGGGTTCCCGACCCTGGCTAAACAATCAATTAAGATACAATATAAGTGTTAATGATGCTCAAACAAATAATAGCGCCATCACACTTTTTACTTCTTCGGGTACCATCTGGGATGGTTTAAAATTTTACCATAACACAATTTTGGCATCCAAATCAGAACTTAATCTTACCCCAACCTCCTCCGCTTTCCAGATAACTGATTTTGGAGATTCCATGTTAAATATTGAGTGCTACAATAATGTTTTTCAGACTAAGGGTGGACTACCATTAATTTCAATACCAGCTACATTTATTAACAGTCAACCGAAATTTATTGGAAATTTATACTGGTCATCTGGATTTCCCTTCTCTATGTATTACGGACAACAAGTCAACTCATTAGCAGAGTTCAGGTCCATGGGAGAGGGTTGCGAAAACCTTTCAGGTGTTGAGTCAGGCATAAATGGGGATCCATTGTTATTAGGTACCACAAATGAGCCCCCTAACTTGTATCCTCTTCCAAATGTAGATTTAGAGTTTGGGAAATTAGAGGAGAATTCACCCGCGATTGATGCTGGAAAAGACCTGTCAACTATACTTAACCTTCAATCGGCATTGACTGATTTTTGGGGTACAACGGTACCGGTAAATGGAAATCCTGACATAGGGGCCTTCGAATTTAATGAGGTGTCCAATGTTTCTAATCCCAAAGGAATGTCGGTGTCAGCCTTAAGGGTAGTTCCCAATCCTATTCTTGGATCAATCAATCTTCACCTTCCGTTTGAAATTACTTCAACTGACAGCTACAGGATTTTTACGTCCCAAGGAATGCAAGTGCTTCGGTCAACCGTTGAAGATGCTGGTGGAAATAAATTGCAAATTAATGTTAAGTCATTGGAGGCGGGCTGCTACTTCTTAGAATATTTAGGTGTACTTGGGACATTTTATTGTAAATTTATTTCCACCGGTTTTTGAAGTTAATGCGGATTATTGGAAATTATTTGGTAGTATTGGGGTGTTCATGGCTAGCCATAAAAACCCCAATACTTTGAATTTTCTTATCCTCCCCGTTTTTTTACAGTATTTTTGTTTGGAGAGGAGGGTTTCGATGGGGTAGTTGGTTTTCGTTCTTCCCACTTTTGAAAGTGGTAATCCCTTGCTTCATTGGGCTTATTTGGAGGTGTTTTGGTAGGTGGTGGTACCTGCACCGGATTTCGAGTGGGCACTTCGCGTTTAACAGGAAGGGGATTACTTGGTTCCTTTGGGGGCGCCCAATCTTTTCGTTGATTGATTTCTCTCGTTTTCTCGATCTGAATTTCTTGTTTAGACTCTTGATTGGCCTTTTTGAGACTGGGGTATTTTCGGCTGTTTTTGTCCAAAAACAAGGCTTCATCCATGGGCTTTGTTGGATTCCGAAGGTTGTAATCAGTGCGCTTCTGCTCAAAATCCGCGTAGGTAATAAACCGTTCTCTCAGCCCATTATCTGCCTTGAGGAAGGTTTCAGATAATACCGAGCGATGCCGAACTTGCCAATTTTTTACTTCCATGGAAATGGTCGTACCAGATCGACGATGGTGGTGGTAATGTCGAACGAACTGCTCCGACAAATGGCTGTAGTGGTGGTGATGGTGGGGGTGTTCAAAGTACCAATGCATGAAATGGTAGGAAGGTAGATAGATGATCACCCAGCGGCTACCATAAAAGTATCCTCCCCAGTTCCACCACCATGGATAGGGATACCACCTTGGATACGGTTCCCACCAGGGGTAGCCAAACCAATAGAAATAAGGTGAAAGTGGCACTTGGCCCGTCCAGTATGGATCATTTCCATACCAAGTATCCGCTAACGGCAGCCCAGCTTGAGGATACATTTCCTGCGCATACGCTTCGCTTGCCTGTTGCAGTTCAGTTGCTGCCTCGGGGTTGTTCTCTAGGGTTGCTTTCCAATCGTTTAATTCTTCGGCATGCGCGCGGGCTACAACTGCGTGTAAGGAATCCATGGAACGAAGTATTCCAAGGGAGTCTTTGCGATAGGTATCTCCTACCAATATTGTAAAACGAAGGTCTTGGTTAAGTAACTCCACCACTTCTGGCTGCTGAATGAGCTGCGAAAAGGCTTCCTGAGTGCGAATGGGGTAGTCCATCAATTGTTTGGAATACGCAATTTGAGCAGTTCGGGTAAGTTGGTAGATTTTCTCGATGGTGGATGAATTGGATTGGACCAACTCAAAAGCCCTGGACTGGGCATTGGAGGGGAGTATTTCCAAGGCTTTGCGGTGTTCGCCCGGTACCTGTTCTTTCCGTATCAGTTGGTCCAATAGACCTGGATATCGGTTCAATTCATAAAATAAGATCTGATCTTCTTTGGGGAAATCTTCAATGAGGGTTTGAAACGCCTGGCTAGTGCGCTCTTTCATTTCCTCCAATTGAATGAGGAGCGAGGGGTACTTGGTGGCCTCTAAAATAGCCATTCGCGTTTTTTCAGGGTAAAGGACCAATGCTTCGATGGTCTGCTGGTTGGCAATGGCCAACTCTTTCAACAAGGCCTCTTCGGGTTGCGCAATAAGCCCAACTTGAGAAACGGTAGCCAGCACAAAAACTGCCAGAGTTAGACTGCGTATCTTTATCATGGTATAAGAATTTTCCCCAAATTTGTCGGAAAAATCCAATTACCTTACCTTTTTTTATCATCCTGGTTGCTGATTTTCATCAGTTGGACCATTCATTAAAATTCAAAGGCCGCAATCACTTTTTCTGGGTAAACCTCCTCTTTGCGCAAAATTCGCTTGTCTAATTTGGGTTCTGGCACCCTCAATAGGGGTTGATGTACCGATAAACCATCATCTTCGTATTGGTATAACTTCCATTTGCCATCTTCAAATTCCAGAGCAGTCATATGTTCTACCCAGTCTCCACTGTTGAGGTAAATGACATTTGCCCCATTTTTTGCTTCTACAGTTCGGATTTGTGGGAGGTGGATATGTCCGCAAATCACGTAATTATACCCTTTTTCACCAGCAAGATCTACAGCGGTCTGCTCAAAGTCATCGATAAATTTTACGGCACCTTTTACTTTCTTTTTTATCTTGGCAGAGAAAGATACAGGCTGTAAACCAGCCATTTTGCGCACAAAATTGATGGTTCTGTTTAGTCGGATAAGTAAATCGTAGCCTTTTCCGCCTAACTGTGCAAGCCACCTTGCCTGGTGAATACTGGCATCAAAAACATCTCCATGGAAAACCCAGTGGCTTTTTCCGTCGATTTGAAACACAAGTTTATTTCGAAGATGGATATCTCCTAATTCCAACTCACCGAATTTGCGAAGTAAATCATCGTGGTTTCCAGTCAGGTAGTAAACCTTGGTACCCGAAGTGGCTAGTTTTAAAATCACTCGAATTACTTCCAAGTGGGACTTGGGGAAGTAATTTTTTTTGAACTGCCACATATCGATTATGTCTCCATTCAGGATCAAAATCTTCGGTTTAATCGATTTTAAATACTGATAGAGCTCATCTGCATGGCATCCATAAGCCCCCAAATGAAGGTCTGAAAGAACGACTATTTCCGGTGTGCGTTTCATACCAAACTACGATTGTGTTATTTATCACAAAAGTAGGGTAGTGTTCCTCAGATGGGTGTTAAGCCAATATTAGGTTTTGTTACCTTTTTTGTAAAGGCGGGTTTATTTCAGTTCGCCTAATTGAAGAAGGGTGTTTCTGGAAACCTGAAATTGGGGATCCACTTGGAGGGCTGCTTTAAAGTCGGCGATCGCTTCTGCACGCTGACCTAAGTTAAATTTGGCAACCCCACGATCATGTAAAACGGAGGCACTTGGAGACACTAAAGCAATCGATCGATCAAACGAAGCAATCGCTTTAGTGTATTCTTTTTGTTGTAAATAAGTGTTGGCGATTCGAACAAAGACTTCAGCATGTTTTGCTGGAGGAAGTAGTTCCAGTGATTTTTCAAAATCTGGAATGGCTTTTTCAGGCGCGAACATCGTGTAAGCTGTTCCCCGGTTGAAATAAAAATTGCCCCTCCGGGGATCAATTCTAATTGCCTCTGTGAACATCTCAGCTGCTTTTTGGTGATCATTTCTTGATCCATACACATTTCCAAGGCCTTCATAAACCATAGCATTTTGAATTTTGGCCTCAATGGCTTGCTCAAAACAGGATGCAGCTTCATCAATCCGACCATTTTTCCCGTAATAATTACCCAAATTAGCTAGTATTTGACCGTCCTTGGGATACTTTTCAAGAGCGCTTTTCCAAAGAGATTCAGTATCTTTCCAAACCTTTAATTGAGTTTGGGTTTTGTAGCCCCACCAAAGTGCGAAACCCAGCATGACCAACCATTTGCCGTACCTGCCTAGTTGTTTAGATCCTGTAATCCAGTCAATTGCGAATCCAACACCCAGACCAACCCCAATGTAGGGCACGTAGCTGTACCGATCAGCCATTATGACCAAACCGACCGATAAGAATTGTGCCACCAATACCACGGTAAAAAAGTAGAACGCAAAAGAAAAGAAAAATACCTTACTGAAACGTCTAGACCATACGCTTAAAAAGACTAAGGTGGAAAAAATGAGTACTGAAAGCGGAAAAATGGCGGGCAATGTACCGCGGTTAATACTGGCCTCAGGGTAGGGGTAAAAAGGTGAAAGCTGTATTGGGGCAAAAAATTTAAGCAAATATTGGGTCATCCCGTACGAAGCGTACTGTAAGCGCTCCCAAATCCCAAATTGAGCGGCATTGCCGGTGGCAGCTTTTACTCCTTCAATGTTCGAAAAGATCCCATGGAAATTACCCCCTGCTTGTATGTCTACTGCGATCCACCCAACCAATAATCCAGTCAACAAAAATGGGATTTTTTCTATCCAAATCCCTAGTTCTTTGAAGGACCTGTTCTCCCATTCATCCAACAAGAAAAGGACAGGTACCAGTGAAACGGCCATTGCTTTCGATAAACAGGCAAGTACAAACAATAAAAAACTACCGAACCACCAGTATGACCGTCTTTGTCGGATAAACTGAAGGTAAGCAGTTGCGGATAGCAAAAAAAACAAGGTGTACAAAACATCTTTTCGCTCTGAAACCCAAGCTACCGATTCCACGTGCATTGGGTGAACTAAAAATGCCATTGCTGCAAAAATCGATGGAAACCACCTTCCCTTAGTAAACAGCATTAAAAACAGAAATACCAAGCTGCTGTTAAGGGCATGTATCAAACGATTTGTTTGCAAAAAGGGCTTTGCAGATTGCTTTGACTGAAAAAGATCTCCTGCACGGTTGCGATCCCACTGTAAGGTAAGAATAGTGAGTGGGTGGTAATTGAGCGCAATGGGTGTGTTCCAAATTGTGGAACGTGATTTTACCTCAGGTTGGAGGACCAGGGGATTTTCGGTAACGTAAAGTTGATCATCCCAATCCAGAAAACGGTGTTGCATGATGGGTTGGTACAAGAACATCCCAACGACAAAGAGTCCTACCATGATGAACACCGAAAAAAGAATGCTCCTTTGGTTGTCTTCGACCGCTTTAGGTTGGTTGGTGGTGGTCCTCTTCTGTTTTGTAGCCATATTGCCCTACTGCATGGTGTATGTTAAAAAAGCAGAGATTGAATTTCCCTTAAAAATCTTCAAAATAAACCCTTGCGTTTCGGTTGACATTTCGTTGCATGCGGTCCGCATCTACAGGATTATCCCCATCAAACTCATTTTGAGCGTTTCGTTTGTACAAGGTAATTTCCCACTTCGGGTTATTGATCTCTCCACGGGCAGTGGAGTGTAGCATAATATAGTCTTCCCCTGCAAGGGAAGGGTTGTAAAACAGGAATTTTACATTTCGTTGCACGGTTTTGGGGAAATTATAATAAACCCAAATTTCGTAGGGTGGGGCCGCCGGGTCATCTTCTACATGGATCAGATCATCCGGTTTGCCGTATTTCATGTAGGTTCTACCCCGGTCGGTTTCAAAACCATAGCGAAAGCCGCTGTGAAAGAGTTTATCAACCACATTGGCCGTCTCAACGTGTTTTCTCCAGGCAATTTCGGGGTTGTTGGGATCTATTTTTACGAAGTACCGGAAAAGGAAGAAGCGCATTGCATCCAAATCGCCCTTTTTAAGGATGTTTTTCAGCTCCTCTGGATCATCTCCCATGTTAACGAGTGGGGAGATTGCTTTCAGGCTGTAAACCAGGGCTTTTTCGTCCAATTCCTTTACAAATTGACTTTTTATGCTCTCGGCGTTGAAGGTGGAGTCTGGAAGGTTGAGGTAAGGATTGCTTCGTTGGAAAGCAAGTTTACGACTCGTAAGTAATTCATTTCTTTTGTTGCGAAGCTCCACGGTCAGCACATAATTTCCGGTTTCCATATCCGAAATACCTACCTCTGCCATACCCGCATCGATTATGCTTGGTTTTTTCTTTAGATTGCCAACGGATACCAGCTGAAATTGATCGTTGCCCAAGTCTTTTTCAATGATATATCTAAAAAAATAGGTTGGATCAGTTACTACTGTACTGGTGTAATAGATTTCGGTGTAGAAAGCCAGCTTAGTTGCTGATTTTTCATAAAAATTGAATGGAAGTGGCTCTAAAACATAGCCATTCTTATGCAGTGGATGCTTAATTTGACTGGTATCTTTAGCATAAGCTCTCAATAAATGGATTTCACTCAGGTAAAGAGAAGGTTGAATATTGACTGTAACCGGTTTGGTGTACTCAACAAAATTACCTGGAACCAATAGGTCGGTTGCCTTGATCTCTAAGGTGTAGTTGCCGTTGGGAACTGCCAGGCGACGAACATCTAACAGCACATTTGGAAAGGGGAGGGCTGGGCTGTTGAGTTGGTATTTGTCAAAAGCAACAATTTCCTCTCCTTTTTTGACAAGGATAAGCAATTCTGCGCCCGCTTTCATGGTAAGGCTATCAACGCGTTCCCAGCTAATGGAACCGGGGGCAATTTCTAAATAAATCTCCAGGTAAGGCTCTTCCGGGGTGGCCATTACGGCGTATGAAACGCCAAGGTCTAAAGCATTCAATTGCATCTGTTGAATGCAAAACGCTAGGATGAAAAAGAATACGGATCTTTTCATGGTGAAGGATCAACTTTGGTGGTACCTATTTAGCGGTAGGCGTATTGGGCTCCTCGTAATCGAGCCCTTTTCCCCAGTACCGCATTTGTTGTATAATCCATTGCTGTTTTTCTACTAAGGCGGGTGTAGCGGCTTTTGGGTTGAGCCTTAGTGGACTTGGCAAAATGGCGGCGAGCATAGCTGCCTCTTTTCGGTTTAAGTCCTTCGCTTTTTTCTGATAATAAAATTGAGCGGCGGCCTCTGCTCCATAGATGCCGTCACCGAACTCAATAATGTTCAGATAAGCCTCCATGATATCCTCTTTTTTCCAAATAAGCTCAATGAGCAACGTGAACCAAACCTCCAATCCTTTTCGAATCCAGGTTCTACTCGGCCATAAAAAGGTATTTTTAGCCGTTTGTTGGCTAATCGTGCTCGCTCCACGTTTCTTTTTCCCTTTTTTATTCAGCTTGTAGGCTTTTTGAATGGCATTGATGTCAAAGCCATCGTGCTCCAAGAATTGTTGGTCCTCTGAGCAAACCACTGCTAGTTGAAGCATGGGAGAGATTTCTTCAAGCGATACCCAATCCTTTTTCCAACGGACCTCCCTGCCTTCCTCCTTCATTTGTTCGAGGGATCGAATTACCATTAAGGGAGTAAATGGAATTGGTAAAAACCGATAGAGGACAGTAAACGCAAGGCTCAGACCAACGAACCAGAGTGCCAGCTTAAAAACCAATCGCAGGAAGTAATATTTCCAGCGAATAACCTGGTTTTGATCCCTCGGAAGTTCTCTATACCAGAGTCGAAGTTTGTTTTTCAGCCAGTTGCTCATTGCTCGAAGGTACGTAAATTTCTAGTAACCCAAAATTTTAAGCATGGATTCAGAATCCTGCTCCTGGAAAATTTCCCAATCAGTGAATTCTCCATAATAATTCCGGTCAATCAAAATATGCTTGGGCGATGGAAGCAAGCAGTGTTTCAGTCCTCCATATCCACTTAGGGCTTCCTGATAGGCTCCGGTATGGAAAAAACCGATATATAAAGGCTCATCCACTTGTTCGTCGTACACTGGCAGATACACCTGGTTGATATGCGCTTCGGAGTTGTAGTAGTCCGCGTTGTCACAGCTAATTCCACCGATATTCACTCGTTGGTATTCTTTGTCCCAATGATTGACCGGTAGAAGAATGAAGCGCTCTTTAATTCCCCAGCTATCGGGTAATGTATTTATCAGAGAATTATCGAGCATATACCATTGCTCGGCATCGTTCTGTTGTTTTTTTCCGATTACCGAAAAAATGGTGGCTCCACTTTCACCCACGGTATATTTACCAAACTCGGTGAAAATATCCGGTTCAGGAACGCCTTCACTATCGCAGGACTCTTTGATCATCCGCACAATTTCATTCACCATGTAAGCATAATCATACTCAAAACCAAGGGAGTTCCGAATCGGCATACCTCCTCCAATATTCAAGGCGGTCAGGGTGGGGCATTCCTTTTTGAGTGCGCAGTAAGTTTTGATCCCTCTTTTTAATTCGCTCCAATAGTAGATATTATCCTTGATACCTGTATCAACGAAAAAATGAAGCATTTTCAATTGAAACTTGGGGTTTTCAGCGATTTTCTCTCTATAGAATGATAAAATTTCACTGGGGCGGATACCTAATCTGGAGGTGTAGAATTCAAAGTTGGGCTCTTCCTCCGTGGCCATTCTAAGTCCAATATTGCAGGTTGTTCCTTCAGTAAGTAGGGCATCGTAGCGTTCCAGTTCTTGAGGATTATCGCACACTGGTATGATGTTGGTAAAGCCTTCTTTCACCAAACCCACCACTTTTTGAACGTATTCCATGGGTTTATACCCATTGTGTACAATGATGGTGCTTTTGTTGATACGACCCTGTTTATACAATCGCCAGACCAGATCAATATCAAAAGAGGAGGAAGTTTCAAGCTGGGTCCCATTTTCTAGGACTTCATTTAAAATGAAAGAGAAGTGGGAGCTTTTTGTGCAGTAACAATACACATATTTCCCATTATAATTGTACCGTTGCATCGCACTGCGGAAAAGTTTCCGTGCGGTTTGAATTTTTTCACCTATTTTGGGTAAATAAGTAAGTCGAAGTGGGGTGCCGTACCGTTTAATCAGTTCTTGTACATCAATCTCGTTAAATAAAAGCCTGTTATTGCGCAGGCTAAAACCATCTTGAGGGAAATCAAACGTTTGAGCAACGAGATCAAAATAAGTATTTTTCATTGAATTTCAATGGCTTATACAGCCTATAGTGTATGTTTGTGCTGCAAAATTAGCCTTGTTTTTGATATTTTTTTGTAAAAAGTTATTTTAGAGGAGAGTGCCTCAGCATGGAAGTTTAGTACGGAGTATCCATCACAGAACCTCCATGGATATTTACGCAGGGTGGCTTTGTAATTCGACTCTTAAACAACGTTGTTCTGGGTGTTTTTTTTGGATCAGAGGGAGAAAATGATTCCCTACTTTTGTGTTTAATATTGAGAGGCAAAAAGGGTGAAATAGCACTGTTAATTTATTGCAAACTGCGCGTTGATATAGATTTTGGCTGTACATTTGGGGTTACTTTTGCAGCGATTTTAATCAGTTGTTTTTACCACATACAATTTATTAAGCATGGATAAGAATAGAAAAATTCAAATTGGACTGGTTTCCCTCATTGCCTTGTTACTCATTGCCAATTTATTCGGTGGTGGCTTTACGAAGTGGTTCGGAAAATCAGAAGCAGATCGTATTCGCGAAGCTGCTGCTTCTGGAATGGTAAACACAGAGGCTACCTCTGGAAACATCCCAGGAACAAACGTCAACCAGACGCCTGCTCCAACAGGTCCCGTTACTACTATTCGCTACGACAAAGACAAATACGAATTTGGTGTAGTGGATGAAGGGGAAGTTGTGAAGCACGCTTTCAAGTTTACTAACACGGGTTCGGAGCCATTGGTAATCAACAATTGTAAGGGTTCCTGCGGTTGTACGGTTCCCACATGGCCACACGAGCCTATTCCTCCAGGTGGAACTGGTGAGATTATGGTGGAATTTAATACCAAGGGAAAGCCTGGTAATCAAAGTAAGCGCGTAACCGTTACAGCCAATACCGTTCCTACAGATACTTACTTGGAAGTAGCTGGGGAGGTTCGCGGTCGCGAAACACCTGCAACGAAAGGAAAATAAAGTAATAAAAATTTTCATAAATAGAAAGGCCGGCGCTCCATAAGGAGGTCGGCCTTTTTACTTACTTTAAAAAGGGATTGGGACCCTGCGTCAAAGGTAATGGATTCCTTTAATCCAAAGAAGTTAAGCACTTTTTTTTGCAAGAATGCCCATCCAGGATCCAATTCCGGAGAGCAATCCTCCTATAAAGCCGGTTAGAAAAATAAGTTGACCATAATTGGCTCCTCCAAGTAGGGTGCCCATTTTGGTGGATAATTGGTGCTCATTCTGAAAGTCGAAGAAAAAGGCTGTAGCCGACCAAAGTATGAAACTACTTATAAAAGATAGAAAAAAAGCAATTCCAGAGCGGAGTGGGAAAAAATAGGCGGCAATAAATCCGACTATGCTACCAATCCACCATGGCGCCCCTAAAAAAGAGCTACTACCACCGAGCAAGACAGTACCAGGAAGCCAATAATGATTAAGCGGGTTGTATTTCATATCGAAGGATCATTTAACTTGCTTTAAACACTGTTTTACCAACTATTTTAGAAGAAGGGGCTTCTTCAAGTTGTTTCCAGAAATTCAGTTCATAATATTCCCCATTTATCCAGTGGCTCATCATATTATCGTAATACTTACTTCCTGGATTCCCGGATTGACCACCTGGGTAGACACCGTATGCCTTGATTTCGGGACCCAGTTCCACGATCATTCGCCAGGAGGGGCCATGTTCTTTTTTAATGGCATTTAATGCATTTGAATTTCCGCCAATTGGAATGTTCAAGATACTAAACGGGGCTAGACGGGCAATATGATGCACATTAAGGGCATTTTGGGTTCCCCACTGGAGGTCTTGCTTCTTCTGAAGTCGGGCTTTTTCGGATATCCCTACAAATGCCTGGGTTACTATTTCTCGAGCCCCTTCGATCGTTGGGGTTACTTTTTGATCAAAGATTGCATGACCTGGCTCCCTTTCCAGCAATTCTATGAAACGCCAAGTCGGTGGAAGTTGAACGCTAATTTTTTGTTGTTGCAGTTCAAAAACCTCCTCAAAGGTGGCATTGTAGGTAGAATCAAACCACCACTCAAACAATGTAGGCGCGATGTAATCCTTTTCGTACGATCCATTCCAATTTTCAAGAGTAGCCACTAGTTCTAATTGGGTTGGGGTAAGGCTACTTTTATCCAATAACTTAAGCAAGTTGGGCAGTGCCTCCAATGCCCGGAGGTTTAGGTTGGAGCACTGCATCGCCTTCATGGAATCAATGTTTGCTCCTTGAAGGTTATTCAACCAATTAACCGCTGTTCTGCCTCGGAAATGATCCCAGGATCCGTTTGGAAAATAGTACGGATAGCCTGGCTCGGTTGAGTTTTGATTAGCCGAGGTCACAAAACCTCTTGCTGGATTATGCATTTTGGGTAGTTCTTCATGTGGAATAAACCCTCTCCATTGATTACTTCGTTTGCTGCCGTCTTGTATAAATCGTCCTTCTTCTCCCTGGCGAATGGGGAGGTTTCCCTGAACTGTTAGGGCAATTTCACCGTTTTGATCGGCAAACAGGATGTTTTGCGCTGGGGCAGCAAAGCCTTTGATAGCAGCTGCATAGTCTTCCTGGTTCTTTGCTTTGTTCAATCCGAGGAATCTTGACAAAGCAGGGTACTCATCCGGATCGTGTGGGCTCCAACGCAGCGCACAGTCGTATAGAGGGTGGTTGGGATCGTTGTATGGGACAGGCCCCCATATTGTATATCGGATGGTATCCAGGATGGGATCCTGCTTTCCATTTATAGAGATCGTTTCTACCCGAAGTTCAGCTGGAAGCGTTTCTCCATCAACAATATAGGCGGTTCTCTCAGGGTTTGCCCACTTAATTTTGTACCAATCTTTAACATCCGCCCCTACATTGGTAAATCCCCATGCAATGTGTTCATTAAAACCGATAACTACCCCTGGCAGACCAGGTAAGGCTACACCATACGTGTTGATTTCGTTCACATGAAGGTGCACTTGAAACCAAATAGAGGGTAAAGTAAGCGCAAGGTGTGGGTCATTTGCCAGGATGGGATACCCGGAAGCGGTTTTACTGCCTGCTAAAGCCCAGTTATTACTTCCATTGATGACCGGATTGATTTCTGGAGCAACTCTGTCATCGGTGCCCATTTGTACCCCTAAAGCGGGTTGAGCAGGATAATCCTTACGACTTAAGGTAGAAACTTGTTTGTAGGGACCTGGTATGATGGCCGCCTGTTTGGGATTCCAGCTGGGATAAAGCGCGTCAAATAGTTCAGTACCCAATGCATTTTTTGTATTGGAGGCTTCTAGGTCCTGATCGAAGTTGGCAAGGTTATCGGCCATTGCTTCCATGACCATTACAGACTTTAAATTGCTCCAGGGTTCTGGCCTGTATCCGATTAATTTACACTCCACTGGTAAGGCTGCATCGCTCATTTGGTCGATATAGGCATTTACTCCTTCCGTGTAAGCGGAGAGTAACTGGAGGGTTTCGGTTGACTTTTCCCAAGCTTGGAGATCTCGTTCAGCTGCCCAAGCTAACCCCCTTCTTCTGGAGGAGAGATCGATTGGGACTGTCCGCTCACCCAGTATTTCAGAGAGGGTGCCTGCTACTTTTCTTGCCGTAATATCCATTTGAAACAGGCGTTGTTGAGCGGTAATATACCCCTGTACCCGAAATGCATCCACCAGATTTTGAGCAAAAATGTGTGGAACCAGCAAATCATCGTACAATACCGTCACTTCTTGCTGGATGCCAGAAAGCGTTAAAGCAGCAGGGATTGGAGCGGCTGAATAAGGTTCTGCATTTTGCCAAAAGCCAGAAAAAGGATTAAGCAGCTTGCCAAAGGCCGGTAATCGGGTGTTTCCGGCCTGAAAAGTAGAATTCAGGGCCCAGATTAAACCGTAGAGTAAAATTCCAAGTGCAATAAGTTTAAGCCATTTCATAGAGCCATTGTTTTGATAAATCATTGGATAGCATCAAGCATCTTTTCCCAATCCTGCAAGGTTACAACATATTCAAAAAAAGGAGGGATTCCTCAGTAGATTTTTTCAAATAAAAAAAGCCACCCCGGTAAAACACCGGGATGGCTTTCTATAACAAGTTTGACTTACCTTAATTAGTGGCAAATCATCACTTTAGTCATAGTTGATCCTTCGTTAGAAGTACGCACCCACAACATGTACGTTCCAGATGGCAATTGACGAGCGTCAAATGTCAACTGACCGTTCTTGAAGTTCTTGCGAACTTCTGTGTTCAAAGCACGTCCGTTGAAATCGATCAATGTAGCAGCAACCGTTGCATTCTCAGAAGCGAGATCCAAGTTCAAGCGAACCAAATCAGTAGCTGGGTTTGGAGTAACGCTCAACTTAGCAGCTTCCAACATTTGTGGTGCTTTTGTGCTAACAGTTGGGTCATAACCCGTTTCGTTCAAACGAGTTACTACAGTTGCACCGCTCCATCCGCTGTACAGGTTGTCTAGTGCCAATGGAGTATGAAGACCTACGCGGGCTCCTCCGCCCAATGTGAACTGGCCGTAGTACACTTGGTTAGTGAACGTGTATGCGATAGAAGTGCTATCTGCACCGCCAGCGATAGCTGGGTTGCGGTCGTATAACAAAGAGATGTAGTACAGGTGATTTGGCTTCAATTCTACCTTGTCACCGTCGATTGGAACCAATTCTACGCTTACCAAAGAGTCAGCTTTCAAACCAGCATTGAACTCAAAGTCGGCAAATGCTACGAAAGTCAGGTCGCTAAAGCCACCGTTCAAGTCGTTAGAACCGTCATCGTTAGCATCTGCATCGTACAACAGAACGTTTACTACGTCTGCTGCTGCGTCACCAGTTGCTACTGCAGCTGGGTTACCGATACCGAAAGTAGCGTATTGCGCTTCCATACCAGCAGGACCTGTCTTTACCATACCTGCAGACTGGTATTTGAAACCAGAGGCAATGAAGGTAGCCAAAGTTGGAGCAACGCCACCTGTACGTAGGTTTAAGTTGTCTGTTGCATAAGTGTATGGAGTCAAAACGAACTCACGTACAACGGTGTCACCAGCAGCACTTGCTTGGTCAGCGGTATAAGTGATGGTGTATTTACCAACACCTGCTGTTGGCTTGTAGAAAGGGAAAACAGCCAAAGTTGCGCTGTCTACTCCTAATACTTCACTGTATGTCAACTGAGTTTGTGTGCCTCCTGGCTCATCAATGGTCGCACGGAACTGGAATTCCTGTTCTGTACCAGAGCGGTTTACACAGTTTACAGTGATCAAGTTCATAGAATCTGCCTGAGAAACTGGGATTGCGTAGCTGTATTCAGCAGTTGCGTCGTACAAGCTCAACAAGCGAGTGCAGAAGGATACAGGGATACCTGCATCGATTGCTGCAGCCACCTTTGCACCTGCATCACGGCTGAGGAAGAAAACAGGAATGGTTACAAACTGACCGTTTGCACCTGCACCCAACGGAATTACGGTACATTCAGTGGTTCCAGCTGCGCTGTTATTGAAAATAACTGCGGCAGCAGCTCCTTTCTTCTGAGCGTTGCGAGCTTTTAAGCCAAACTCACAAGCGCCACGACGCAACAAAGCGATTTTACCAGTTAAGTCATTTGCTAAAGAGTCGCAAGCCAAAGAGTCACCGTTGGTAACGCCTTCGCCCCATGCTGCGTCCCAGCACTGACTTGTCTCAACTGGGCCGCCCCAATTACTAGAGGTTTCAAAGCCACAGTCTACCCCCTTTTTAAGGGTAATGGTTTCTGTTCCGATGGTCATATCTAATACGAAGATACCATCACTCGTGAACTGAGCCTGTGCACCTACCGCCAACATGGAGGCGAACAGCATAGTAAAAATTCTCTTCATGGTGAGCAATTTTTTATTTAAATGTGAATTGTTTGTCGGGGCAAAGATAGCTTGTCTTCCAAAAAATCAAACTTTTTTGGTTAATTTAAGACAAATTTTTACCGCACTACACAAAACTAAAGTGATTCCAGTGAATTATTGCCTTCTTTGCGGCTTCTTTTTCAACAATATATTATGAAGAGGCTTTTTTTAATTCATTTATTTGCCGCATTTTCAGTCATTTTGCCGGCTCAATCTTATTCTAGAGTCCGTATTTCATTGGATCAAAGAAGTCTAACCGAGCTGGCCCGGCTCGGTTTAGAGGCGGATCATGGGGAAGTTGAATCCGGAAGGGCCTTGGTTACAGACCTTTCCAATGAGGAGATTGCCTTGCTTCAATCCGCCGGTTTTAAATATGAAGTTTTAATCGAGGATGTGAAAAAGTGGTACGTGGAACAGAACAATCGCAAGCAATCACTAACAGAAAGAAATAATTTTACATGTGGCAGTACAATACGGCCCAAACGTAGTTTTCAAACTCCCCAAAATTACTCAGTGGGATCGATGGGGGGCTATCCCACCTATGCGGAGATTCTTGAGGAACTCGATGAGATGCATGCTAAGTACCCGCATTTGATTTCTGCACGAACGCCTATCAGTGATTCCCTTCTTACACATGAGGAACGTCCAATTTGGTCCGTTAAATTATCTGACTTTCCTGAGTTGGAGGAGCAAGAACCGGAAGCGCTCTATACCGCTTTGCACCATTCTCGAGAGCCGATGAGTGTTACACAAATGCTGTTTTTTATGTGGTACTTACTGGAAAACTACGACTCCAAGCCTGAGATCAAATACCTTGTCGATCACACCGCTTTGTATTTTATCCCTTGTATAAACCCAGATGGCTATCTATACAATGAACAGACGGACCCTCAAGGGGGAGGATTATGGAGAAAAAACAGGAGGCAAAACTCAAATGGTACTTTTGGAGTTGATCTAAATCGAAACTACGGTTTTCAGTGGGGAGTGGATGATATTGGTTCCTCTCCAAATCCCAATTCAGCAGTTTACCGTGGTCCTGGTCCGTTCTCTGAGCCTGAAACCCAGATGGTGCGTGATTTTTGTCTTGCGCATAATTTTCGCTTAGCCCTCAACTATCATGCATTCGGTAATTTATTGATCTATCCGTGGTCTTACAGCGACGCAGTGGCGGACCCCGCTCTGCCTTACCTCGGTGGATTATTGGTTCGGGAAAATAACTTTCGCCAAGGGACGCCTACTCAAACGGTGGGGTATAATGTGAATGGCAGCTCCGATGATTGGATGTTTGAGGCCCTTTCTGCCCTAAGTTATACCCCAGAAACGGGTCCGGCCAGCTTTGGATTTTGGCCACCAGCAGATACGATCGATGGTTTAAATAAAGCAACTCAATGGAGCAACCTTGCCTTGGGCTGGAGTTTACTTCGATTGGGAGTCGCTACGGACTTAAGTGGAGATGAAATGAACACCGGAACCAACCTAATTCCAGTTAAAGTTCAGCGATTCGGATTTGAGTCCGGTCTGGTAGAGGCTTCCATAGAGGTGCTCTCCAACGAGGTGCTCTCTGTTTCACCATCTTCTGTTCCTCTGGATTTAGAGTTTGGTCAGGATACAGTGGTTTACTTTACGGTTGAAATGGCAGAGACCTCCGCGCCTAATACCAATCTATCGGTTGTTTTTGCTATAGATCAAGGAGGGTTTACACTCCGGGATACGGTTCAAAAAAACTTGGTAAATGGTGTTCGAGTCTCTATTTTCGAGGATCCAATGAATAACGCCAGTAATTGGATGGGAGCATGGGCAACCACAACGGAGCATTTTGTAAGCCCACCTACCAGCTTTACAGATTCTCCATTTGCCGATTACACCAATAATAATGAAGTAAGCACAGAATTATTGGAACAGATTACAATTCCTGAAGGTGCTGTACGCCCACGTTTGGAAATGGATGCCCGCTGGGAGATTGAGACAGGATATGATTGGTTGGTGATCGAAGCGATTGACGTACAAACAGGATCCATCACTCCCTTGTGCGGGAAATTTTCGCATGCGGGTTCACCCTCTCAACCCCCTGGTATTCCACTTTGGGACGGGACTCAAGTGCAATGGGTCAAAGAATCACTTGAACTGGATGCTTTCGTAGGAAAAACCATTCAAGTCCGATTTACTTTGTATTCGGATTCTGAGATTGTGAGAGATGGTTTCTACTTTGATAATTTATCACTCACTGTGGTTACTAGCCCAAGTGGATTAAGCGAGTCTTTGTTTGAAAAATCAATCCTCAAGATCCAGCCTAACCCAGTGGTCGATTGGTTATCTGTTATTCAGGAGGGTCAAGCCGTCTCCGGTACTTGGACGGTGACCAATTCAGTTGGACAGCTTGTAGATTTTCGGGCGATAGGATCAAACGAAACTACCTCGTGGAAAGTCTACACGGGAGATTGGCCTGAAGGTGTATATTTTTATCAATGGCGCCCTTTGGGAGGCAACAAAACTGGGAATCAAGGTATCTTCCTAAAGCATTAACAACCTAAATCACAGGCAGGATTTGTAAATTAAAAGAATTCTGCCTAATTCTCCCTTAACCTTCCCTATATGATGCGTTTAATTCGCTTATCTGTTGTGCTAAAATTAGCTTTTTGGGTTCATTCAGGTGCAATTGCCCAGGTAGGTCCCCGTCTATTTTTAGATTTTCCAAGTTTCTATGCGGTTACTACGGATGCACAGCGCCTCACGAATAATGCAGGCCTGGGCACCGATCTTTCCATGAATGTGGCAACCCACCACTCCGTAGTTCGAATAAAAGGCGGAAGCACTTTTACCATAGATCCCCAAAGCAGTGATTTGCTGGCATCCTTATCTACTCTTCCTTTTTTGTCGTTGGAGGCGGGTGTAGGTCGATATCGGTCCAACGGGAATAAGTGCGCTCGAACCCACCGTCCAGCATTTACGACGATGGCAAAAGCAGGTGTTAGTCATTATTTTTCTACAACTGGTGATGAAAACACAACGTTCTCATCGACCGACTTTTCACTCGGTGCTGAGTTGGGGTACTTTTACATCCGAGACATTATTCGCAATTCGGAGCTCTTTTTGAGTGGGAACTATTTCTTAAAAAACCAAGTAATTCAAGTGGAAGTTGGGTTCCGCAATTTTTTCAACCTGAGAGGAAGAAGAGACTAAGTACATTATTGAGGCACCACTTTTCCGGTTACAGGTACCATCAGCCAATTCTCTGGATCAAAATTGGTTAGAATGCTGACGATACGATAAAAATCGCCCGCATCAGCTGCATCGTGCAAGACTGTAATGGAGGCATTTTCGCCCGGTGCGATGCTGGTTTTGGGCCAATCGAGTGTCAGACAATGGCAACTTCCTTTTGCCTCGATTATGAAAAGAGGTTCTGGACTTATGTTTTTGAATTGAATTTCAAACGCCCTTGGCTGCCCTTGCTGGAGCTCATTGAATTCGACTACTCGATGTATCCATTCTACTTTCCCATTGTTTTGGGTAGGGTCAGCAGGGACCATGCGTTTAGGCGCCTCACCGCGCTTGGGAGGTGGACCTAGCTGAAAACTGGCAGGAAGCGGTGTTACTTCCTCCACTTGTGCAGGGAGTGGAAGGTTAAAAAAAAGCAAAAAAAGAGTGGTAGCGAAAATGTTTCCCAAGTTCATGTTCGAATTAGTTAAGTTTAGCTTTAAGATAGAGGATTCCTTTTAAGAATACACTTATGTCCCTTTAAAGATATTACAATGGCTGCAAAGATGGGGTCCCTTCGGGTATTCTTACAAGAGCGTTGTCCCAATTTTGTTGGAAAGTGAACAAAGCAGTCATTGTGATCGTTTTGATTTCATACTACATACGAATTGACGAGGGGATTCCAACTTAAGGTTCGTTTAACATCCTTCATTATGCGTGATTTTTTTCAATCCAAACCGAGGTTGCTTTGGATTTTACTTTCTGGACTTTTTGTGTCCAATACCTTGATTGCTGAATTCATGGGGGTTAAGTTATTTTCGTTGGAAAAAACATTTGGTTTCCCAGAAGCAAATTGGACCCTGTTTGGTCAGTCGAACCTCAATTTTACACTTTCTGCAGGTGTTTTACTCTGGCCAGTTGTTTTTATTATGACAGATTTGATCAACGAGTATTATGGCCGGCGGGGCGTAAAAATATTGACGTACATGACCGCTGGACTCATTACCTATGGTTTTGTGATGTTGACCTTTGCAATGGAACTTTCTCCAGCTGAGTTTTGGCGAACCTCTCATATTGGACCAGACTGGTCGGAGGCCCAGAAACAGGCCGCATTACTTCAGGTAGGCGATTATAACCAAGCGTACAACCTTGTATTTGGCCAAAGTCGCTGGATTATTTTCGGATCTATTGTTGCTTTTTTGCTAAGCCAGTTGGTTGACGTCCGTGTGTTTCACCAAATCAAAATGCGAACGGGCGAGGGGAAAATTTGGATGCGATCTACAGGCAGCACCTTGGTTTCCCAACTTATAGATACTTTTGTAGTTGGAATTATTGCGCTGTACTTTGGATTACACATTCCCTTCGCGCAAGTAATCGCAACTTGTGTCATGGGATACCTTTACAAGGGAACTGTTGCCCTACTTCTTACACCGGTAATTTATGCTCTTCACGGGGCCATTGATGGTTATTTAGGCCATTCACAGGCGGAGCAGATGAAAGTAGAAGCAGCTCAATAAGCCCTATACGGATTTTAGAAAAGAGGTGCCCTGTGTTTTCGCTCTCCAGGCGTGGAGTATGAGTTCTGCAACTTCAGCGGGAGGTCTGTTCGTCGTATCAATTACGAGGTCGTAGTTCTCCAAATTTCCGCAATCAACCCCATATTTTAGTAAAAATCGAGCATTCTCACTTTCTTTTCTTGCTTTGATTTTTTCTACGGCTTCTTCAGCGGACCCATATTGTTCACTGTTTCTACCTGGATCTGACATAATTCGATTGGCCGCAACGATGGGATCTACCGCCAGGTAAACCTTGAAGGACTGAGGCAAGAAGTGCCAGGCCAGCCTGCTGTCTACAATATAGCCCTCTTCCGTTTGGTTTAAATCGATAAATACGCTGTCTATTTTTTCATCAATGGAGGGATCTGAATCGGCTTTTCGATTCATTTCGAGGGTGTCCATTCCTAATTCTGCGGCGAGTTTTCGTTGAATTTGGCCTGTTGAAAGGTAGGAAAAACCTGTTTCCTGGCATAAAATTTTGGAGGTGGCACTTTTCCCACTTCCCAGGTCCCCGGTTAAGGTTATTTTAGTGATTGGTTGCATGCAGCCGATAATGATGTTTGAAAAAGTGCGCAAAAGTACTAGAATCGATTACTTTCGCAGAAAATTTAGTCAATAAATGAAAAACAAACATTTGCTGTTGCTTTTTGCGGTCGTTTTGGTGCTGGGATGGCTAAGTAAATGGATCCCGCTGGGGGCTTCTGAGTCGCCTCTTCCGCTTTTCAGACCCGAATTACATTCAGCGGATAGGGTTCTTCTGGTAGCTTCCGATAGTGTATTGCTTTACCGGGTTGATTCCAATTGGTTACAGCAGTCGAGCGGAATGGTGGATAAAAATGTGTTTAACTCAGCTGTTCAATCGTTTATTCAACTTTTAGTTGGTCTGGAAGCTATTGAGCGTCAGCCCATCCACATCGCTGATAGCTTGGGTTTGGGTCGAACGAATCCGCGGTTAATGGTGGTCCACTCTCCTCAGCTTCCCCGCCCGGAACAGATTCAAATCGGAAAAACAGAGGAGCGGAAGGGTGAGCGGATGACTTGGATTCGTCTAAATGATCACTCGCAGTGCTACCTTGTAAATGCTGATCTTTCCCTGTATTTTTCGATTGATTGGGCTGGACCGACCAATAAGGTTCAATTGGCATTTGATTCTTCGGGACTAATTATTGTTCAGGCAATCCGAACAAAGGACACTATTGCGTACCGCATCTCAAATCAAGAGTCCTCATCCCTTCCAATCACCAAGGGAAATTTATTTGAGCTATTTCGTGAAGCAGCTCTG
>Ga0315900_10001536_pt1 | contig 36846 bp, 78 predicted proteins | sample LakEriMetagenome_FD_203521 | JGI IMG/M metagenome (GOLD analysis project Ga0315900, IMG submission 203521) | Freshwater fungal communities from buoy surface, Lake Erie, Ohio, United States - Buoy 12 MA114 | ecosystem: Environmental > Aquatic > Freshwater > Lake > Lake biofilm | place: USA: Lake...
AAGAGCAACAATGCTTGATAAATAATTTGAATGAAAACTGTAATTGTTAAGATATGAGCTGTACTAACTGTGGAAATTTAGGATCAAATTGTTCATGTTCAGATAACTGTCCTACAAAGACATCTGATATAACTGTATTTGACTGTAATACATTTAATGTATTGGAAGTACCATGTGATGCTACATTATGTGATGTGTTAGGTTTATTAGAAAGCTATACTACTAATATGGTGGCTGAGCTATCTACTATGACTAGCGTTGTAATAGGTGAGAACTGTATAGGATTAGCTGCTGGTACTTATGGTATTCAGCAAGTGATAGATGCTATCTTAGTTCAGTTGTGCGATATACCATCTTGCCCTTTGCATGTAGGTATTACAAACACAGTAATAAACACATTGACAGCTAATCCAAGTGGAGGTGTAGCCCCTTATACATATCAATGGTTAATTGCAGATAATGATGCAGATATAGCATTTACAAGTGGTACTACAGGTGTATCAGTAACTATGAACTCTACTCCTGGTACAAACGTATTTGGATTAGTTAAGTGTATAGTTATAGATGCTAACGGATGTTTAGCTTCAGATGTGTTCTTATGGAAGAATCCAAAAATACCAACATAAAAATTAAAATAAATTAAGATGAGTATAATAGTAAACAATACTGACAATCAGTTAAACATTAATAACAATGGTGTATTAGATGTATATGCTGTTAAGTCTGTTAAATCTGTAAGCAGAGCTGTAGATGCTTCTGGCAATTATTATATTGCTATAAACTTTATAGCTAATGATAAGAATAATTCTTTAAGAATTTACTTGAATGAGGTATCATCTCCTGTTACATGGACTAATGATTTAACTGGTGCTAATGCTGCTTTAGCTGATATTAGAGATTGGTTAAGTGAGATCATTGAGGTACAGATTAGTGAGGCTAACGATAGTATTCTTGTTTACGGATGGGATGGTACTACAAATAGAAAGATTAAGACTGATGCTAATGGTGAGTTACAGGTAGATATTTTAAGCTTACCTAATGAGGGCCAACAGACTATGGCTAACTCTATATCTGTTGCTTTAGCTTCTAATCAATCAGGAGCTGCTAGGACTACTAATATATTAAGACCTACTGGTTCTGGTAACGTTAACTCTGTCGCTGCTACTTTTTATTCTGTATCGGTTGCTAACGTAGGAGCTGCTAACGGAGATGTATTAGGTGGAACTGACAATATTAAACCAGGTGAGGTATTAAACTTCTCAGCAGATGCTGTAAACAATTACTTTACTTCATTTGCTTATGATGCAACTGGAACTGAGTTTATAATTATATATGTATCTTAACTATGCCTGTTATCTTAGGTGGAAATACTGGTATTTATTTGGCTTCATTAACGCCAGCTGTTGACCCCGATGCACAAGCATTCATAACAGCGGCTGCAATAACAGACCCTACTCAACAAAGTGCTATTAATCAGTTAGTAGTTGACTTGAAAGGGTATTCTATATGGTCTAAGATGAAGGCGGTTTATCCGTTTGTTGGTGGTACAGCGAGTAGCCATTCTTACAATTTGGTTAACACAGCACAATATCAAATTACTTGGAATGGAGGTATCACGCATAGTTCAACAGGAGTTTTACCTAATGGAACAAATGGTTATGGGCAAACAGGTTTTTCATTTAATTCAACAACAGCATTAAGTTCGCATATTTCAACTTATATAAGAACTAACTCAACTGCTTTGGCTTGTGAAATTGGAAGCGGTAACGGCACAACTGGAGATGACGAATGTAGAATTGTAAGAAATGGAGCAGCTTGGTCTAATAATCAATGTGATGCGGTAGGTGGTAGATTAAGTCCAAGTGCTGCCAATTCAACTGGTTTAATTTTAAATTCTCGTAGAGCAAACAATGATTGGGAAACTTATCAGAATGGAATATCTTTAGCAACTAAAACAACTACAAATTCTTATACAGGAGGAAGTAATTATACAATAGCTTTATTTGCCAGAAATTCAGTAGGTATTTATGATATTTATTCTAATAAACAATGCGCTTTTGCCTCAATAGGTGACGGCTTAACTGACACCGATGCGGCTAACTTTTACACAGCGGTACAAACATTTCAAACAGCTTTAGGACGTCAAGTATGATAAATATTACTTTGATATTCCAATTATTGTTTGTATCTTTGAGTATGATTAAAATAACTCAACCCGAAAACAGCAAGTACACTATATTAGGGTACAGCCACACAAATAAATATTATATCAAGTATTTTGATGCGGTATGTATTTGTGGAAATCAAAGAAAATTAACAAGTCAAGAAGTAAAGAAAAATATTTCTTGTGGATGTGTTTCTAAATATATGAAACATAAAACACACGCAATGTCAAAAAGTGCTGAATATAAAACTTGGATAGGAATTAAAGAACGTTGTTGTAATGTAAACAGCCCTTCTTATTCTCAATATGGCGGTAGAGGTATTACAGTAAGTGAAAGTTGGATAAATAGTTTTGAAACATTTTTTAAAAATATGGGGTTAAAGCCTTCAAAAACATATACAATTGAGCGTATTGATGTAAATAAAGGTTACTCAAAAGAAAATTGTATTTGGGCAACAAAGAAACAACAAGCAAATAATAGACGTTCAAATTATTTTTTAACATATAAAGGGCTTACAAAAACACGAAGTGAATGGGCTGATTTTATTGGCGTAAATATTAGAACACTTGCAAGTAGATGTAGAGCAAACAAACCAATTAATGAAATTTTAAAAGAATATAAAATATGAGCCAAGTATTAGTTGGTCTATTGACCGAACAGCAAAAAGATTTACTTGTTGGACAGCTATATGCTCCAGACAGTTATTTCAACCCACTGCAAGACATAAATTTAAATTGGGTAATATCAATAGAAGAAATGGAGCAATGCGTTAATCCTGATTACCTTTGGGTAAAAGACTTAGATTTGATTCCGTACGAACCAAAACCAACACCACCACCTTTTGAATGAGTACACAGATAAACATACTATCAGCTAATCCTTATACTATAACAGGAGGTTTATTTGCTCAAACAGCAAACAGTACTCCTATTACCAATACTATAGTAGAGACATCTCTAATTAACGGAGGAGTAGGTAGCTTATCTGTACCTGCTAATTTCTTTAAGGTAGGAGATAGCTTTAGGGTTGTTACAGCTGGTGTATTAAATGCTGCTAATAATCAAACTATAAGGATAAGGGTTAAGGCTGGTTCTATTGTATTATTAGATAGTCTTGCTCAAAACATTACTAACATTACTAATGATGTATTCTCTTTGAATGTAGATTTTACTGTTAGACAATTAGGTGGTCCTGGTGTAGCTTCTATAGTTTCATTAGGTACATTTCATTATGCTAAGACATCTAATGCTACTGTTCAAGGGTTTGCTTTTAATCAAGTAAATTCTACTACCTTTGATACTACTATAGCTAATACATTGAATATAACGGTAGAGTGGGGAGCAGCTGATCCAGGTAATAGCATTTATAGTGATATATTTATTTTAAATAAAACATATTAATGGGAGCTAGTATATATTTAGGTAAGGTATTAAGCGCAGGAACTAAGGGGTGTAATATAATACTTCCTACAGCTCCTTCATTTGTAGGTTTACTTGATACTTACCCAAATGCAGCAGCTGCTTATTCACTGAGAAAACTAAGAACAGCATATACAGGTAATTGTATTAGAGTAAGACGTTCAAGTGATAATGCAGAACAAGATTTTGGCTTTGTTAATAATGTTTTAGATACGGCTTCTTTGCTTACTTTTGTTGGTGCTGGAAGTGGATTTGTAACTACATGGTATGACCAAAGTGGTACGGCAAGAAATGCTACAATATCAACAGCAGTTGAACAACCAAGAATAGTAAATGCTGGAGTATTAGACACATTAAACTCAAAACCATCTATAATAAATCCTAATGCAGGAGTAATTAGACGTTTAACAACATCTTTATCATATACTCAACCTTTACCTGTCGCTGTAATATTTGCAGGTAGAATAAACCAATTACCAACTAATCCATATGACAATGTTACATTTACATTTGGAGGCTCAACCGTTGGTGTTGGTGGAGGTGGAAGATATGAATTTATTGCTTCTCCAACTTATTTTGGTGCTGGTATTCGAGGGGGTTCATATATTACTATATCACCATTTAATACTATTCCATTTATTCAACAAGCTAATTTTAGGTCATCACAATTAGATTTAAGATTTAATGGAGTTGATGCAACACCAGTTGCACATTCAGGTACTCCATTTGGAACACCTGGAACATTTCAATTATTTGGAGGAGGAGGAATTCCCACTGATGCCCAATTTTATAGCAACATAAATATATCTGAAGTTATAATTTATGTATCTGACGAATATACAAATAGAACGGGCATTGAATCAAATATTAACTCATTTTACTCAATATACTAATGGAAGTAACAGGCTATAAATACACGAATGAACAGGAGGCTATTGACGCAAGAGAACAATGTGATGCTTACTATGGCATACCCGTTTCACCTGATGATGTAACACAAAATTGGGTTGATTATAATACAGCAAATTTGGATAATCCTATATTTTACTACATAACTTTTGATGAAAGTTTAGAAGTAGTTTTAGGACAACCAGAAACATTTGAAGTAACAGCGCCTAATCCATTCTAATATGAAGTATCTATTAATATTATCCTTAATAATAATATCCTGTTCACCTCAAAGAAGATTTGATAGATTAATAAAGAGGCATCCTTGGTTACTAACTAAGGATACTCTTTTTGTCAAAGACACTATTCGTGATACAATACGAATAACTGTACCAGAAGTTCATGTTGATACAGTAGTAGAATACGAAACTTTATACGATACAATTTTTTTAGAGAAAGACCAATTAAAAGTTAAGGTCTGGATGGATCGTGAAAAAAAAGTTTACATTCAAGGAAAGTGTGATACAGTCTATATTGTAAAGCCATACGAAAAGATTGTAGAAAGAAAGATTCCTATTAGATACTACGAAAAGACTCCATGGTATAAGACACTCTTAAATAACCTTATAGGAATTTTATTAACTTTGCTTCTAGTATATTTTACGTATAGAATTTTAAGAAAGCACTTAATATGAAAGCAAAGTTACTTTTAATGATTACATCAATGCTGGCTGTTATCGCACCAGTTTTTCCAATGATTTACATAGCAATATTAGCAATCCTTATAGACACAGGATTCGGAGTATGGAGAAGTGTTAAGAAGGGAGGATGGAAATCAATTAAGAGTAGAAGATTATCTCACGTTATAAGCAAGTCATTACTTTACTCTGGAGCGATTCTTTTTACGTTTCTAATAGAGAAGTATATCGCAGCTGATTTAATCGCTCAGTTCGTAGCTGTTGACCTTGTAATGACAAAAGTAATAGCGTTCTTCTGCGTAGTAGTAGAAGTTAAATCAATCAATGAATCTTACGAATCTGTAACAGGAAAGAATATGCTTAAAGCATTGAGAGGATTTGTTACAAGAGCTAAAGAAGAGGCAGATAAATTAAAGTAATGATTGTTATTTTATTTGCTACATTTCTATTATCTTTAGCCGCACTTTTAAATCTATTAAAAAATGACAACACTTAAATTAGGTAGTAAGGGAGAGGCTGTAAAAACATTACAAGCGTTTCTAAAGATTACAGCTGATGGGATATTCGGTCCTGGAACTGAGAAAGCTGTTAAAGATTGGCAGAGGTCTCATGGATTAACACCAGATGGCATCGTAGGAAAGAACACCTGGGCTGCTATGGGTATATTAAATACTGATAACGCTGAGAATACTGAGATGACTAATGCTTTAGATATTAAGAAGCATTACATGCCTACTAATACTTATTTCCCTGGCCCTGTGAAGAAACAATGGGTATTCTTACATCATACAGCAGGATGGGAGAATCCTTATCAAGTAATTGATATGTGGGCTAGAGACAACAGAGGTAACGTAGCTACTGAATTTGTACTAGGGGGACAATCTGTTAAGGATGGTAACACTAAGTTTGATGGTGAGTTGGTTCAAGCATTTCCAGAGGGAGGATATGGGTGGCATACAGGTACAGGTAACTCTGTTATGCATAGAAACTCTGTAGCTATTGAGGTATGTTGTATGGGTCAGATAGTAAATGGAAAGACTTATGTTAACACACCAGCTAAATCAGATCAAGTAATTAAGTTAGCTAAACCATTTAGAGGATTCCAATACTGGCATGATTACTCTGATGCTCAGCTTGATGCTTTGAAAGGATGGATATTATTTGTTGCTGAGAAATACAACATTGATATTAGAAGGGGATTGATTGAGCATGTACGAGCTAAAGGTGCTGATGGATTTGATGTGATAGATGCTAAGGCTGAGTCAACACCTGGTATGTATTCTCACACAAATGTATTAAGAGGTAAGGTAGATATGTACCCTCATCCTTACTTAATTGATATGTTATTATCTTTGTAGTATGAGAAATAGTTTAGCAGGTAGTAAAAGAGGAAAGAGTAGAACAGCAAAGTTCTATCAAGAGAATCCAGATGCTCGTAAGAAAAGAGACGAGTACAATAAGGAATATCATAGCACGCCTGCTAGAAAGAAGTATAGAGCTATATTACAAGCTATTAACAGAAAGAAAAAAACTCATGGTAACGGAGATGGGATGGATGAAAGTCACATCTCCAAAACCAAGACTGTTAAACAAGCACAGTCTAAGAATAGAGGTGATAAGAAACGTCAATTTTTTAAATAATGGCAAAGCAAACTACAGTAAGTAATTTTTTAAGAAAGCCCAAGGTTAAAAGACCAGGTATTCATTCTAAGTCTAAAACATCTAAGTCTAAAATCTCTAAGAATTACAAGAAGTCTTACAATAAACAAGGTAGATAATCGGATTATTACCGATTATTAGCGATTATTAGCACTTAATAACTCACTTCCAATCCAACTTTCACAGAAGGAAAAGTCTCTGCTATCTTTTTAAGAAGGAGAAGCCCATGAGGACCTCTCCCTTCTTCAACTTGTATAACGACCTTTGGTTTAACACCTATCTTCTCAGCAAATGGATCTACATGCATCCTAAGATGTTGTATTCTTATCATCTGTACTATCTCACCTATATCTTCTGGTGTTGCATCTACTTGGTACGTTTCCATATTTTATAAATTAAAAGGGTAATCCACCATCATCTTCCATAGAATCAAGCACTTGCTTACCAGTTTTAGGTTCTGACTTAGTCTTAGGAGCTGCTGTTTCAAACTCATCAGACTTTGTATTTTTATTTATCACTCTAATAGTATTGAAGGAAATCTCTTTAGATTCTTTCTTCTCACCATCTTTCTCCCAGCTTCTTGTAACGATAGAACCTTCAAGGTAAACCATATCGCCTTTATTAATTCTATCTGCTCGTTCTACGACAGCAGGAATACCACAAGAGCATCTATGCCACTCTGTTTTATTTATCCACTCCTCTCCTTTTTTGTAGCTTTCTGATGTAGCTACTGAGATATTTACGATTTTACCTCCATTGTCAAATGACTTAATGTCAACTGACCCAACATTTCCTAATAGGATTACTTTGTTTACACTCATTTTTCTTCTTTTAAATTGTTTAAAAATTGTAGTATAGCTCTTTGTGAGTGAAGCCATATTACATCTGTCTTTGGGTTATCTTTAAGCTGATAACGTAGCATCTTGTATTTAATCTTCGATACATCTGTAGCAAATCCTTTTATATCAATGTAGTAGTCTATATCGTTATGTTTGACTACAAAATCCACAGTTAACGTGATAGGTCTTATTGCTTTCTTGTTGTATCTAAAATCTTCTACAAGTATTATTTTCTTTTGGAACTCAAACTCAAATTCAAATTTTTTAAGTAGGTCATAGCAAACTAATTCAAGCTTAGAGTCAAACTTAACTCCATCAACTTCTAGTTTTTTATTTCCGTACTTAGTTCTTCTTATCATACTATATAGCTTTCATCGTAAACTTTTACTACGATGTTACCAGCTGATGTAACAGGAAACTTAACTTCAACTTTCTTTTTAAGATTTCTCTCAATCTTATCGTTAAGCCAGAATAAGAATCTATCGAATATGTTTAGCTTGTTTTTTATCTTAGCTACTATACGATCTTCATTCTCTTGCTTAGCCATTGATGCTAACTCTTGTAGTATCTCATTCTCTTTATATAGTGAGAAGTCTCTTTCAATTATAGGGCGCAGATTAGGAGTTGAGTAGGTCTCTGGCTTCATTACTTTACCATCAGCTCTAAACACAGCTTTACCATCTGGCCCTACCTTTGACATATTGGAACGGTGAACTTCATCAAATAGCATAACAGCTCTATCTGCTAATCCGTTCTCATGTAGTGTTCCGTAGGTAATATAAAGAATATCAATTAGTGCATCGGACACTTCAATAATGTTTTTAGCTTCTCTAAGTTCACCTACTTCTTCTTCAAGTAATAGCTGTCTTAAAGCTCTTCTTTTCTTAGATAACATCTTTGGAGATGTTGGGCAAGTAATTCCAAAAGCATTTTGAAACTCAAGCACTTGCAATAATTGTTTTTCCATATTCTTTATATTTAGATTGACAAAAGTACTAAAAAGTATATTGATAACAAATTTTAGATAAAAATTTAGATTTTTTTATTTCTACAATGCTAAAATTGTATTTACTAAAATCACCTTTATGTATCTTTTCATCGAATGTTTTTTGGTATAACCTATGCTTCTCTCTCTCTGGTATATCTTTATCTACTGCTAGTACAGGTATATCTTCGTATGTGATGTATCTAATCTCACTAGGCTTGTACTTAGACTTGGATGGAAATACTACACGTATAACGATTGTCATACAGTATATATCTGGATTAGTCAAACTCATTATTAATCCAATTTTTTAAAACTTTTCTTTTCCAATATTGAATTATACGATTATTCCGAACAGTTAAGCTTGAATGGTGGTATCGTGTTAGGTTTATTCTTCTTCTTCTCATAGCTTACCATTTAGTAACTTACCTTTTAGTAAGTTTTTTACTTTACTCCAAAATATTATCTCATCTTTAGTATTGTGGCTTTCTAACGTAGTATCAACAGCGAATATAGCCATGTCTAATGCTATTGCTTCCATCATACTTTTAGATTCTATGTTATAAGATATTATCTTAACCCAGTTGTGATACTCTTTAAATATCAAATCAGCCATTTCTTGAGGTGTCTTCTTCATCTTTCTTAATCATTTTATCACAAATAAATATTAAATCCATAGTTTTTACGAGTGTAAATATATCTAATCTTTGCTTTCTTTGTGTAAGTTTATAAAAATCAGGTATTTCTGACCATTCTTTAGCGGCACATTTCTCTTTAATGAAGCCTTGTAATCTAATCTTATCTACCATTATCCAGTAATCTTCTGTTTCAAATGCAAAGTAATGAGCTTCTCCATATAACCAACCAGGATTACCTAAAACATTTTTCAACTCTACATAGTGGATATTTTCATTTGTCTTATCATCGCTACGATGTTTTTTCTTCATAGCCTTGACATCTATCTGCATGGTAATAGATACATCCCAATGCTCGTGGATGTCTTGTTCTTTACTAGAAAAGTTTATCTTGCCTAAAGTCTCTATTGATTTAGCAAACTTTCTTTCTACGCCTTTAAATAGCTCTACATTCTTTTCGTACATAATTAAAAATCAAAATCGTTATTATTATCAAATCTTTCTATGGAGGTCTGTACTGTGTTATCATCATAATCACCAGTATCTCCTATGTTTTGCCACGCTGGTATCTCAGAGTCAAACTCTAGCTCTATATCAGCTAACTCACCATCTCTATGCTTGGCTATGTAAACAAATCCTTGCTTAGCTAGTGGACTAGTGTCTCTCTCGTTTCCTGGCAGGTAGTAAGAGGGTCTAAATAGGAAAGAAACTATATCAGCATCTTGCTCTATATCTCCAGACTCTCTAAGGTCACTTAGTATTGGTCTCTTATCAGTTCTTAGCTCTACTGCTCTAGATAACTGTGCAAGGGCCACAATAGGTATTTTAAGCTCATTTGCCATATCTTTTAGCTTTCTTGATACATCGCCTACCTCATTAGTTCTATTCTGCGCCCCAGGGCTTGTAATCTTCTGAATGTAATCAACTACGACATAGTCCAATCCCTCAGCGTATTTCATTTTGTGAACCATGGTTATTACATCGGTGATAGTGAATGATCCTCCTACGATGCGAACACCAGATGCGGAGATTCTTCTCTTGGACCTTTCAAACCTACCACGTTCATTAGGCATAAGTCTACCTTTCTTAATTGAGTAGCCTTGAACACCAGAGTCAACAGCTATGAGTCTCTTCATCACTTGTACCTCATCCATCTCACACGATATGAATAAACCTTTTTTGTTATTACGTATGGATGCTGCCTTCATAATGCTAAGTCCGAACTGTGTCTTACCAGCACCAGGCCTAGCAGCTACGATGATTAGGTTAGTAGGTTGCATACCAGAGGTTATCTCATCAAACTTATGGAATCCTGTACGAATACCAGATACACCGTTGCTATCGGCAGCTATCTTCATCTTCTCCTCAAGCTCGTTGAGTAGTGTCTCGTTGTCGTAGCTTTTCTTGTTTAGTAATGATTTGTATTTGTTATTTACTAAATGGTCTTGTAATAGATTTATTACCACGTTAGGGTCGTAATCATCTCTGTTAGACATGAGTGATAGCTTACCAGCTAATTCAACATGCTCACTTCGTATTGCTTCTGCTACTAGGCTATCAATACAGCTTTCGTACTCGTTAACAGCGCATGACATAGATATGATTTTACTCATCTCTACTATAGCTTCTTTGTTGTAGATGGACTTACTCTTCTTTATCGAATCATTTATCGTTGTGATGTTTATAGGCTCGTGATTAAGATATAGGTCAGTTATGGCTTCAAATATTAGTTTTGTCGTTGGATCAATAAACATATTGAAATCTACCCTATCCATGATGTCGTGAACGCCACCTGGGTTACTGAGTACTTCCTTAATGATTAATTGCTCTGACCTTGTTCTTAAATTCATATTAGCTTTCTATAAAGTCTTTAATACATTTTGTTTCTTCTTCGTAGATACGTGATTTCTTTCTACTTGTGTAGTGGTAGACAACTGTTGCGTGATTGATGTTAAGTAGTGACCCTACCCTGCAAGTTGTTGTATATTTCTTAAATTTCTTTTTGTTCTTTTCCCACCAGATTAAGGTAAATTGAACCCTATCTTTCTGGGCCATCTTTCTAGTCTTTTTGTCTAGGCTATAACTACTTACTACTAATTCAAGTAATCTATCGTAGTCTATATCTTTATCTGTTACGTTATTTTTTATCCAATTGTTCCAGCTCATATTGAAAAGTTTAGAGGGCAAAATGACCAGCCACTATTAGTAGCTAGTCAAATTCCTGATTAATAATTAAGCTATTGTCTTTCGTACTGACTTAGGAGAGCATCCCAAGTAGATGTTAAAGTTAAATTGTCTTTCGTAGAAGTATTTGTTTCTAGAGTATTTGAGTAGTTTAGATCTATGCTTATCTATTATCTCTTCCATCTTATTGTAATCTATCTCGTAGTCCATGAATTTAATCTCTTTGCGGCCATCTTCATTTATTGGAGCTTCTTCTACTAGTTTATTAAAGTCAGCAGATGGAGTTGAGTTAGCGTACAATTCAACCAGGCAATCCCATATCGCCTGTGCAAGTTTATCCATTTTTTTCATTAGTCTAAGGTTAAGTTTATTAAAAATCCTAGAAGGAATGATGTTAATATACAGTAGAGTAGAATAAAATTCTTGATTAAATAGTTGTTATCTCTTTTATCTTGCATATTGTCAAAGGTATAGTACATAACAAATAACATTACTATTCCTAGTGATATACTAATTATCTTTCCGTACTGCATTGTCTCCTTCATTTTCTAGGTAAGCTATAGATTCTCCAAAGTTATCTAAAAAATCTATAAGTTTAAAAACATGATTACCATTTTTATCCACTATTGATAGAATTGGTTTATATTGTTTCTCAAGCCAATACACTACTGGCTCTGTCATTATCTTAACGATAATAGGAGCTAACCTTTTCTTACCTTCATCCATTGATTCGATGTCATTGAGACAACTTTTAAGCTTCACGTAGAATCTAATAAGAGGTTCTTTCTCTTCTTTATCTAGCTGTACTTTAAGTAGTGACTCTTCAAATGATTTGTATAGCTCATCAAGTATCTCTGGATTCTCAGTTGACATACCATCCATCATTGATTTAGTATGAGACTCCATTACTTCTAACCACTTTACTGATTCTTTCTTGAAGTTGAATTTGAAATACTTTTTCTCATACATTATCGTATCAAGGTCATTAAATGCCGATGATATTTTAAGTACGCACCGTATCATCTTAACGGTGTCTAACATTGATGGCTCTTCCATTATTCTTTCGGTATTGTTACTTGTAATGTTATACTTCCTTCTCTTGAGATGGCCGCAGGGATGATTTTAACGCCCTCTGAGTCACTTAAACCACCGTACCTATATGATTCTATCATCATGGTCTCAATCTTCTTTCTATCGGCTTCTAATTGCTTAATCGTAAAATTAAGTTCTACCCATTCTGGATTGTCTGAAAAGTCATAGGTAGGGGCTACTGCCTTTGTACTCATCCAACACCCATTAATCTTTACTTTGTTCTCGTCAGAAGATGTTAGTATGTCAAGGGCAGATTGTTTAGCTTCTGCCATTATCTCTTTAGATATTTCCTCTAGCTCCTTGCCTTTCATATAAGCATCTATTGGATCTGTATTCTCTTGTATAAATGCTAGAGCTGATTGTTTAATTGTGTCCTTTGTTATAAAGACTTCTTCAAATATTTTAGTCATAATTAATTCTTTAAAGTTAATGCGTGGTTATTACAATGATTCTTGAATGCTTCAAGGTTATCTGGGTCTGATGTCTTTAACTGTCCTAGTATAGTCATCGCCCATTGTTTAAGCTCATCTTTAGTAGTGTGCTTCTTTATATCAACAAGTGCTTGTTCATAAAGAGATAGAGATAAAGACTCATTAAGTTCTTTGTCAATAGCTTCTCTCATCATCTCTGCTGTCATCTTAGCTGTTGGCTTCTTACCTATAACAGATATATATTCTTGAGTTAATGCTTCTAATTCTATCTCAGCATCTGTCTTTTTCTTTAGTACCCCTTGAGGGTTAGCATCTGGATCATTAGCAGGATCTACTTTAGGAGCAGGCGTAGGTGTTTCTTCTTTAACGTATGCACCCCATTGGAATCTTAGCTTACCATTAGTATCTTTACAAGCTATGTAGCTTATCTTACCATCTGTAAACTGAGAGAACCATGTCCAATCTCTTAGTCGTAATCCCCACTTTTGTTTACCTTTACCAGATACAACTTCGTATTCAGAATCTAACACAAGAGGAATAGATATGATTGGATAGTCATAAAGCTCACGACCTATACCCCAGTTGAAACAGGCACGCTTAAATGAATCTGATGCCTCACCTTTAGTAGCTTCTGTCATTGACTCTGTACCTACATCAGACTTCCATGTCCATTGACTTGTCTCTGGGTTATATAAACCAACGTGACAGAATAGCTTACCATCAATTAGTTCATGTTTACGTTGCCAGTTTAGTGGGCCGACTGCTTGATCTAATCTCTGCATGTCAATACGTGCATCCTTATAAGCTAGTATTGTAGCGTAGCCTTTAGCATTAATGGACTGTACTCTGAAGTCTATGTCATCAATAGTCAAAGGTCTTGATAGTTCTTTTAGGTTCATATTACTTGTTTTTTAATTTATACTGTGATTTAGCAATTTTTAATTGTTCTCTTTCTTCTTTTGTTTTTTTAAACAATTCTCTGTTAATATTTAATCTATTCTTATTTGATTCAACTTGTAGATTAGTTTTGTTTTGAGATACTGATCCATCTGTGCTTGACTTAGGTACAAGCTTTACCATTACTTTTTGTGCAAAGTGTATTTTCATTTTATTTATTATTTATTAATCCTATATCTTTCAAGTACTGCTCATGTTTCTCTGGAGTATCTAATCCTTCTGGCATACAGTAATCATCCTTACCTATCGCTAATCGAATAGCTCCTCTAATTACAGAGTCAGGATGTATTGAGTCTCCATTATCCAACATTACCTCTATGCTTTCAAGTAGTTGAAGCATTTGTAGATGGTGTTCTTCAAGTTCTTTCATTTGTTTTTTTTTTAAAATAAATCTTCTACTATTTTTTTCTTTTCTATCGGTGTCCTAGACACTACTGTGGAATATACTTTACGAGATGAGTATCTGTAGATTATTGAGTCCATATCTTCCTCAAAGAAGTCAGCTAGGAACATAAGTACATAAGCATCTTTAGGCATAGCTCCATTGATTAGATTATATACATTGTGATAACAGTACCAATTACCAGGAACTCCGTACTTGATTAATTCATCTTGAAGGTTTGACAGTCGCATATTGCGATTATCTAATAAGTCCTTAATTCCAATGAATTTATTTTTTGTTTTTAGTGGCATTGACGTTTCAAATTTACGAGTTATTAATATAATTTACAAGGTTATTAACATTATTTTTATTTTTTATATCTTACATGTCAGGATTAACCTGACAATTAAACTATAATTTGCATGAATTTTTCCAGATTCTTTTTCCATCTTATTCTGATTTAAAGGTTAATTCTTGTGCTTTTGCAATTTGTTCTGTTAAAAATTCAACTAATATTTCGGTTTCTGTTATTGAAATCCATGAACTCCAACCATCTCTCTCAATTTCAATTTCATTATCCGAATCAAGTTTATGGAATCTTATTCCTTTTACTAATATACTTTCCATTCTATTCTGATTTAAAGGTTTCTAATCTGTTTACTATTTTTTCAACAACTTTTTTATCCATTCCAATATATCTAAATGTAATATCTACATCTTGAACATCATTTAAAAAGTCCTTTTGTTGTTGTTCTGTCATTCTAAAAAACATCCATCCATTTTCTTTGTTTCTAATTACCATCCAAAGCATTTTAATAAATAAAAATTTCTGTTTCATTCTATTCTGATTTAAAGTAAACATGAAGGAGACTACCAATGTATTTTCCATCATCAAACTTAACGCGTGTTATTGTATCATTTTCTCTGTTACAATGCTTGAGTAAATTAACATCGGAACAATCATAATCAAACCAAGATTCTTGTTTGATTTCTTTTTCAAATGTAACTTGTTCCTTAGTGTTTTTAATTATTTTTATCATTCTATTCTGATTTAAAGGGTGAAATTCCTAATTCTATTTTTCCTTTGTGTTTTGACTTTTCTCCTGTAAAATGTACTAAAGAAACAGTTCCCCATACTTTTTTGCCGTTTCTTATAAAATACATTTTTGCACCTAAGTCTGGTTGTCCTAACTTGTTGTAAGTTTCGGAGTCAAAATATCTTTTTGCCATTGCCATTCCTATTCTATTTTGATTTAAAGGTTTTTAATTTTCTCTTAGCAACTTCAATCTGTTTACGGAAATAATATCCATTTAGATTGTTGCTCTTTCTTTCACATATCTGCAATTCATAAAGACAGTGCATAATGTGGTTTTGTATTTTTACCAATTCCATTCTATTCTGATTTAAAGGTTTCGTTATAGTATTGTTTACATCTTTCTTCTGTTAATGGTATATCTTGTCCACCATCCCAATAAGCATCCATTATCTGATTCTCAAACATTTTATCTGCTCTTTCAACTATATCTTCAGGAACTCCATAAGGAAAATATCCTTCATTCCATAGTTGTTGTACCAACCATTCTACTGCTGTTTTCATTCTATTCTGATTTAAAGGTTTCGTTGTAATAATCATCATTTTTAATGTCTAATGAAATGTAATAATCTGTCATTCCTTCAAATGGATATTCACCATTCCATCCTTCCGCTGAATTTTTGAAACCATCAAGTCTTGAATCTAATATCTGCTCTCTCTCCACCTCTAAAAACTTACTAAACTCATTGACAAATGTTCTGCCCTTCTCAGTGTGTATGTCAAACAGTGATGGATGTAACTCCTCTAATCTTGCAAATGCTTGCTGTAACGCTGTTTTCATATTACTTTGTTTTTCTATATTCTATTTCTTTTTTAATTAAATCTATGTGCCAATCTGCACCACCATAATCAACTACTGCTTGAAGGTAATCATCATCCATATCGCATATCGCAATCCACGATAACGGTTGTAATCCATCCTTACCTCTACTACCACGTACGGCATATCTCCGTACAATTTCAAAGTCATCATCAGCATAGATGTCTATAGCTACTATTCTACTCATGCTCTTAGCACCATACCTTTGATAATCTAATCCACCATCTACCATAGCTTTGTTAGGACAATCACAGGTCTTATAGTCGTGCCTATGTCTGCTTACTATTGTCTCATTACATTCTAAGCATTTAACTGCATTATAAATTAACTGTCTCATTGTTTAAATGTTTTATTGAAATAACCTTCACCATTACCATACTCGTGACTCATAAATCTACCATAGAAGAAAGCATCTATAATCTGTTGCTTAAACATTTCTTTTGCTTTTTCTTTAGCTAGGTATCTATCAAACTCATTAGATAAATCTTTATCCTCATACTGCTCAATGATATAATCAATAGATGTATTTTCTTTTGTTTCCATCTTGAATGATTGTTTAATGTAGTGAGATAAAGTATCTACAAAATTTTCTTCTTCATCTTCTATTCTATTATCTTTTAGTTTCTGGAGGTACAATACAGCATCCATAAGTTCTTCTTGAAGATGTTTAAAGAAGTTATCTATATTATTTTCTTGAAGGGTAGTACCGTACTTTCTCATTCCTGTTTGGCTACGTTCATCAAATAATTCTTTTACTTGTTCAACGATAGGATCTGTTGTGGATAGTGAACGAGGTTCTCCTTCCACGAAATAAGTTGAAGAGTAGTATGAATAAGCTCCTAAGTCATCAAGGATATAATAGGTTATTGGCCCGCCATTACCATAGGAATAAGTATAGTCAGCAGGATAATATCTACCGATAGTTAATCTATTCTCCAATCCTTTGTTGTCAATACATTTTAAAACTTTCTTTTCCATTTGTTTAATTATTAATCGTTATTATACTCATTTACTAATCTAAAGGCTATCACTAGTATTGCTACTGCGAATGTTATCATTGCTAATTCTTTCATAATTCTTCTAATTCTTTAAGTTTATTATCTAATAAATCAGCTATTGATTTGAGTTCCTTTTTAAGGACATCATTTATTAATAGCATATCATGCAAATATACTTCTTGTTTAAATCCTTCTTTATGTTTATATTCTATGCGACAATCTTTTATACTAGAAGTAATTGCTTGTTCTATATTTTCTTTTTTATAAGTCAATTCATTTATTGAAATAACTAAGTCTTTTGCTTTTTTAAATTTAGGTGTCATATTCTTTTTTTTTTTTTAATCTTTCCAAAATTCATCATAAAAAACTTCATCAAAGTAATCCGCATCTTCCATTTGAGCTACATGATCTTGAGCTATCTCTCCACGTAATTCAAACTTAGGTTTAGCTTTTTCTTTTTGTTCTAATGCTTCGACTCTTCTTAGAATCATCTTTAGCGTATTCCTAAGATGTTGAAGATCCATCTCGTCAACATTAATCTTTTGACCATTCTTCATAGTCCAGTAGTATTCTCTCATATTAAATTTTTACATTTGTCCAACATCTCTGATATATTATTTCTATTTTCTTCCGAATAATGGAAGAACTCAAACTGTAAATAGTAAGCGACAGATTCAAAAGCTTTTTCTCTATTTAGATTTCTTTCTTCTATTGCTTTTTCTATTTTATTTATAAATTCTTCTTTACTTATTAATACTTTATTATTTATATTATTTATTATTTCTTTATTATTTATATTTTCTATTTTATTATTTATTATTTGGTTGGAGGGATGCTTCAAGGGTAGTTCAACCACCCCTTCAAGGGACCCTTCAAGGGTTTGATTGTTATTTAATTGATTTTCAATACGTTTCAAACCACCTTTTTCACCAAGTTGTTTTGAATTGATAACAAAGTCCATTGTCTTTTTATAATTATTGAAATATTTTTTTACGATTTTAGTTTTTATTGGAACTAAATTGCCCTGATAATATTCAGAAACTGCAAAAAGCCATTGGATATAATGCTTTTCATTTTCAAAAAATTGTTTTGCTAATTGCATATCTTCAAAGGTAATCTTGAAGAAATCTTTTTTTTCCTTTTTCATGTGGTCGTTATTTATAAACTCCCTGTATGATAGCCACAACCACGAGGCGTTTCAATACAAGGAGTCTTTGTTATACAAAAAAAATGTATTTTTAATTTTAGATATGGTTGTTACTTAACCACAAATATACGAAATAAATTTAATTAATTAACAGATGAATAATATTTCTCAGCTACTTCGGGGAAAGAATCTCTAGCCATAATACTACTATACTCTAATTTAATATCTATACCTACACCTGATACATTGAATATTCTTATGTGTCCATCGGTGAATATGGTAGTTCCTGGTGCGTAGTCTATGTAGAAAGCTTTCTTACTATTGTATCTTATACTCTTAAAGTCTGGTAAGGGATCACCCATTAGTACGGAGTTAAGGACCTCACTCCAGAACTCAAAGCCTTCTGGCGATTCATCCCAATCGAATAGAGATAGTAACTCAACTTCTAAAGACTCAGCATCTTCATTAAGTTCTGCCTTATCTCTAACGTTTTTAATTACTGCATCTACATATTTCTTTGGTAGGTTTTGCTTCAGTAGGTCTATTACTTTCATATCGTAAATCATATATGCTAATTTAGTTAAAATATTAATTGTCTAGAATAAAAATGATAAAGAGTCTAGCGCTATGTCTAGGAATGTCATTGCAAATACTATGAAGTAAACAATACCAAATAAACAATATATTATTAGACTAATTGTTGTTGCTAAATCTTTCATCATTTAAACATTAAGGTTATTGAATCTATTGCTGAGTAAAACATCATAAAGAATATTGTACCCACATAGAATAGATTGAATATCCAAGATACAAGTATTACAAACCATACGCCTTTTTCTACCATATTATTTAATTGTATTTAGTTTCATTACATACAGTAAGTCTTTGTTACCGTAAGTATTGGTAAACTTCTGCATAGCACCTAAGTAAGATGCTGATTTAATGTTAACGCCTGTGCATAGTTCCTCGCCTATGACATAGCAAAAGTGATATGTATTCATATTATTTATTATTTATTAATCAAAATCTAAGTATTTATCTTCGTGGTAATTATCTAATCCTAGATACCCAGAACTTTCATTGACATCCATCTCTATTCTTTCTGATAGAATCTCTTGTACATGTGTGGATGGACAGCTATAAAAGTTACCAGTATCTTTATCGTAGGTGTATATAGCATCGAAGCTAACAGTAATCTTGAACCATTCATCAATGCATGACTCAACATACCAGGTGAAGTCTAGGGTTATCATTGAATCCTCTGTTTCTTCTTCGATGAAGCCTGTCTTATCTGCTTGTAGATGTATATCTACTTTCTCCCAATCTATGTCATTCATGATGCGTGGTATTCGTTAACGTAATATTCTAGTATATCCCCTACTCTATCTAGGAGTTGTTCTTCTGATTCTTTAGCCATCTCAATGATGTCGCTTGCCTCAAATCCATCTTGAGTATAAGACAAGATTAAGTTAATTAGTTTCTCTCTCATGTTATTTAATTTAATTGTTTATATGTTCCCATCCTTCTAACTCTTCTAGCTTTACGCTAATAGGTCTTAACCCATACGGATCAGCATCTAGGTAATAGTCGAATGTATATCCTATATTCTCTAACTCATTTACTAACCTATCTAATTCTAGGTACGTGTTAGGCTTATCTTCATCAAATGTTTCAAGTATTTCTTGTACTTCTGATGGTATTAATTCTGGTGTTTCAAATAAATCTTTCATATTATTTAATTTAAAATTCTACTTCAAAGTTTAACTTTCTACATCTACTTTCAATAGCTTTCTTGCTAGTGTTCTTTATACCTAACCATTCTGCTAATTGTTTTTGATTGTCAAACCATCTGTTTGTACTTAATCCAATTTTTATTCTTATCATATTACTTAATTTAATACTCTAACTCTAGTAATTTCATTGCCTCTAATAGGTCAATTATCTCTTCTCTACGGTACTTTGATAAGTTCTTTAATAGATTATCTACCTTATGTTGTTTTCCTTGCTCTATGAAGCTAATAATAGCATCAAATATTTTATCATTCATGGCTTATGTTTTTATATTCTTTGTACATTAATAATTCATCGTATATAGATTCGTTTATGGTTTCGTATATATAATCTTTATGGATAGAGTTATGTAGTATCTCTAACTTTGCTTCATCGCTTAAGTCATCATCATCTACGTCATCAATATGCCAAAGAAAGGTGACATAATAACCTGCATCACGTAATGTTTGTAATGCTTCATCTACTTTTTTACTCATAACTTTATTTTTAAATTGAACATTTATTTATTTCTCCTAGATAGTAGTCATACCAATCATTGAATCTATCTTGTATCTCTTCTGTATAGAAGTATCCTTCTTCTGTTATTTGGAACATATCATCTTCATTATTGATAATATCTCCTGATTCTTGAAAGGTTCTTGTATGAGCCAACTCACAAGCTAACTCAATCACGTTAATTGTTTTTTCCATAATTTAATTTGTTGATATTGAACAATTTACATTTGCTTACCTAAACTAATACGTTAGATAAAACGTAGCCTACAATACATATTATCGTAGGCGTTACCATTATTATTATATTACTCTTCTTCATCTTCACTTATTTTTACTACGAATCCAGAATTATCTTTCCTAGCTTTCCCTTTAGCCTTGAGACCTATGATGACATTGTCATGATCCATATATCTAAGATCATTCTCGTCACCATTCATTACTTTGTAGCCTAGGTATTCATCAGGCATATTGTCGAACACTATTGCTACATTGCCTCCCATCTCTAGATATGTTAAGCATTCTAATGTATTGTCTTCTGACCTTGAGAATGTAAGATAATAATTACTGTCCATATACTTAATAGCTTTTTTAATATTCTTCGTATAATCATAGAACTTTAGATTGCTTAATTGTAATATGTCATGACCTAACTTTTGTCTAATCAATTCGACAAAATCTAAATCAGATGTACCATTAAGTCTTATTGCTACGGCTCTATTCTCTAGCATTGCCTCTGCATTGACAAGATATAGTTCTTTGTATAGCTGACTTAAGAATCCATTCATATCACTAAACAACCAGTCTGTTTTACGTTGCCTAGCTGATTGAACATTAGAGAATGCACCTCTACCTGCCGTAAATAGACAAGCTTCGATGCATCCTTTACTAGCATTGGCACATACATTTTTACCAAAACTATTTTGTTTCCATGGACTGAGATACAGAATGTATGACTCTGTAATGTGTTGATTCTTGGCAGTCTTATAGTTAGTGCTACCATGACTCAATAACTTTAAACTCTTCATATTACTTTGTTTTGTTTATTATTTATTCATTATTTAATTTATACAATGATTGAAGTCTATCTCTGAATTTATCATAATTAACAAACTCTTCTATCGTATCGAACTTAGGGTTAAAAGAATAATCATCTTCATTATTAAGTATAACTTTTGGACTGTGGTAAATAGTATGATGACTTTTATCGTGTTCATTTATTAACTGATAATTTCTTTTAAGCTTATAGTTTATGTTTATATAGTTCCAATCTTTATTAACTCCTTCTTTTGTTGGTGTTATATGAATTGTTGACCAGCGAATCTGAATATCTAGACCTAGTTGTTGTATCTCTGGGGCTATCTTTTTAAAATCTTCTTCTAACTGAATCTTTAATGCATCATCATAAGACTTTTTGATTAGATCAATCTCTATCTGTCTATTCTTTCTCTTCGTTTCCTTATCAATAATCTCTGCTATGTTTAGTAAACCTCCGCTAGTATTGGAGGTATTGTTAATTTTTAAGAATGATTGCGTTAATAAGTCAATCGTTTCTTGTTGTTCTGCTGTTAAGTTCATTACTGTTTTTTTTAATTAATAAATATTTCCATCTTCTGTATAGTCATAGTCTTGACCGTATAGTGTCTCAACTATCTGTCTTTCCTCTGTTAGATAATCATATGATTCTTCTAATGATCTGTATAAGTCCTGGCATATACTATTATATTTCTCTCTGAGAAACCATTCAAAATCATCTGCGAATGATACTAACCATTTATAAAAGGTAGCTGAATAGTGTAGATCTCCGTTGTTTACCTCCCAATAGATTGAATGACTACAACATCCCTCGTGGTTATAAGGTCCTCTATGTTTACCCCAGGCACTAACTGATACATTGTTTAATATCCATTGTTTACGCATAGGAGATAAAGGTTCATTGCCTATTAGTATTGTATCTACAAACTCATTAAGTAATTCATATGCAATACCATCATACTCAAACATTGCCCCATCCCCTTGACTCCAGAAGCCTGAGTAGTATATGTTTGTTGCCTCGAATCCTTTACTAGGTATCTCCTTCTTAATCCAATCCTCAAGAATAAACTCGTGCCAATCATCGTACACATTTATATCTCTATTCTTTTCTATTACTTTTTCTTGTACATCCTTACTAAGTTCATCGAACTTGTATAGTTTTAATTCTACTGTCTTCATTACTTTATTAATTTAAGTGAATAATATTTTACTATTGAAAATCTAATTAAGAATCTAGCATGTTGTAACGCCTCCTTGTAATTGAAGGCGTTAATTGTTGCGTGATCTATTACACATTTATCATGTGTGTATCCTGTAAACATATATTGTTTCATCTTCTTGTTATGTGTTTAGTTGTTGATGTTATCTTTACTCTTCCGTATGCATCACAAGATGACTTACTTGTCTTACAAGATGCTAATAAAACTGTTGCTGCTGCAACTACGATTAATTTTTTCATTACTGTTTTTTTTATTTATTATTATACTAATTGTTTACCTACTTTGTGAACGGAGTCCATGTCAATGTTATGACAACCAATCTTTAGTGTACCATTGATTGAATTAACTATGTAGTTACTTATTCTATGACCTTTGATGTCTATACCTTTACAGATTAGTTGATACAATGTCCTAGCTTCGTCAATAGATACCTTGACATGTTGAGATGTTTCTATGTTACTACCATCTTGACTGATGCGTAGATAATCTTTCTCACCTATTCTGAATGTATGCACCTCGTAGTTGTACCACTTAGATAATGTGTCCTTGATTTTTTTAGCTTCGCTACGCTTACGCATTAACTCTTCTTTCTTCTTTGCCTCTGCTAATTTCTGTTGAAACTCTTCGGGTTGAGATTGTATAACCTTGATGATACGTTTAATGTTTTTATATCTATCATCTTTGATTGTATTCTTGTTCTTTGTGTACTTGATGAACTCATTAAGCGAATTCCATAGAGATAGCATCTCGTTAATGTATTTCTCTGGTTTCTTTGCCTTTGCTAGTCTATCTTTCAATGCTAGTATCTGAAGATTTACAAGATGTAAGTCGCATGACCTAGTAAAGAACTGTTTGTATTGTCTTGTCGCACCTGTAACCCAATGAATATGTTTATTTGTGGTACTTGAATAACCTCTGTTATCTATTACAATTGTCTTATCATCAATGAACTCACCTAATAAGTAGTGATAACCATACGAATAGATTTTATCCCCATAAAAGAATACATTACTAGATTTACCATGTGATTGGTTTCTTTGTGCGAATACATGAATTACGTCATGTGCGTTACTGAATACTGTTTTCATACTGTTTTTTTTTATTTGATTTTATATTAATTCTATTAAGAAAGGGTTAATTGATTCTGACTCACTGAATAGGCGGAGGAACTCATCTTTATCGCATAGTATTCCGCCAGTTTCTTCGGCACATTTTTCCCCTTGTTCTATGCAATTCGAGTGTATTGGATCAAGATATACATGTCCGTATGAACCTAGCCACATACAAACATGGTCACACTTTGCTTCCATTGCATTTTTAATTTGTTCCTCTGTTAGCATATCTAATACGCTAGTCAAATTATCTCTTGTTATCATCTTACTTTGTTTTATATAAATTATGTTCCATCATTTTAATATCGAATAATACTACTGATAAGGCATTCAATGTGCCTTTACAGAAGCCTTCTTCACGTGTGCCTTCATTACACATACTTAATCTTTGTTTAGCTCCCTCAATATCTCGATTGATAAGCTCTACTATTTTTTCCATTAATTCTTTTTCCATGACTGTTTACTTTATGCTTGTTCTACTTTAATTAATTCCCATTGCCACTTAATACCATTACTTGATACTACTGTGACATTACCTATTTCTTTCTTCATCTTTTCAAATGTTACTTTACTTCGACTACAATACTTTACCTCTGTTGCACCTGAGAATGCATCTTCAAATGTCAACTTAACATGTACTAGATCCATATTACTTTATTTACTTTCTTTAATTATATAATATTTATTTCTGTCTCCTACTTCAGTGCAAAATGCTGTATATACCTTATCAATAGCATGGTATTTACTATGAGCAAATAATCTGAATATTCGCTCTCTGTTGTGCATATCTAATACACCAACTTTGTAATATTTTGTTTCCATTACAATAGATTTTCTTTGATAAATTCCCCGATTAATGCACCCAGGACTAATACTTCTAATGTGAGGATCATTGCCCATATTACGAGCCATCCTTTCCACAATTCCCAACTATTATAAGTTAGGATAATTCCAATTACCATGATAACCATCATGATAATTGAGTAAATGTTTTTTCTTTCCATAATTTTACTTTGTTATTTTTAATAAATAAGTGGCTGACATAAACAATATTGATGCGATGCCTAGTACCACCATTGGCGCACCTACTCCGCTATTAACGAATATTAAACTGTAAGAGGACCATACCATTATAATTAGCGAATAAGCTACAATTAATCTGATTAAATTCTTCATAATTTATTTATTTGATTTAAAAATTTGCGTTGCCTAAAATTGGCTTGATAGTGAACTATGTTACCAAAGTTCTAATTAGCGGCTACCACTCAACTCAATGAATGGTAGTCTTATTGCATTGTGTTGGATCTCATGTCTTTCCATCCCCGCACAATAACGGACAACATTAATTAATTAGTGTATATTCTAAAAATAGAATATGAGATGAATATATTTCAATCCATCCAGATTTTAATTGGTAATTTGTTTCAATCATCTTTTTATAATTGCTTCGCCTTTGGTTATTGCATCCCACAATTACACGTTAACTCAATCACTAGTTAACATCGCATCCTCGCATATACACGTGTATATGGTACGTACAGTTTTTTCTCTTGTAACTATTACTCCTTTGTATTCACTATAGAATAATAACAAGTTGACTAACTGTAAAATGATTTTTAATATTTCAAAGAATAGTTAACTACTAGTTAAGAACTATTTTTGTAGTTAACAAACAAACTAACTGTATAAAATAACCGCTTGTTATTTTTTTTTATCTACTAGTTAAGAACTATTTTAATGTAAATAATACAAGTTAATTGTTATAATTTGCACCCCGAAATTAATCCAATAAAATCGGGGTTAATTAGTTTAATTAATTCCAATTTTGTAACTCAACCAACTTTTGTAAGTCTATTAAATTTGTGTTAATTGTTCGTATCAAAAAGAAAATAGAGTAATTTCCCGCTTTTGTTTTTATCCCTTTAAGGTCTTGAATTGCTTTGTAAAGGTCTGAATTCTTACGAGCTAATTTAATGATATTAAAAACATTTGTTAACCTTATTTCGTCAAATTGATTAAACTCTAAATTTTTCTTTTGTTCCTCAAAAATTTGTTGTTCCTCATTACTAACTATTTTCAATAAATAACCTAGTGAAATAAAATTTTGCTTGAAAATATTATTTGTTGCAATTACTACTCGTTTATAATTTCCTCTCTCAATTGTTTGTTGCTTTATCCTTGCAAGTCTATCTTGTTTCTTTTGTTCTTTTGATATTTCTCTATCTTTTGATAATTGTTTCAATAAATTGTTCTTTTGTTCCTTTGCATCTTGTTTAATTACCTCGTTGAGTAAATTAATACCTTTTGTTTGTGCTAATTTAGTACTGTTTTTCACTTTGTTAGCTTGTCTAGTTCTTTTTACTGTTTTTGTTTCCATAACTGTTTTTTTAAATAAATGATTAATTAATTATCTTGATGTAAAATTACAATTTAATTCTGAATTAAAACTATCTTTTTACTTTAAAATGTTAAGAAAAGTTAACAAATTTCAAGTTTTTTTTAAGTATTGAATATGTTTAAAATCTAGTTCTTTTTGTGGTTAAAATCTAAGCAGGTTTTTTTATGGTGGATTGAATGAGAATAACACAAAACTATAAATATTATTTATGCATTCCAATTATATATAAATTTTCTTTATGATAACAGTTAATGCAACAGTATTGCAATAAAATAAAATAGATATAGTACAAAGTACAATAACTAAATGAGATGGTCCGCAATGATCTACTTATAGTACAAAGTACAATAACTAAAGATAGTTAGACTAGCTAGGAGGAGGGATTTTGATTTGCACTTTTCCCTTTTGAGAACGGGAGGGGATAGGTATGCGTGTATAAGTCCCCTGAGTATACGTATTCTTTTTTCACAACTAGCCATACAAAGGACAATACAATAGCAATACGTGACTTATAAGACACTTTATGCTACCGAATAGATAGATTATATCACTAAGCATATAAAAGTCTCTGAGGGGGGCTAATTATACGCAATAAGATATAGTGTCCAGTTTTTTGCTTAATAAACTTGACATTAATGGGCCGCCAGCACCAATATGCATAATACATTTAGCATAGTCACCTTACACAAATAAGCTTATGGGCTGATGAATCATTTACTCTTATAAGCCTATAGACTAATTTTAAAAGAGGGGAGGGATAGTAGTACTGTCTAGTACCTGTATCTCACATAAACAACTTATGATGCAAGGGCAGTCAGCTGGATGCTGATTGGCACGTATCATTATACATAGAAATAAACAATAAAATAAGCGTTTTGTAACTATCTGATTATCAGGAAGAAAATGTTACACTTTTTAAGTACAAGTTGTGGTTTATAAGCAAGTACAAAGTGGGGGTCTATTTAACATAATATTATAGTGTTTTCATCAAGCATTGTGCCATAGTTAATAATTCTTAAATAATTTGTTTATTTAATTTATTGTCTTTAGCTTTGTTATTATGGATAGAATAATTGATTATAGAATGTTAGCTTCTTTGAGTGATGATATGAAGAAGGTACTAGTAGATATAGCTTTAGAAGCGTATCTTGATGGGTTAAGTGATGGGGTGAATATAGAGGCAGGGTTAGCCTCAGAGAATAGTGGTAAGTTCATATCAGAATTAGCTGGTGAAATAGGATTTAAGTTATGAGTCCAGAACAAGAAGCCGCAGATCTAGTAAATAAGTATTACAATCTATTTAGCATAGATTTAGAGAATAGCATTAGTATATATGAGGCAGCCCAATGTGCTTTAGAAGCTGTTGATGTAATCTTAAATGCAGATATTCCTATGTTAGAAGAGGATGCTGATGCCTTCTATGACTATTGGACTCAAGTGTATAACGAATTAGAAAAATATGAGGGGATTTACTAAAGATGGTGTTAACCTAGATGTATGTGCTTACTGTAAATGTTCGATAGATGAGTATAGTGCTACGGTTGATCACCTGTATGCGAAAAGTAGGGGAGGGATATTAAGTAACAAGAATAAAGTACCTGCGTGTGGAGAATGTAATAAGCTTAAAGGTAGTATGAATATAGATGAGTTTCATAGGGCCTTAAATGGATTGATATACTATGAGCATGTAAAACATAAGGAGAGTATATCGTATCTCAAGAAGGTTAAGTTAAATGTAGAATCACTAATAAATGATAAGAAGAAATGAGTAAGAAGAAACAAGAAAAAGCTTTAGAAGAAATGATGAGGCTAGATGAGAAGTATGAATTATATGACAATCTAGATGAGGTGTATCAAATAACTTTAAAAGGGCTTATTTGGAGTGTTATTGAAGATGATAAGTTATCAAAGGAGATAGTAGATAAGATAGAGCTTTATTTAAGAAGGCATCACGCTAAGGGCGGCCACCCTGCTATAGTGTTTAACATGGATGATAATAGATTTGATTTTGTAACAATAAGACATTCAGAAGATGAGTAGTTTACTTTATGATATGATACTTATGGAGGCTGATAAGATAGCTTACCATAGACAGAAAGACCTAGAACTATACTACAAAGATAAGAATGGAGAGATAGTTCCTTTGGCAGAAGCATACAGTCCAGAAGTAGAAGATATAATCAAGCAGCTATCTAAAAGAAAGCGTATGCGTTATTTCATTACTTTTGCTGATGGATTGAAAAAACAGAATGAGCTAACACAATCCGCTAATAGGATTATTAGATTATTAGTAGGAGATATGGGCTATGACAACAGGGCTTATGGTTGGTCACTAAGGGATATTCAATCTGCACTTACTATGAACATGACTCTCGTATTAAAGAACATGAAGGTGCTATGTGGTGAAGATATTGTTCGCTACTATAGCGTAAAAAACAAGAGAACGTATATGGTTAATCCAGCTTACTTTTATAGAGGCACATTCAAAGGTTTATTCATGGCTGTTAAGAAATATGAGAATGACTTTCCAAAAAGAGACTTCAAACTAAATATCATTAAATGAATGTAATTAAACATGCTAAGAATATCCATGAGATAAAATTAGAAGGAACAAAAGCTAGTATAGCTATGCTATCAGATATACATTGGGATAACCCTAAATGCGATTGGAATTTACTAAAGAAACATCTAGACTATTGCGTATCGGAGAACATCCCTGTTATGATTAATGGGGATATGTTTTGTCTTATGCAAGGTAGAGGGGATAAAAGAGGAAACAAGTCTGATATACGCCCAGAGCATAACAACGCTAAATACCTGGATAGTATTGTAGAGACAGCTGTTGAGTGGTTTAGTCCTTATGCGCACCTAATGACTGTTGTTGGATATGGTAATCATGAGGGAGGTATAATAAAATATCAAGAGACTGATATACTACAACGCTTTGTTGACCTATTAAACTATAAGAATAAAAGTAATGTTTACTCAGGAGGATATGGTGGATGGTTTATTGTGAATATGAAAGTTCATGGTAACGCAAACTACTGTACTAAGGTTAAATATTTTCATGGATCTGGTGGTGGAGGTATAGTAACGAAAGGTGCATTGAACCTTACTAGGGCGTTAGAGATGTATGAGGGATTCGATGTATTTACTATGGGCCACATACATGAGAACAGTTGTCGTAATGACGTAAGAGATACTGTTGATTATAGTGCTAGAGGAGGGTATAAAAACTCATTGAAAGATATTCACCTTATGCTTACTGGTACGTACAAAGAGGAGTATGAAGATGGTAGCAAGGGATGGCATGTGGAAAGAGGTGCGCCACCTAAACCTATTGGGGGTAGGATTCTTACCATAGAGCATAAAAGAGTTAGGAGCAAAGAAGAAGATGCGGTAATAAGACAAATAGATAGTCATAAATTTCCACTATGAGAATAAATGCCCAGATAGAAGAGATGTGTGGTGTAGTAGAGATGTTTCTATTCGTAAAGAAGCAGGTTACTGTTAGAATTGTGTTTGACGATAAGGACAAGGAGGAACATCATATACAGTTACTTCATAAGGCATACGATGTAGCTGTAAATTTCTTTACCTTTGGTAGATAATTTAGTTTAAAATATTTTTATATCTTTGACAAAAAAAATATGAAGACAGATAAATATTGGGCTTCTAATCCAGATAAGAATGGAAGCTACGTAGACAAAGGAAGAGTGGAGGGGAGACCTGTTGCTGCTGCCACTTTAAAGGATGAAGCTCCTACATCAAAGGTAGCTTTCAAATTAATGTACAAGAATACTAAAGATAAAAAATACTGCGACTAATGAAAAAAGGAAATGCACTTAAAAAAGCTATGATGTCAGAATACATGGGATCTGAAGCTGAAGAAAAATACTCTTCTAAAAAAGATAAGATGAAACACGAAAAAGGTGAATCTAAGAAAGAAGAAAAGAAAGAAAAGTTTATGTCTAAATTTAAAAAGAAAGGATAATGGCAAATTTAAAAAATCTAATCGGTAAAGCTTTAAACAAAGCTAAAAGCTCTAAACCATCTGATGAAGGAAACGGAACTAAAACAAGAGTAATTAAAAAAGGTATGACTCCTAAGCAAGGAATGGAGTATAAGTCTAAAGAAACAAATGAATCAATTAGAAAAGGACTTGGTAAGTTAGATGATATGCTTTTTGAGATGAAACGACCAGGATTTAATCCTAATGTTCCTGCTTCTGCTAAAACAACTAAACCCGCTCCTATACAAGCTGCTAAAGAAAAAAGAGATAAAATACAAGCTACATTTGGAGGTCCTAAACAAATTTCATCTAGAGGTGGAACTGGAATGAAAACAGAGCTTAGTCCTGCTTATAAAGAAAGCAAAGCGGAAGATGTAAAAAGACTTACTAAACCAGGTGGGCTTAAAAGTGAATTAACTCAATATGAAAGAAGTTTAGGCAGACGTAGAAAAGATAAATTTAGAAACGATTAATTATGCTAAACAACAACTCTGGCATAGATCCTAAACTTATTCAGAAAGCGTATGCTAAATACGATAAGATTAAGAAGAATAAGAAGAAGTCTGAGAAAGGCTATTACAAATCTGATAAGATAGCTAATAGTCAATCAGAAGCTACAACCAGAGATAAAGGATATTAATTCTCCAATCAACTATAAACGAGCCACCAAACGAGGTGGCTTTTTTATTTGTCACTAATATTTACTAAATTTGTGACATGAGTAGAAAAAATAAAGAGGTACTCGAAATCTTTACTACGGAATGGAAACCATCCCACAAAGAATTTGAATATCCAACATCATTCGTTAAATGGATAGACTCCATAAATAGCGGATGGCAGAACAAAATACATTACGAACCATTTGAAACATACTGTCGTCAAGCAGAACTATGGGTTCAAGATGATTCAGAAATACTTGATTACGACACAGAGGATGAACAAGTAGAGTGGTTAATGAGAGAGATACAGAGATGTAAGGATAACACCCTTTACTTCTGTAATAAATACGGATATATCAAGGAAGATAGATCTGAGAATGGTATGCTAGCGTATCAAGCCTGGGATGCTCAGAAAGTACTTCTCTTCCTATTCGACTGTGGATATTCACTTATGATTGGTAAGGCCCGACAGATTGGTTTTACCACTACCATGTGTCTAGCAGGTATGAAGCGAGTAAACTTCAATAAGTCCTACTTCATTAAGTTTGTTACTCACTCTAAAGACAAGGGTATAGAGATATTTAGGGATAAGGTTAAGTGGACATACACTAAGCTACCAGATGTAATAGCTCAAGAGGTTAAGAACTGGACTGACCAAGTAATGTCATTCGATAAGAAAGGAGATAAAAAAGGTAGGGAGGATGGTGGTGCATCACGTTTCCAGGTAGATACTCCAGCTGTAGATGCTATCAATGGTGGTTCTCCATCAGCTGTGTTCATTGATGAGATTGGTTTATTTGAGATATTTGGTGAGATGATGCGTGAGGGTAGGCCTGCTTTATTTAAGTATAACCCAGACTCAGGTAAGATGACTATGCAGCAACAGTTCCTTGCATGGGGTACAGGTGGAGAGATGGATAAGGGAGGTTCTGTATTCGAGTCTGAATTTAAGATGTGTCTAAAACAATGGAAAGAAAAGAATTATGAATATGGTATTATACCTCTATTCTTTAATGCTTACGCAAGGCGAGGCGTTAATGATGCTCACATTAATAATGAGAGAAAGGCTTATTTGGCACTAGAAGGAACTAAGAAAGGGGAGATTGCTAAGGTTCAATTCCATCAGCATTATCCTATCACTATAGATGACATGTTCTTACGTAAGTCACGTACTTTAGTGCCTATTCACACCTGTAATCAGCGTTTAAATGACATTTATGGAAACGATAAGCCACTAGATTATGGTTATTTCGAGCCTATAATGGATATGTCACGCCCTACACCAGATTTGATTACTGAATATAAGATTGTAGGAGCTAAATGGGTGTCTACAGGGTCTAGAGAAGATGTATCTACCTCAGCTGTAGTGATTCATCATCCAGAACCAGGGGAGAAGTGGAAGAATAGGTGGTATCAAGGTACTGACCCCATCAACTCAGAGACAGGACACTCCATGATGTGTAGTGCTATATGGGATTCATTGACTAATTCTGTATCATCTGTGGTATTCCATAGAGATAGAAAGTTTAAACAGACGTATCTACAGGTGTTGCTACAGAGTTTATACTACGATCAGATAGCAAGAGGTGGTGTCAAGGAGCTTGTGGAGAATAACATCGGGGATATGCACGTGGATTTCCAGGAGATACATGGGTTTAAGAGTAAGTTTACTGCTAACGCACAGCTACCAGAGTATTTTCAGATGCATGGAGGTAAATGGTTTGGTATATCGAATAAGGCTAACACAGCGCCACGTATTATAGCTAAGTTAGAGGAACTTTTAGAGGCGTATATGTACAATATAGATATACCATGGTTCTGGGAGCAGCTAAAGACGTTTGTAGAGAAGGATTTAAAGAGTCAGAATAGTCATAGACAGACAAGGTATCAGGCAGCTGACCCTAGATATGATTATGATGACAGCATCTTTGCTATAACCTTCGCTTATATTAATAGTATAGCTCACGCTAGGTATGAGCCAGAGAATATAAAGACAGATGGTGGAGTAGCTAATGTAGAGATACGGTATATTCAATCGAAGGAGACGAATTATAGGATGAAGAAGGCTAGGATAGATAAAACAACAGGAAAGGTTTTAAAGATTCTAGACTAAACATTCAATCTTATTTGATTATTCTTAACTAGGGTTTTATCGAATCCTAGTTTTTTATTCTCCCAAACTATGCCATACTTATTATTGGTTACTTGAGTATATTCATTTATTATGTCCTCAAAGTATTTAAGCTCTTTCTTATTCATTATTTTATATGATAAGAATTTGTATCTAGGGCTATCTTTAAATATAGGATTCTTTAAGTTGTACCAATATATATGGTATTCTACTTTATATCTATCGTAGTCAAATTTAGCCTTGACATGTGACTTAGTAATAAAGTGTGGTGTTTCGTTTTTTATTACCTGACTAAGTTTATTACTCGAATAAGCTGAAGTTGTACTCATCTACTCTACTATTTAAAATAAGAGAAGATTCAGCATCTAAAAACTTAGTTTCTATTATCTCATAAGAATCGTTCTCTTCGTTAATCCAGCAAAGATATGATTTTCCAATTTTTAAATTGGTATTTTTCTCAATTATTTTTTTGTAGATACTCAATTGTAGTGAGTAAGTGTTAAATTCACACTCTTGAAGATGATTCAATCCATTAATCATTTTATACTTACTTGTGGTCTTAATCTCTTTATTTGTCTTGTAATCCCATATCTGAAGTTCATCCTCAATAGTATTATAGAATAGTTTATCAAGCATACCACATACGCCCCAGGTGTCATCTCCTACAACAAGCTCTGCTCTTACCAAAGCTAGTATATCCTTGTACTGAGCATGAAACTGCTGTAACATTTTGTATAGCTTATTTGTTACGATAGGATCTGGTTTATATCCTTTGCTTTGAAACATTAGCTCAGCGCATTTATGAAGCTCTGTTCCTCTCACTTGAGATGTTATTCTTTTCTCATCCCACTCAGCTATTACATCATCTTTAGTTCTACCATCACGTTTAGCTACTAGGCTAGACATTATATCCGTTTCAAACTTCTTCTTATATCGGCCTATAAGTTCTGTTGTAGATATACATCTCTTGAAGTTAAGGTAATACGAATGGTCCTCTTCATTAAAAACCACGTTGTTGAACTTGTTAAGCTCAGTTACTAATTGATACATATAAAATTTTTTGCTCCAAGACAGAGAATCGAACTCTGTGTTCTCCGACTTAAAAGGTCGGGCTTTACCACTAAGCTACTTGGCCATCAGGACACGCTTAACCTGCTGAGCTGCTAGCATTACACTCTTCAATGTTTCCATCAGCGTTTTTAGTAGTAAGGACAGGACTCGAACCTGTTGCTGATTATAGTGCGTTTACCCTTCCGCCACCTTACTATTTAAAAGCACGCTCCTAAGCATTCTACTCCCAGCTACGAGGAATTGTATATAACTTAGCCCGATACTCAACGCTGTACAGGTACTTAGGTTTACGTGCTTTATGCAACTTTTCTCTTGACCTGTAAGAGTTGCCAACTTCACCTGACATACGATCCAGGAGCGAGTGGTGCGGCCTGCAAGAAACCCTACACGTTATAACCGTTCGCTGAGCTACGATCCCTTGTACTTCGGGAACAATATTTAAAATCAAAGAACTCTAGTAAAAAAAAGAGAGCTACTAATCTTCACTCTCTTTCTCAATCATCATCCACTTTACGGAAACAGTTAAAAACCGCAATCAGACGAGACAAAGTTATTTAAGTTTTTTTAATCTAAAAATATTTTAACATTTTTTTAGAATTAAAGTTTTAAAAGAGAAAAAAGAAAAACAAAGAAAAAAAGTTTAATAAGAAAAAAAGAACCAAAAAAAGAATTAATCAAAAAAAGAAAAACGATTATATATATTCGTATATATATTATATATATATACTCTATACATAATCTAAAAAGAAAAAAGAGAAAAGAAAAATAAACAAAAAATAAAATTAAATCATAATAAATTATAATTTAATCTTAATCTTTGTTTCCAAAAAATCAACTTTAAAATTTTTTTATATCTTTGTCAGGATTTAACACAGTGTTAAGTTTTATTATTAACTACACAGATAGAAATATCGGTGACTAAATTTTTTAAAAATGGCTTTTAATTACAAATTACCAAGAGTTCAAGAACTAGATGGTTTGTCTATCTTGAACGCACCAACAGCTGCAACAGATGTTGTACTAGACAATGGTTCATTAACAATCAAAGATGCAACTGGTGCTTCTGCAATCGTGCTTAAAGCATCTGATTTGTTAGGTTTCCGTTACAACGCTTACACAGCTGGAACAGCTAATGTAATAGATGTAGAATTGTCTGCTGCTACTCTAGTAGCTCAAAACATCTACAGCTTGACTGTATCTGCTCCTTACGTACAAAACTTCTTCGGAGGAGGTCAAGAAACTAAAGCGGTTTACATTCCAAGAACTTACACAGTTTCTAGTAATGGAACTGTAGTTCCTCCTGTAGCTCCTACTATTGCTGATCTTCAAACTAAATTTATCAATGAGATAAATTCTGATCCATCTGCATACTTTACTGCTGCTGCTGTAGGTACTAAAATTCGTATTACATCTATTTCTCCTTTAACTGGTCAGTTATTTGTAGAAACTAGCGTTCCGCTTGCTGTTGTTTCGACTGCTACTGCATGGGTTGCTCCAGTTGGAACTACTACTGAGATTTTACGTTATGTTCCTAACTCAACTTTAGTTAGTGGTACTTACAATCGTTACATCATTCAACACAGACAAGTGATTCGTCACAATGCTGTATCTGGATTAGGTGTAATCAGAAATTCTACTTCTTTAGTTTATTTGAATACTGCTGGTGCTGGTACTGCTGCAACAGTTACTAAGTTAACATCTGTATTGGATGGTTCTTATACTCCTGTAGCGGATTATTTAGGTTGTCCAGCTGTATAATTGAAAAATTATTATCTTTGTGGGGTAGGGATTAATTTCTCTACCCTTTTTTATTAAATGTATGGCACAAAAAGAAGCTGAAATTATACTTTTTGGTTTAGAGTCTGGAGATGATTTAAGAATAGAATATCCAGAACTAGCTCAGATAGATGAGTTTAAAAACCTTAAAGCAAAAGAAGTAAGACTCTGCTGGTTATTAGGAAACAGAACAAGTCCTTTATACAAGTTGAGCGATAAGAGAGAGAGATTGAATAGAGCATTAGAGATTGTTTATGGAAAGAGTTATATCCAACAGAAACAATTAAAGGCTTTAGTTGATGGAGATATACCTGTAGAGATTAAAGAAGCCATCAAGAAGATGGAGGAGTTTAATCCAGAGTATAGACTTAGAGCAAAACTGTTAAGTGAGTATATGTTTGAAACGCTTAATGAAATGGTTGTAGTAGGTTCTAATGAATTAGCTACAATGGAAGTAGATGAGAAAAAGAAATATACTGACTTACTAGTTAAGATACATGAAGAACTACCAGATATGGTTAAACGATTAGAAACTTCTTATGGAGTTAAAGTGAAAGATAGAAAGACTAAGAAAGAGATCCTTGTTAAAATAAATGATGTACTACGATGAGTTACATGTTCAGCCAAAACAGAGTAAGACCAAATAAGCTTACTAGAATAAAAGATAAAACTTACCATAGAGATTATGCTAAGTATGTATTATCTTCAATGAGTAATTTCCTTTATAGACAATTCATAAACAAATGTATTGTTAACT
>Ga0315900_10001537_pt1 | contig 36805 bp, 37 predicted proteins | sample LakEriMetagenome_FD_203521 | JGI IMG/M metagenome (GOLD analysis project Ga0315900, IMG submission 203521) | Freshwater fungal communities from buoy surface, Lake Erie, Ohio, United States - Buoy 12 MA114 | ecosystem: Environmental > Aquatic > Freshwater > Lake > Lake biofilm | place: USA: Lake...
CAGATGTAGACCGTCGCGCCGAGCTTGAGGAAGGCCTCGGCCATCTCGCGCCCGAGGCCCGTGCCGCCGCCGGTGACAAGGATGCGCTCGCCCGCCATCAAGCCGTCGCGGAACATCAGTTTTGAAGCGTCCATTGGTGCGTCCTCTCGGTTCGTGATTGCGAGCGGAGCGAAGCAATCCATGGACTGCCATCTCGCCCCGTCGCAATGTCAGGTCATGGATTGCCGCGCCGCCTTCCGGCGGCTCGCAATGACGATGCGGGACTCGCTCAGAGCCCCAACACGGTCTTGGCGATGATATTCTTCTGCACCTCGTCCGAGCCGCCGAAAATCGTCGAGGCGCGGTTGTTGAGGTATTTGCCCATCGCGGTTTGCGCATATTCGCTGCCCACCGGCTCGGGTGCTTCATTGCCGTAGAGCGGGCGCTCGAGCGGCAGCTGGAGGGCATCCGGGCCGAGCAGTTCGAGGCGTAGCACATCGACCTTTTGGCCGAGGTTCGAGCCCAGCAGCTTGACCAGCGAGGTTTGCGGCCCCGGCGCGCGGCCCTTGGCGAGTTCCGCGAGGATCCGCAGTTCGGTCACTTCCAGCGCCTCGGCCTCCAATCGCACGCGGGCGAGCCGGTCACGGAAGCGGGCATCATGCGCGATTGCGCCGTTGACGCCCGAAGGTTGGGTCTGCGCAAGCTGTTCGAGCCGGTCGATGCTCTGGAGCAGACGCGGGGCATAGCACGATCCGCCACGCTCGTTTTCGAGCAGGAACTTGGCGATGGTCCAGCCCGCGCCTTCCGCGCCGATGCGGTTTTCGACGGGGGTGCGGGCATCGGTGAAGAACACCGCGTTGACCTCGTGATCGCCCGACATCGAATAGATCGGGGTCACTTCCACGCCCGGCTGATCCATCGGCACCAGCAGGAAGCTGATCCCCTGCTGCTTCTTCACCGTGGCATCGGTGCGCACCAGCGCGAAGATCCAGTCGGCGTGGTGGGCGTGGGTGGTCCAGATCTTGGAGCCGTTGATGACATATTCATCGCCATCCAGCCGCGCCGCGGTCTTGAGGCTGGCGAGGTCGGAGCCGGAGCCAGGCTCGGAATAGCCCTGGCACCAGTAATCATCGCCCGAAAGGATGCCGGGCAGGAACCGTGCCTTCTGCTCCGGCGTGCCGAAGTGGCAGATCACCGGTCCGACCAGCCGCAGGCCGAGAATGGCGAGCGCGGGCGCGCCGGCGAGGGCGCATTCCTTCTCGAAGATGAACTTCTGGGTCGGCGTCCAGCCGGTGCCGCCGTCTTCCTTGGGCCAATGCGGTGCGACCCAGCCCTGCTTGTAGAGGATCCGGTGCCATTCCATCCCGATATCGGGTTCGACGAACACGCCCGGCGTCCGGCGCGCACCATCGCGCAGCCGATCGGGAAGATTGTCCTTGAGGAAGGCCCGCACCTCTTCGCGGAAGGCCAGATCCTCTGGGGAGAAGTCCATGTCCATGTCGTATCGATCCCGTTCGTCGCAGTCAGTCCGTTGCCTCAGGCCCCGTCTCTCATGGCCCAGCGGATGGTGCGCCGCAGCAGGTCATAATAAACGTCATAGTTCCACGCGCACATTTCCTTGTGCGGGTAGAAATCGGCCATGCCGGGCAGGTCGTAGTGACCACGGCAATGACCCAATGCGTTGTATACGATCTGACCCGCCCCGATATCCCTCGTATAAACGATAGGAACCGTGGTCTTGGGCCACTGGCTGTGCGTAAAGCCGGTCGCTTCACCTTCGAAAGTGGTCTGCATCAGGGTTTCGATCGGCGCCGTGGTCTTGGAGAGGTAAAGCTCGTCGACCACTTCGAAGTCTTCGATGCCGCGGGTCAGTTCGTGGTCCTTGTTGACCACCTCGACCGGGAATTTGTCGATCGGCGGGTGGGCGACGAACTGCGTGCCGAGCATCTCCATGACGTCAGGACGATCATCGGGCGCATCGACCAGACCTTCGGCCGTAAAGACGAGGATCGAGTTGGTGCCGTGCAGCGCCATCCACTTGCCGCCCTTGTCGACCCAGGCCTTCAATTGCGCGGCCTGTTCCTCGGTCGGCATTAGATCGCAGGTATAGGTGATGAGGAAACGGCATTGGTCGAGCCGCTCCAGCCCCGAATAATCCGCGGCTACAGTGGTGCGGATATGCGGGTGCTCGGCCAGCAGCTTGAGGATCTCGAGCCGCGGGTAATCGATGTCGTGATACTTGCCCGCGGCAATGAAATGCGCGTCGATCCGGGTGGCGGGTTGTTCGGCCATTATGTCCTAGCTCCTGATGCTGCCACCGCCATCGACGGTCAAATCGCAGCCAGTGGTAAAGCTCGCCTCGTCGCTGGCGAGGAACACCACCGCGCGGGCGACCTCCTCGGGCTCACCGATGCGGTTCATCGGGTGGGTGGCGGCAAAGTTGGCTTCGATATTTTCCGGCGTATCGGCGCCCGAAAACTTGTAGCGGTTGTACATCGGCGTGCGGATCGCGCCGGGGTGCACCATGTTGACGCGGATCGGCAGGCCGCGTTCGGCCAGATCGAGCGCCACCGACTGGGTGAGGCCGCGCAGGCCGGTCTTGGAGGCGGAATAGGCCGCCACGAAGGACGCCGGACGCAGCGCGATCATCGAGCCGATGTTGACGATGGCGCAGGGCTCCCCGCTCGCTTCCATCGCCGGGATCGCCGCGCGCATCCCGTAGAAGGGGCCGTGGAGATTGATGTCGATCGTGCGCTCCCACACGTCGAGCGCGCCGTCGGGGACATTGCCCGGTTCGGAAATGCCCGCGATGTTGCACAGCACGGTGAGCTTGCCGAAATGTCCGCGCGTGGCGGAGACGGCGGCTTCCCACTGGTGCAGGTCACGCACATCGAGCTGGCAGGCGGCCGCCCGCTCGCCCAGTTCGGCGGCTAGTTCCTGCGCCTTTTCCAGCTGCACATCGCCCAGCATCACGCTGCCGCCTTCGGCCACGATCAACCGCGCGACGGCCGCGCCGATCCCCTCCGCGCCGCCCGAGACCAGCGCGACCTTGCCCTGCATCCTGCTCATTCGCGCTCCAGGATCGCGACTGCCGACAGGCCCGGCGCGCCGTAGACGTGGGAATAGCCGAGCCGCGGCCCCTTGCCGTTCTTCTCCGGCACCTGCCGCTCGCCGCCGCGCTGGCGCAGCTGCTGGACGTTTTCATAGACCTGCCTGAGGCCCGAGGCGCCGACCGGCTCGCCGCAGGCCAGGCACCCGCCATCGGTGTTGACCGGCAGCTTGCCGCCGTTGATTTCGGTCCAGCCATTGGCGAGCCATTCTTCCTGCGCGCCATCCTTGCAGAAGCCGTTTTCGGCCATGTGCATGATTTCCGCGCCGCTCTCGGTGTCCTGCAGCTGGGCGACCGAGATGTCCTCCGGGCCAACCCCGGCCTTCTCGAAGGCGGCCTGCGAAGCGAGGACGGTGGGCTTGCCGCCTTCCTCGATGCTGATGCCGGCCTGGAACACCTCGAAGGAGTTGGGCGGGCGGGTTTTCACTGCCACGCTGCGGATCTTGACCCCATCCGCGCCGAGTTCCTTCATCTTCTTTTCCGAAGCGAGGATCAGCGCCACCGCGCCCTCGGCGGGCGAGCAGAACATGTATTTGGTGAGCGGATCATTGATCATCGGCGCGTTCATGATCGTCTCGAGATCAACCGGGCTGCGCCGCCATGCGTGGGGCGTGAGGGTGCCGTTGCGGAACGCCTTTTCCGCCACCCGGCCGAGCGTCGTGCGGCTGATGCCGTGGAGCTGCATGTAACGCTGGATCTTGAGCGCGAAGAACTGCGTGGTCAGCATCATGCCCGTCTGGCCATACCATTCGGGAAGGCCGTAATCGGCAGGCTTGGCATTGAAGGCGCCGCGCGGGTGCTTGTCGAAGCCGACGGCGAGCGCGAGGTCGTACATCCCGCTTGCGATCGCCTGCTGCGAGGCGGCGAGCGCGCTGCCGCCGGTGGCGCAGCCATTGGCGACATTGGTGAATGGGAGCGAGGTCAACCCCAGCTCGTTGACCATGATGTCGGCATTGCCCGCCGCTGCCGAGCCGCCATAGGCGCATTCGATATCCGGCCATTCGAGCCCGGCATCGGCCAGCGCCTCGCGCACGGCATAGACGCCCTGTTCCCGGCCCGAACGGCTGTCGGTGCGGCCGAAGGGGTGGATCCCCGCGCCGATGATGTAGACATTCTCGCTCATGCGGCCTGACTTTCTGCTGCTGAGATAGGACGGAATGCGAAGGTGTCGTGCGTCCGGTTGAACGGCACGATGCAGAATTCGAGCTCCATGCCAAGGTGCAGGTCTTCCAGCTTCGCATCGACGATGCGGCTTTCGACGATCACTTCGCCGGGCAGTTCGACATAGCCGAGCAGGTAGGACTGGAAATCGGGCGGGCCCTCGCCGGGGCCGGAGCCGGGGCCTTCATAGGGCTCCTTGGGCAGGAAGCCCTGGCTGGTCCACGACCACAGCTTTCCGCGGCGCGAGAGCTTGTAGGGCTCCACGCCCTCGGCCGCATCGCCGACCGGCATCGGGAAGACGATTTCGCCCGAAGGCAGGCGTCCGCCCATCAGGTGCGGCTGCGCCCCGTCGCTCCACAGGTTCGGGTCGATCTTTTCGCCCATTGCTCAGTCCCCTCTGGCGCCCGCATCACGCGGCGAGCGCATATTCCGCCAGCACCGTATCAACGTCGCCGAACAGCCGCGCGAGCAGCAGCACGCGCTTCAGCGCATGGCCGATGGCGAGTTCGTCGGTGATCCCCATGCCGCCATGCATCTGCACCGCCTCACGGGCGATGGCGTCGACATTCTCGCCGATGAAGGCCTTGGCCCCTGCCGCAGCCCGCTGCCACGCGGCCGCATCGCCGCGGTCGGCGAGCGCCGCACGATAGAGCATCGAGCGCGCCTGTTCCTCACGCGCATAGCAATCGACCAGCCGGTGCTGGAGCGCCTGAAAACTGCCGATGGCCACCCCGAACTGCTCGCGCTCCTTCACATAGGCGAGCGTATCGTCGAGCAGGCGCTGGCCCAGCCCGACCATCTCGGCGGCGGCGAGCAGGCGGACTTCGGCGACGATCCCGTCGAGCGCTGCCGCATCGAGCGCCAGTTTCGCGCTCGCAGGTGTGCGGGTCAGCTTCAATTCGCCCGCGATGCTGCCATCGGCGAGTCGATAGGCGCGCACTTCCAGCCCTTGCGCGTCCTTGGGCACCACGAAGCAGGCGGTCTCGCCGCCGCAATCGGCGGTGACGATGAACAGATCGGCGATCAGCGCGCCCATCACCATCGTCTTCTCGCCCGAGAGCACAAAGCCATCTCCGGCGCTTTCGGCCTTCATGCCCTTGGGTTTGAGGCTGTAGCGCTGGCCGCGCTCGGTCCAGGCGAAAGTGGCGATGGTGGTGCCGGACAGCACGCCCTCGACATGCTCGCCCGCGCCGCCGCGTTCGAGCAGCAAGGTCGGCAGCACGCCGTGTTCGATCAGCGGATCGGGGCCATTGGCCTTGCCGATCGCTTCTGCCACCAGCGCCAGATCGAGCGGCGATCCGCCCATGCCGCCCGCATCCTCGCCCGCGGCAAGCGCGATCAGGCCCAGTTCGGCCAGTTGCTGCCAGCGCGCCCGGTCATAGCCGGTGGGCGAGAGTCGTAGCCGCCGCCGTGCCTCGACATCGATCGGCGCGGCAAAGCGCTCCACCGACGCCACGAACATCTGCTGTTCTTCGGACAGATCGAAATTCATCTCGGCTCAGGCTTTCCGCGTAAAGGTGATCGGCAGATGGGTCACGCCGCGCAGCAGAATGTTGGGCAGGATCCGGATCGCGTTCTCGTCGGCCACCGCGAAGTTATCGAGCCGTTCGAGCAGCTCGTCGAAGGCGACCAGCATTTCCTTGCGCGACAGCATGTTGCCCACGCACATGTGCGGCCCCTTGCCGAAGCTGAGGTGGGTGCGGGCATTGGCGCGGTCGATGTCGAACCGGTCGGGATCGGGGAACTTCTTCGGATCGCGATTGGCCGCAGCATAGCGCAGCTGCACCACCGAACCATTGGGGATCTTCATGCCGCCGAGCTCGGTGTCGGCCTTGACGATGCGCCACATCCCCGCGGTCGGTGTTTCGTAGCGCAGCGCTTCCTCGACAAGGTTCATTAGCACCTTGGAATCGCGCCCGCCGGCGGCCGCCTTGGCCTTGGCCATCTGGTCGGGGTTGCGGATCAGCTGGAGCAATCCGCCTGCCAGCGTCGAAGTGGTGGTCTCGTTCCCGGCCACCATGAACTGCTGCATCAGCGACATGATTTCCGGATCGCTCAGCGGAGTTTCGCCCTCGACCCGCGCTTCGACCAGATCGGTCAGCAGATCATTCCCGCCATTGGCCTTGCGATCATCGATCAGGCCCTTGATGTAGTGTTGGAACTCGACAAGGCTGCGCGCGCATTCGAGCTTGCGCTGGTGATCGACCATCTGGCTGAAGCGATCGACCGCCGCATCCGACCAGCGCTTCACGCGCCCCGGATCATCGTCCAGCCCGATCTGCCCGGCGATCATGGCGACCGGCAGCGGCACGCCGAACTCCTCGACGAATTCGCATTCGCCCTTGTCGGCAAAGGCCTCGATCAGCTCGATCGACTTCTGCCGCATGTCGGCCTCGATCGCGTTCACGCGCGGGGCCGAGAAGGCGAGGTTGACGAGCTTGCGGTTGCGAGTGTGGACCGGGTGATCAGCGGTCAGCAGGGTGGGCAGATCGGGCCAGCCCTCGGCGAGGATCGCCTGGATCTCTTCGTCCGCCTCACGCCCCATCAGCGCGGTGAAATCATTCGAGAAGATTTCCGGCTTGGCCGCCGCTTCGCTGCACAGGTCATAGGAATAGACGACGTAGGTGTTCATCCCCTCGAGCAGTTCGATCTCCACCCCGGCCTCGTGCACGGCGCGGTAGTAATCGAACGGATCGAGCAGCGTTTCGGGGGCAAACACATTGCCTTCGGGCTTGTTCATGACAGGCGGGCTCCAACCCTTGAAATTATGGTCCGAGCCTAGCCATGAGTGCCGCCCCGATGCGATGCACGTTTGTGTTAGGGAGCGCGCGGGGAGGCAGGGGGTGTTTCAGCCCCCGGCAAACTCGCGCTGGAATTCGGCCATGTCGAAATAGTCGCGCCAGCCGGTGATGCGGCCGTTTGCGTCGAGATCGAAGGTGCCCATCACACGGATCGCGGCGCGGCGACCGTCCTTGAAATTGAACGCGTCGGTGCGCTCGGTCAGCACCACATTGCCGTTGGCGGCGATGGCGTGGGTCTGCCAGTCGCACGAAGCGATGTTGGCGAGGAAGCCTTCGACCATCGCGCGCATCTGCGCGGTGCCGATGACCGGCTCCATCGGAATATTGTGATAGACGATATCCTCCGCGCACAGGCTAAGCATCGCGTCGATATCGCAGGCGTTCCAGTGGTTGATGAAGGCTTCGACGGTTTCTTGGGGCGTCATGCTTCGGGTCCTCCTGAGGTGTAATCGAGCGCCTGCCGCAGCATCTGGCGCACATGGGGATTGGCGTAGGTCGCAGGGCCATCGCCGCATTGCAGATAGACGAGACGCGCAGGGCACTTGCGGCTTTCCCAAGCGATGCAATTGCTGCCCGGCGGATGCTCCCACCCCTCGTTGCTGAACATCGCGCCCGCCACGGCCTTGGCGGCGGAGTAGAAATTGTCTTGGCGGAAGGCGAAGCCCTCGGCGCGCACCAGCGGTGTAAAAGCGGCCTCGTCGATCGGGCAGAGGTAAAGCTCGTCGGTGACGGGGAAGCTTGGCGGCAGGCCCCGGGTCACCGGATGATCGGCGACGACTTGCGCTTCATAGGCGACATCGTGGCGATAGCCCGAGTCCGGTCCATGGGCGCCGGGCTGATAGTGAAACGTCCCGCCGAGCCATTCATGCCATTCGGGCCACAGCGCCCATCCGGCGAGGGCATGGTGCATCGCCACCGCGCCCTTGCCGCCCGCAAAGCGCGCCGCGACGGCCTGCCGGAAGGCGGGCGAGGGTGGACGCATCGTCACCGCCCCGTCGGCAAAGCTGTAGCCCGCCATGTCGTAGAACAGCAACGCATCCGCCGCAGCGATGGCCTCGGTTGCATCGGCCTCCCCGCCCTCGGGGTGGACGCGGTGGGTGATCTCCCAGTCGCCGAACGCACGGAGCAACTCGTCGAACGGCCCGGCCTCGTAGGGGTGGCCACCCGACAAGACCAGCAAGGAGCGCATCAGGCGATCTTGAGGATCATCTTGCCGTCATTGGTGCCCGCAAACAGCCGCATGAAGCTGTCGAAGGCGTGCTCCAGCCCCTCGTCGATATGCTCGTCGATGGTGAGTTTGCCCTGCGCGGCCCAGACGCCCATCGCCTGCGCGCCCTCGGCAAAGCGGGGGACGTAATCGGCCACAAGAAGCCCGCGGATATGGGCGCGCTTGACGATCAGCTGCCACAGGTTGCGGATGCCGCGCGGCTCGGTGTTGTATTCGCTGATCAGGCCGCAAAGGCCGACGCGCGAATGGAGGTTGAGGTTCATCAGCCCGGCATCGAGGATGATCCCGCCGACATTCTCGAAGATCACATCGACCCCTTCCGGGCAGGCTTCGGCGATAGCGGCGGTGAGCGCGGCTTCATCCTTGCCGCGATAGTCGATCGCCGCATCGAAGCCGTATTTCTCGGTGAGCCGCGCGCATTTGGCCGGCCCGCCGGCGATGCCGACCGCGCGGCAGCCGTGAATCTTGGCCAGCTGGCCCACCAGCGAGCCCACCGCGCCCGCCGCGCCGGTGACCAGCACGGTCTCGCCTGCCTTCGGCTCGCACACTTCGAGGAAGCCGAAATAGGCCGTCATCCCCACCGCGCCGAAGATCGACAGGTAGTTGGTGACGCTTGGAACCAGCGAGGGGTCGATCGGCTGGGTGAAGCCGCCCGCCACGCCTATCGAATAATCCTCCAGCGCGTTCAGTCCCATCACCCACTGCCCGGGCGCAAAGCCCTCCGCACGGCTTTCCTCGACCACGCCGATGGTGCTCGCACGCACCGGATCGCCAAGCGGGATCGGCGGCATGTAATTGCCCTCGGCATCCATCCAGCCACGCATCGCCGGATCGAGCGAGGCGTAGTGGTTGCGGATCAGGAACTGGCCTTCCTCCAGCGCGGGAGTGGGCTCGGTGACGAGCGCAAAGTCCTCGGGGACCGGCGTGCCGTCAGGGCGACGCTGGAGCAGAAAACGGCGGTTGGTGGGCATTGGATAAAGTCTCCCTCTCGCTCATGCTGAGCTTGTCGAAGCATGTGAGTGCGTCCTTCGACAGGCTCAGGACGAGCGAGGCTGTTGCTTGGATTGGAGGATCAGGCAGGCTCCAGCTTCACCGGAATGGCGCTCTGGAGCGATTGTCCGGTGATCGGATCGTAATCGACGACCTCGCTCACCAGCCGGTTGGTCGAGGAACCGCGGGTCCGCACGTCGTCCTTTCCGGCATCGGCATCGCCATAGGCATGGGCCATCGAAACGATCCCGCGCCGCACCTTGTCGCTCGCCTTCACCACGCCGTGGATCGTGGCGTGGGGCGAAGTGATCGCGACCAACCCGCCTTCCTCCAGACCAAGCGCCGCAATGTCATCCGGGTGGATATAGGCGGGGTTTGTGGTGGTCTTGGCCTGCAGCTTCTTGAGCGGGTGGCCGATCGAGTTGAAGCGGGTCTTGGAACGCCGCGAGATCAGGCGGAAGTCAAAGCCCGCTCTGGTCGCCGGATTGGCGGCATATTTCCCGATCTCGGAAGGCATCGCCCCCACCGCCAGATCGAAGCGGTGGAACTCGGTTTCGTCGACCGGCTCCACCTTCGGATGCTTTTCCGGATAGAACACCGCCGCTCCGCCATTGGCGCGGCAATCCTCGCGCACCTTGCTGGGCGGCACGAGACAGCCGGTGACGGCCAGATCGAGGAATTCCTGCTTGGTCGGCTTCCTGTCCATCGGCAGCGGGCCGCCATTCAAATTCATCTGGATGCCGAGGTGATGGGCGAGCGTCCAGAACATCTCGTATTCGTCGATCACATCGCCCGGAGGTGCGACCACGGCCTCGGTGTAGCGTGCATAGGGCTCCTCGTGCCACCATTCGCTGAGGCTGGTAATGTCCTCGCGCTCGAGGCACTGCGAGGGCGCGAGCACCACGTCGGCGCGCTTGGCGCTGGCGCTCATCCAGGGATCGATCTGCACGAACAGCTCGAGATCATCCAATGCGCGCACCATCTTGGCCTGATCGGGGAAGCCCACCACAGGATTGCCGCCGACCGAGATCAGCGCACGCACCTGGCCTTCGCCGGGGGTGAGGATTTCATCCGCCAGAACGTTGCAGGGCATTTCCCAGCCAAGATGGCCGAGCCCGCGGAAGCGCGACTTGGGCATGCCTTCGACGCCGAACATCGGCACCGGCGGGCCGACCTGCGCCCGCCGCGCGTTCTGATAGGGGCTGAACACGCCCGGGATCGCGGCCTTCTCGCCCTCCTGCTTGAAGCGTGCGCAGATCGTGTTGAGGCACACCACCAGATATTCGGTGAGCGTCCCGTGGCCTGCCATTTCCGGCCCGGTGCCGGTGGAGGCGCAGCCCTTGGTGCCGCCTGCAAACATCCGCGCAGCAGCGATCAGCTGGTCTGTGTCGAGCCCGGCGCGCTCTGCCGCGACTTCGGGCGGGAAGGCCTTCACCGCCTCTGCCAACTCGTCGAAGCCATCGACATTCGCAGCGACGAAGTTGCGATCATAGAGCCCTTCGGAAATGATCACGTTGAGCATCCCCGCCAGCATCGCGGGATCCTCGCCCGGCTTGACCGGCAGGTAGATATCGGCGAGCCGCGCCACATCGCTCTCGCGCGGGTCGGCGACGATCAGCTTCAAGCCTTCGGCCTTCTTGTCGCGGATGCGACGCGAAGGGCTGAAGGGCGGCACACCGCCCACGGGCGCATAGTGCGAGACGATCGGGTTGTTACCGATGAAGAAGGCGACATCGCTTTCGGCGAAGGTGTTCGGCCCCGCCATCCACTTGCCGTAACGCGCGGTGGTAAAGACCTTGGCGGGCTGGTCGAGCGTCACCGAGGTGTAGAAATTGCGGCTCCCCACGGCATTCGCGAAGCTGAGCGAGGCGGCCATCGCGGCCGAGTTCTGGAAGCCCCCTGAACCCATGAACACCGCCACCGAGTTGGGGCCATAGGTGTCGATGATGCGCCGCAGCTCGCTCGCGACATGGGCGAGCGCCTGATCCATCGGGGTCGAAACAAATTCGCCCGCCGCGTTGCGGACCAGCGAATGGTGCAGGCGGTTTTCCGAATTGTGCGAATCCGGCAGCTCGCGGCCCTTCATGCAGGTGTAGCCGCCATAGGCCGGATCCGCGGGATCGCCGCGCACCTCGATAACCTTTCCGTCTTCGACATCGACTTCCATTGCGCAGTTGGCATGGCAGAAACGGCAGAAGGTCTTGTGAGTCTCGACGCCCATCTTCTCTCTCCTTGAGGCGGACAAACTACCACAGGGGACAGGCGGCTCGACTGACACTTTTGTCCGTGGAGAGGGGCCGCACACGCCCGCAATAGGGCAGGCAAACCAAGGAGAGATTTCCATGCCCACCACCACCCGCCAATGGCTCTTGAACGGACACCCGCGCGGTCGCGGGATCGAGATCGAGAACGACTTCAAGCTCGCCACGGTCGAGCTGCCCGATCCCGGCCCGGGCGAGATGCTGCTGAAGACCCATTATCTGGGCTTCGATCCGGCGCAGAAGGGCTGGATGGAGAACATCGCCGATTACGTCGCGCCGATGGCGATCGGCGACGTGATGCGCGGCAGCGGGATTGCCGAGGTCGTGGTGTCCAACGGCGGGCGTTTTGCGGTGGGCGACCTCGTGTTCGGCACCACCGGCTGGGCCGAATATCTTGTCACCGACGGCAAGGAGCTGACCAGGGTCGAGACCGAGATTTCGCCCACCGCCGTGCTTTCAGTGCTGGGGACGACGGGGCTCACCGCCTATTGCGGGCTGTTCAAGGTCGGCAAGCCGGTGGAGGGCGATACCGTTCTGGTGAGCGGCGCGGCGGGCGCGACGGGGAGCATCGTCGGCCAGCTCGCCAAGATCGCCGGTTGCCGCGTGGTCGGCATTGCGGGCGGCCAGGACAAGTGCGACTGGCTGGTGCGCGAGGCGGGCTATGACGCGGCGATCGACTACAAGGCGGGCAATGTGAAGGCGCAGATCCGCGAGCTGTGCCCGCGCGGGGTGGACGTGATCTACGACAATGTCGGCGGCAAGATTTTGAACGACATGCTCGCCTGCATCGCGACCAATGCCCGCGTGGTGATCTGCGGCGGGATCAGCCGTTACGAGACCGGCACGCTGCCTGCCGGGCCCGAGAATTACTTCAACCTCGTGTTCCGGCGCGGCACCATGGCGGGCTTCATCGTGCTCGACTGGGCGAGCGAATTCCCCGGCATCCGCAAGCGGCTGGAAGGCTTCGTCAAGGACGGCAGTCTCAAATATCAGGAAGACATCCAGCACGGCTTCGAAAACGCGCCGCAGACCCTGCAACGCCTGTTCACCGGCCAGAACCGCGGCAAGCAGATGCTGAAGCTGTGAGCCCTTCCCATGATCGCCCGTGCTGAGCCTGTCGAAGCACGCCTGCGCCACTCCGCATGTTGGCGCAGCATCCTTCGACAGGCTCAGGATGAGCGGGGGCGGGGCAAATCTTCTGGAAAATTGACGTTCATCAGCGGGCGGGCAAGGTCGATCCGGCGCGCGCCAATGTGATCGGCAAAGCGGTAGAGCGAGCGGCCGCCCCCTGCGATGAAATCCTCCAGCACAGGCGCGGCCGTGGCGGGCCACAGGCCGACGACCGGCTGGCTCTCGACAATCCCTGCGCCCTCGCCCGCAAGATACTGGCGCAGGTCATGCGGCAGATCGGGCGCATCGACCCCGGCGGACAGAACGCCTGCAAAGCCATGTCCGCCCGCATGGCGCAGCGCCGCGGCGAGCCCGCCTAGCGGGCCGAGACCGGGCTCGGGCCAGTCGGGGATGCAGGTGAAACCGTGCTCCTCGCGCCCGCAGACAATCACGCCGTCGCACTGCGCAGCGAGCGCGGCGGCGACCCGGTCGATCAGCCGCGCGCCCTCAAACAGGGCCTGCGCCTTGTCGCTGCCGAACCGCCGCGCCTGTCCACCGGCGAGGATCGCGCCCAGAAGGATCAGTCAAACGCCTCGGTGGCTTGCCCTTCGGCGTTGTAGACCGGCCCTTCGGCGTCAACGCGGTACTTGGCGCTCACCGCGCCGGTGATGCCGAACTGGCCGATGTGATCGCGCATGCCGGTATAGGCCGGGTCCTTGAAGTGCGCGGCGAGGGCTTCCTCGCTCTCCCACTCCTCGAACACGTTGACCCGCGCGGGGTTCATCGAACAGGCGCTCCAGTCGTAGTGGATGCAGCCCTTTTCGGCGAGCGCGGCCTCGATATGCGGGCGGGCGGTGCGCAGGGCCTCTTCGCGCTGGGCGGGATCGAGGTCGATCTGGGCGGAAATCAGGATCTTGGCCATTGTAATCAGCCCTCCACGCCGAATTCGGCGATGATCTTGAAGGTGCGGCTGGTGAAGCGCCACTGGCCGTCGATCTTGCGCAATTCATCCTCGTAAAGCCCGCCGACATGGCGCGCCTTGGCGTCCTTGGGCTTGAGGATTTCCTGCGTCTGCACCCGCGCTTTGGCAGTATCGCCGGTGACTTCGATCATGCAGGGCACGCAGTGGAAGCTGACTGCCTCCAGACCGCTCATCGCGCCGTTCCAGAAGGCGACGATCGCCTCCTTGCCATGGGTCTTGTGACCCATCAGATCCCAGTCGGCATCATCGGCCCAGACGCTCGCCCAGGTGACAGGATCGATCCGCACCACGCCATCGGCATAGGTGCCATTCAATTCATGGATCGCGACGCGATCCTCCAGCGGTCCGGTAAACATTGCTCGCTCTCCCACGAAGATGCCCCGCTATCCGCCGCGCGGGTAGCGCGAACAATGGACACTTTTGGGAAGGGTGGGTGCAGCGCCCTCCGTGTTACTCGCAAGGACTGAGAGGAGACATGTGATGGGACAATTGCAAGGCAAGACCGCAGTCATTCTGGGGGCCGCGTCGGAAGGCAACATGGGCCAGACCATTGCCCGCCTGTTTGCCAAGGAAGGCGCGAAGGTGATGGTGGCGGGCCGCAAGGAAGCCCCGCTCGCCGCGCTGGCCAAGGAAATCGGCGGCGAATATGCGCTGTGCGACATTGCCAAGAAGGCCGAGGTCAATGCCATGGCCGACAAGGCGGTGGCCGCCTTTGGGCGGGTCGATATCGCGATCAACACCACCGGCTGGGGCCTGCTGGCGAGCCTTGAGGAGATCACCGACGAGCAGCTCGACCAGATCGTCGACCTGCAATTCAAGGGCGTGCACCACTTCCTGCAAGCCTTCGTGCGGGTGATGAGCGCGCAAGCGCCGACCGGCGGTTCGCTGATCTCGCTGTCCTCGGCCACCACCAAGGCGATCATCACCAACCACGCCGCCTATATCGGCACCAAGCGCGGTTCGGAGGCGCTGATCGAGTGTGTTGCCAATGATTACGGGCATCTGGGGATCAAGGCCAACACCGTCTCCCCCGCCTTCACCGACAGCCCGATGACCCATGCGAGCTTCCAGGTGCCGGGCCTGACCGACGCCTTCCTGCCGCGCTATCCGATGGGACGGCTCAACACGGTGGACGATGTCGCCCATGCCTGCCTGTGGCTCAGCACGGATCAGGCCTATGTCACCGGCGCGAATATCCAGCCCAATGGCGGGCTCATCATGCGCGGCAATCCGCAAGCTGCTGACGTTGCCGCAGCCGTGGGCGCGGCGATGGCGAAAATGCAGCAATAGGGTGCCCAAGGGGGCAATGTTTCACGTGAAACATTGCCCCCGCGCCTCTCATCGGCCCATCATAAGCGGGCTAGAGGGGGTCTAGGCACCCCCTGGATTTTCGCCTTTTGCGAGCAATCGCGCTAATATTGCGCCGTTCCGCCGTCCACGCTGATCTGCTGGCCGGTGATCCCCGCGCCCGCCTCGCTCGCCAGCAGCACCGCGACCGCCGCCACTTCCTCGACCGTATTGGGCCGCTTGATCGCCGAATCCGCGGCGAACATCGCGATCATCTCGTCGAGCTCCATGCCCATCGCCTTGGCGGTGGCAGGGCCGTTGTTCTTGATGATGTCGGTGATGACGATGCCGGGGCAGATCGCATTGACCGTCACCCCCTGCGCCCCGACTTCGCGCGCGAGGCTCTTGGTCATGCCGTTCACCGCGTGCTTGGCGGCGCTGTAGGCGGTCAGCACCGGCTTGCCGTGCTTGCCCTCCATCGAGGAGATGTTGATGATCCGCCCGTCGCCCTTTTCCAGCATGGTCGGCAGCGCGCGGCGGCTGGCCCAGAAGGTCGAATAGACGTTCCACTTCATCGCCTCGTCAAAGGCGTGATCGGACAGGTTCACCAGCGGCTGCAAATCGCCCGCCCCGCCTGCATTGTTCACCAGAATGTCGAGCGTGCCGAAATGGGCGATGGCGGCATCGACGAAGCCTTCGAGATCGGCCTGTTCCATCACGTCGCCCGCGATGAAGATCGCGTTCTCGCCTGCCCCCAGCTCTTCGAGCACCTGCGCGCCCTTTTCGGGGTTGCGTGCGAACAGCGCGACCTTGGCACCCTCGGCCAGAAATGCCTCGGCAATCCCGCGCCCCATGCCCGCCGTGCCCCCGGTGATCGCGGCGACCTTTCCTGCCAGTTTCATAACTCTCTCCTTTGCGGTGTGGGTAGCGGGCCGCGCCGCCTCACGCACCTTGCCAAAATGACGGGTTGCCGCAGGGGCCACCCAAGGCGTCTAACCCGTGCCATGAACGAAGTGGACGTCATCATTCTGGGAACGGGCGCGGCCGGCATGACGGCGGCGCTTGCGGCACATGAAGCGGGCGCGACAGTCGCGCTGATCGAGAAGTGGGACCGCATCGGCGGCACCTCGGCGATCTCGGGCGGGGTGATCTGGGTGGCGGACAACCCCCGGATGCGCGAAGCCGGGATGGCCGACAGTCGCGAAGACGCGCTTGCCTATTTCCGCAGTCTCGATCACGGCGATCTGGTGGACGAGACGCTCGAAGCCTTCGTCGACAAGGGGCCGGAGGCGCTCGCCTTCCTTGAAGATATCGCGGCGCTCAGCGTCTCGGTGCTGCCGGGCTATCCCGATTATTACACCGATCGACCGGGCGCCAAGCCGCAGGGCTCGCGCGCGCTCGACCATGATCTGTTTGCGCTCGACGACCTCGGGGACTGGGCAGCCCGAATCTACGCCATCGAGGAACCCAAACCGCTGATGCTGCGCGAAACCCCGATCGGCGGGGCGACCACCATGCCGCCGATGGAGGTGCTGGGCCAGCGCATGGCCGCACGCCAATGCGGCTTCGGTCAGGCGATGGTGGCGCGATTGCTCAAGGCCTGCCTTGCGCGCGGGATCGAACCGGTGCTCGGGGTGGAAACGCACCGGCTTGTCAGGGACGGCGAGCGCATCACCGGCATCGAAGGCGTGCGTGACGGCGCGCCTTTCGCCATGTCCGCAAGGCGCGGCGTGATCATCACCACCGGCGGCTTCGAATGGGACACCGAACTTCGCCAGACCTTCCTGCGCGGCCCCGTCACCGCCCCCGCCAGCCCGCCGACCGGCACCGGCGGCGGCCTCAAGCTGGCGATGGCGGCAGGCGCAAAGCTCGGCAACATGACCAGCGCATGGTGGGCGCCGACCCTCGTCACGCCCGATGCGCCCTGGGCGAGCGGGGAGCAGCGCGCGCAGATCATCCTGATCGAGCGCACCGTGCCCCATTCGATCATGGTCAACCGCTCCGGCAAACGCTTCTGCAACGAGGCGGCGAATTACTCGGCGCTGGGGGGCGTGTTCCACCAGTTCGATCCGGCCAATTACGATTACCTCAATCTGCCGGCCTATCTGATCTTCGACGCGCAATATGCCGCGCGCTATCCGCTCGGAACGCGCCAGCCGGGCCAGCCGATCCCCGACTGGGTGAAGCGCGCCGACACGCTCGCAGGGCTGGCCGCGCAGATCGGCATCGATGCGGGCGCACTGACCGAGACTGTCGCGCGCTTCAACGTCCATGCCGATGAAGGCCATGATCCCGATTTCGGGCGCGGCACCAGCGCCTATGACCACTTCTACGGCGACCGCTCGCGGGAAGGCACGGCGGTGACGCTCGGCGCGATCCGCGAGGGGCCGTTCTATGCGGTGGAGATTGCCTCGGGGCTGCTCGGCACCAATGGCGGCCCGCGCACCGATGGTCAGGCGCGCATTCTGGGGCATGACGGGGCGCCGATCCCGGGCCTGCTGGGCGCGGGCAATGCCATCGCCTGCCCCACGGGGGGCATCTATGCGGGCGCGGGCGGGACGCTGGGGCCAGCGCTGACCTATGGCTATATCGCCGGAAGGACGGCGGCTTTGGCTAATCAGTAAACCCGCTCATCCTGAGCCTGTCGAAGGATGTCGTGCCAACGCCCTTCGACAGGCTCAGGGCGAGCGGGGGTTGGTCTTCACTCCCCCAACCACCGATCAATCGTATCGTGGAAGAAGCGCACCCGCGCTTCCTGTCCGGCGAGGTGCCCGCCCTTGTAGCCCCTTGAGCGCAGGCCCTTCTGCTGCTCGCTCCAGATGCTGACGTCCTGATCGATGCCGGGGCCGCAGGAAAGCTCGCCCACCACGCCGCGCTGGTGCGGGACGGGCACCGTGCGGTCGACCTCCTCGCCCATCGAATAGGAGTAGTAGCGGTCCGCGCCTTCGGGGAACCACGTGAAATACCACATGTCGAAATAGCAGCGCTCGGGATCGGTCGGGTGCGGATCGGCGCGCAGCCAGATGCAGCCGTCGGGCTTGAGGCTGAAGGAGATGTTGGGGAAGATCGTGTAGTGGAAGTGATCGGTCAGCTGGGCATCGTGGAAATGCGCGAAGTCGTAGCCCTTCTGCGCCCCCTTCTCGCGCTTGGCCTGCTGGAGCGCCTCGCGGGTGCGCAGCGGATCATCGCGGAAGTCTTCCGGATCGAGCCCCCAATAGGTCAGCTCGCGGCTCATCATGTCGAGCACCGTATCGGTGTGCCCACGAAGGCTGCGCGCCGGGCGTGATCCGGGCATGAACATGCGCGCATGGCCCTGCGGCGCGTAGAGATCGAACTGGCACTCCTTGTAGCTCTGCTCCATCACGAAGCGCGTCTGCGGGTGGACGAAGGGCAGGTGGTAGCTTTCGTTGAAGTTGTCCTGCACGCACTTCCAGTTCCAGTCGCCCTCCAGCGTGACCCAGTGGGTGCGGTGCATCTGCTCCATGCGGTAGCCCGCGATCTGGTGCGCGACGGGGCCGAGGTGGTCGGCGAGCGGGGTTGCGTGCGGATCGAGATTGACCCAGACGAAGCTCGCAAAGACCTCGCACTTGACCTCTTCCAGCCGCACCTTGCCGCAGGGATTGCCGCCGGCGAAATCCTCGGGGCAGGGGACGAAATTGAGCTCGCCCTCATGGGAGAAGCGCCAGCCGTGATAGGAACAGGCGAGGCGCTTGGAATGGCCTTCCTCCTCCATCACGAGGCGTTTTCCGCGATGCGGGCAGACATTGTAGAAGGCGCGAATCTGCCCGTCCTCGCCGTGGGTGACGAGGATGCTCTCGCGCCCGATGTCGTAGGTGAAGAAGTCGCCGGGCTTGGCGACCTGCGCAGCGAGGCCGCCGATCAGCCAGGCCTTGGTCCAGATCCCGTCCCACTCGCGCTCCATGAATTCGCGCGACCAGTAGCGGCTGCCGTCAATCGGCCGCTCCGAGAGCCGGGGCATCGGCTGCGGGGTCACGTCGATCCGCGCAGGTGCGGGCTTCAGCAGGGTGGCCATGTCAGCGCTTCCTCGGGGTGAAGGTGATGTTGAGCTGCTTCAGCGAGCGCAGCAGGAAGTGCGGGTGATAGGTGAAGTCGTTGGCGCCTTCGGCAAACTCCATGTCCTCGAACCGGTCGACCACGGCCTGGAAGCCCCAGGTAAGCTCGCGCCGCGCCAAGGGCGCGCCGAGACAGTGGTGCGTGCCCGAGCCGAAGGCCATGTGCGCGCCCGCCTTGGGCCGGTCGAGATCGAGCTTTTCGGGGCATTCGAAGAAGCGCTCGTCGCGGTTCGCCGCGCCGTAGCGGACATTGACGACCGAGCCTGCGGGGATCGTCACCCCGTCGAGTTCCACATCCTTGTGGGTGAAGCGCATCAGCGATTGCACCGGGCTTTCGAGCCGCAGCACCTCCTCGACGAAATTGCGCATGTATTTCTCGGGATCGGACTTGAGTTTGTGCCAGACGTCCTTGTTCTCGATCAGCAGCTTCATCCCTGCGGCGAGCGCATTGGTGGTGGTCTCCGATCCGCCGACGAAGGTGTCGGCCATCATCTCGGCGTGGAGTTCGTTGTCGTTGAGGGGCCGGTCCCAGCCCTCGATCACGGTGTTGACCAGCACCGAGATGAGCGAGCCATCGGGATGTTCGCGCAGGCGTTCGAAGATCGGCTGGAAATAGTGCTGCGCCTCGATCTCGCGGTCGACCATTTCGAGGTGCTTGTCCTCGGGCAGCATCAGCGAGATGCGGTGGAAGAAGGCGTCGGTCCAGCCCTTGATCCGCCACATGTCCTCGCGCTTGGCGCCCATCTGTTCGCCGATGATGAACAGCGGCAGGGGGACGCAGAACTGGCGCACCCAATCGCAGCGGCCTTCATCGACAAACTCGTCGATCAGCTCGTAGGCGAGGGTTTCGACGCGCGGGTCGATGTCCTTGATGCGGCTGGGCTTGAACGCCTCGTTGAACATCGCGCGCATCTGCTTGTGGTTCGGATCGTCGCGCCCCGCCAGCGTCGGCGCGGGGAGCCAGCCCTTCTCCTTGAAGCGCTCGGCGACCTTGCGCCCGCGCTCCATGTCGGTGGGGCTGGCGCGCATCAGCTCGTTCGCCGCCGTGGAGGGGAAGCGCGAAGGGTCCATCAGCACCTCGCGCACATGATCATAGCGGCTGACCACATAGATCTGCGTGCCGGGGATATTGTAGACCGGCGCCTCGTCGCGCAGCACCTTGTAGGCCTCGTAGGGGCACTGCTGGAGCTGCGGATCGAACAGGTTGATAGTGGGCGTGTTCATCAGCGCACCTGAATCTTGTCTGCGCCCCAAGGGGCGATGGTTTCGGCCTTCTGGAAGGCTTCGGGCAGTTCCTCGACCATGTGCCAGGTCGCGGCCAGCCGGCCGAAACCGACAAAGAAGGCGACCGTCATGCCAAGCTCGACAATCTGCGCCTCGGTGAAGTGGCGGCGGAGCTCATCATAGACGCCGTCGTCGATCGCCAGATGATCGGTCGCCATCAGCTCGCCGTAACGGATCGCGGCTTTCTCTGCCGCCGAGAGGTTCTCGGCCTCCTGCGGGCGTTCGAGCGAGCACACCAGCCCCTCGGTCACCCCGTCCGCCACCGCATCGGAATAGCGGATCGCCATGCAGGAACGGCACTGGTTGAAGAAAGCGACGCGCAGCCGCACCAGCTCCACCAGCCGCTCGGGCAGGGAGCGATTGCGCTTCAGCGCGCCGCCGAAGCCCATCAGCCCTAGCGCCTGTTCCGGGCAATGCGCGAAATAGCGGGTGAGACCCTGCTCCAGATCGGTCAGATTGTCGGGCTGGATCGCGCTGACAAGGCGTTCATCCCATTGTTCCGGCGCCAGTTTGGCAATGCGGCTCACAGCTCTCTCTCCCCAAAAACGTTGGCGTCGGCACTGGCAAATTAGCCCGTTTCCGTAAGTGCGAGGCTGCGTGACAAGGTCACACACGGCAATTGGCGGATTCGCTAAGCATAGCGAGACGCCCCGCAAGGGAGAGGCGGTTTTGCGAGGGGATATCGAGGGCGCGCCGCGTTCATTGGCCGAGGTCGATCTGTTCGCCCCCGGCGCGCAGGAGCACTGGTATCAGGCCTATGCGATCCTGCACGCCGAGGCTCCGGTGCAGCGCCTTGCGGGCGAGGGGCTGACGCCGGGCACCGATGCCTTCGTCCTCACCAAATACGACGACATTTCCCGCGTGGTGAAGGAGTGGGACCGCTTCCCTCCCACGCTTTCGCTGCTGGTGGCGCATATCCAGCAATCGGGCGAGATGCCCACCCACATTCCCGATATCGACGCGATGGTCGCCTCGATCGTCTCGCTCAGGCCCGATCCCGAGCTGTGGCGCGCGCATCGCAAGGAGCTGACCGATCCCTGGGTCGGCCCCGGCTGCACGCGCCATGCGGGGATGATCACCGGCCATGTCGACACGCTGATCGCCGGGATGCTGGAAAAGGCGCGAGCAGGCGAGGTGGTGGACTTCGTCGCCGATTTCGCCCGGCCCCTGCCGCAGCGGGTGATGGCGAGCGTATTGGGCTTTCCGCTGGAGGACATCCCGCGCCTCGAACAATGGGGCAATGCACAGGTCATGTCCTATGTGATCGGGACGACCCACAAGAACATCCTCACCCCCGAACAGAGCGCCGAGAAGTTCCGGCTGCTGGCGGGGATGAAGGAATATGTCGCGGAGAAAACGCGCGAGAAGCGTGCCGCCCCGCAGGACGACATGGTCAGCTTCCTGACGCAGGTCGAGTATCAGGCGCTGGGCCGCAAGCTCACCGACGACGAGATCAATGGCGTGGTCTACGCCATGGTGATCGGCGGGCTGGAGACGACCCAATATGCCCTCGCCGAGCAGGCCCAGTTGCTGTGCGAGCGGCCGGGGATGTTCGGCACTCTGCGCGGCGACCGGGCGGCGATCCGCACCTTCATCGAGGAAGGGATGCGGCTGCGCTCGCCCACCCAAGGTCTCTCGACCCGCATCTGCGCCCATGACGAGGTGTTCCAGGGCGTCCACGTCCCCGCCGGCTCGATGCTTCACCTGCGCTGGGCGGCGGCGAATATCGACGAAGAGGAATTCGAGGATCCGCTGGAGCTGAAGCTCGACCGCAAGGCCGCGACCCGCCACCTCGCCTTCAGTCAGGGCCCGCGTTCGTGCCCCGGCTCCAACATCTCGCGTCTCGAACAGATGATCGCGTGGGATCGCCTCGCCGATGCCTTCGCCGATCTCGAATACGCACCGGGCAATGATTTCCGCCATCAGGGCGGGATCATGCTCGGCATTTTCCGCCTGTTTCTGAACCTCACACCCGCCTGAAGGGAGACCCAAGCATGGCTACTCTGCTCGCCCATATCCAGATCAAGCCCGGCAAGGAGGAGAAGTGGGAGGCGATCATGCGTGACATGGTCCACCACACCTTCGCCACCGAAGAAGGCGTGCTGCGCTACGAATACTGGAAGGGGCACGAGGAGAATTCCTACTACTGCCTGCTCAGCTTCAAGGACAAATGGGCCTTCTATCACCACCAGATGTCGGACCATCACGAAGGCCACGACTTCGCCGACGTGCTGGCGGGGATCAAGCTGGAGTATATCGATCCGGTCGAGGGCGCGGGCGGGGGCCTGCCGCACACCACCGATCCGGCGCTGCCCGCCGATGCCAGCGAGGCCATGACCATCGCGCAGGAACGCTTCCCGCTGACCATCCCCGGCTGGTGGAGTGCGCGCGCATGAACGTCGAGGCTGTGCTTCAGGAACTGCTCGACAAGCAGGCGATCCAGGAACTCATCGCGCGCTATTCGCGCACATTGGACTGGCTCGATGATGAGGGGCAGGCGGGCTGCTACTGGCCCGATGCCGCGATCGACTACGGCTTCTTCAAGGGCACCGCGGCGGAATTCGTGCCGGTGGTGATGGCGGTGGAACGCTCCACCGGGCGGCGCTGGCACCTGCTCGCGCCGCTCAGCGTCAAGCTGACCTCGGCCACCACGGCGGAAGGGGAAGCCTATGGCATCGCGCTTGGCTTCCGGCGCGAGGGGGGGGAGCCCTATCGCGGCAACATGTATGGCGGGCGCTATCTCGACACCTACGAGAAGCGTGACGGAGAATGGCGGATTTCGAGCCGCCGCTACATCATGGACTGGACCATGGCGATGCCCGATCAGCCCGACGCCAGCCCTAACGCCGAATTCCCGCTGCCGATGCTCGACCTGCGGGAGAGCGGGCACCCCGATTACCGGCGGATGTAACTGGCCTCGCCCCTCAGTGTCCCTCCCCATTCGCAGGCGAACGGGGAGGGACTCACGGCTTTGCTATTCCCCAGCCGGGTCCATGTAGTCGCGGTAATAGGTGAGCTGGCCGTTTGCGACCTTGTAGATGCCCACGCCCCCGCGCGGGGCGTGGCCTTCCATGTGCATCGTCCAGCGCGCCCAGACGGCGTGATCATCGCCGCAGATCTCGTCGACGGTGAAGTGGACCTTCCGGTCGCCCATTTCCTTCACCATCGTCGTCATGAAGCCCATGATCGCATCGCGCCCGCGATACTGGCCCCAGATCGGATCTTCGAGGAAAGCGTCCTCGGCAAAGAGATCGACCAGCTTGGTGTAGTCGCCTGCGTCCTGGATGCGCCAGAATTCCTCGATCACGCGTTGTGCTTCGCCGGGCATGTGCTCTCTCCTCACGATTGTTGCGCGCCTTGTGCCATGGCCGCTGCGGTCGCAACCCCTGCGAAAATCGCGAGGGTCACGTAGCGGCACCCCCTGTTATCCTGCGCCCAAAGGAGAGCCCCATGTCCACCATCCCCCGCGTATCCTCGGCCATTCCCGGCGAGCCGGCGCATTTCGGCTCGGTGCTCGCGCACCAGCCTGCCATCGCCGAGAGCTTCTTCGCGCTCTATGGCCGGTTCTGGGGATCGGACGTGCTGGCGGCGCGGATCAAGGAAGTCGCGCGGATGCGCAATGCGCGGGTCACCGAATGCGGGTTCTGCCGCAATGTGCGCTTCGACAAGGCGGTGGCGCAGGGCCTGGGCGAGGAGGTGCTGGACGACATCACCGATGGCTACGAGACGAGCGCGAAGCTCACCGACACCGAAAAGGCAGTGCTCAAGTTCACCGACGCGCTGATCCATGATCCCGAATTGCTCAATGGCGATGCGAAGGCGGCCTTGCAGCGGCACCTCACCCCGGCGCAGATTGCCGAACTGGGGCTGGGCGTGACGCTGTTCCTCGCGCTCGCCAAGGCGCTGATCACCATGGGGCTGGAGCCCGAGCAGATGGACCGCACCGTCCTGCCCACGCCTGCCGTGCTGGAGGCTGCGGAATGAGCGCCGTCTGCGCCGCGCTGGCCGCCGATCCGGTGCTTGCCAGCCACTACGCCGATTTTCGCAGCAAGTCCGAGGGCGCGCTCGACGCAGAGCTGGTCGCGCTGATCCGGCAGGCGGTGGCTACCGTGCACGGGATCGACGCTGCGCCGATCGACGAGAGCACTCTGGACGAAGGCACGCGCGCCTGCATCGCCTATGCGCGGCGCATGCCGTTCGAGCACACCGCGATTTCTGATGCCGAGGCCGCTGCCGTCGTCGCGCATCTCGGCGAGAAGGGGTTTGTCGCCTTCTCGGTGGTGACCGCGCTCGCCGATGCCGAATGCCGCGCGGCGCTGGTCGATCTGCCGGGGCTGGCGGGGGTTTGAGCTCGAGAGCCGTTCGCCCTGAGCTTGTCGAAGGGCCGTACTTCCCCTTTTGCCATTGCAAGACGGGCCAAGACAGTGCGGTGCTTCGACAGGCTCAGCACGAACGGGTGTTTGGCTAACCCAATTCGCGGATCAGGTCGCGCCCGTCCCAGCCTTGCGCGGCCGCCGCGACGAAATCGTAGAAGCCCGTCAGCTGCGGTGTCGGTTCATACAGCTCCAGCATGTGGCCAAGGCTCGCGCGCGTATCGACGAAGGCGAAGGCGGTGCCCGTCTGCGTCACCGAAAGCTGGGCGAGCGGCGACCCGCCCGCTTCGAAGCGGGCAATCTCCGCCTGCAAGTCATCCACGAACAGCGCCGCGTGATGCAGGCCTTGCTGGCCCGAGCCATAGGGGAACATCTCGTGCAGCGCGCTCTCGTCGGGGTTGTGCTGCACCACCAGCTCCACCATCACGCTGCCCCATTGGCCATAGGCGCTGGAGTGATCGAAAGGCCGCTCCACCCCGCGATGATGCGAGGAGGCGAGCGGCACATGGCGCAGCACGAAGAACGGGCCGGAACCGAACTGCCGGTGATGGGCGCGGGCTGCGGCCTCTAGGCCATTGACCTTGTAGGCCAGTTGCCTGACCGGCAGCACCTCAGTTCACCGCCCGGTCCTTGCCCACCCAATAGGGCGCGCGCAGCTCGCGGCGCAGGATCTTGCCCGAGGGATTGCGCGGCAGGGCCGCGATGAAATCGACCGACTTGGGGCACTTGTAGCCCGCGATCAGCGTGCGGGCGTGGGCGATCAGCTCGGCCTCGGTCAGGGTCTCGCCCGCCTTCACCACCACGCAGGCCTTGACCGCCTCGCCCCACTTGGCATCGGGCACGCCGATCACCGCCACATCGGCGACCTTGGGGTGCGAATAGAGCGCGTTCTCGACCTCGGCGGGATAGACGTTCTCGCCGCCCGAGATGATCATGTCCTTCACCCGGTCGTGGATGTAGAGATAGCCGTCCTCGTCGAGATAGCCCGCATCCCCGGTGCGCAGCCAGCCTTCGGCATCGATGGTGGCGGCGGTCGCATCGGGGTTGTTCCAGTAGCCGCGCATGTTTTTCGAAGAGCGCGTCGCGATCTCGCCGACGGTGCCGGTGGGCACGATATTGCCCGCCTCGTCGATGATCTTGATCTCGACGCCCGCGAGCGGCTTGCCCACCGAACGCATCCGGGGGCTGCCTTCCGGCACGTGATCCTCGGGATCCAGCGCGACGATGGTGCCGCTCGTCTCGGTCATCCCGTACATCTGCACAAAGCCGCAGCCCAGCACCCGCATCGCCTCGCGCATCAGTTCGAGCGGGATCGGCGAGGCGCCATAGGTCACATATTTGAGGCGGCTGAAATCGGTCTCGTTCACGCGCGGGTGATTGAGCAGGATCTGGATCGCGGCCGGCACGAGGAAGATCTTCGAGATGTTGTAATTGGCGATCAGATCGAGCGCCTTGGTCGGATCATATTCGGGCAGGACGATCGAATTGGTGCCTGCGACCATCGTCCCGATGCCGGTGCCGGTGCCCGAGATGTGGAAACACGGCATCGCGAGCAGGGTGACATCGCCCGGGATCGGCTCCTGCCAGCCGCGCATCTCGTCTGCCGCCGCCAGAGCATCGCGGCTGGAGAGGATCGAGCCATGGGTCATCACCGCGCCCTTGGGCTTGCCGGTGGTGCCCGAGGTGTAGAGCTGCAGCGCGTCGTCCTCGGCCTTCACCACATGGGCGGGCGGCGTCGCGGGGAAGGAATCGCGCCAGCTGCGATAGTCAGGGCCCTCATGCTCGGGCGCGTCGATGCCGATGATGTGCGTGACATGCGGCACGTCGGCGCGCACGCCCTCGATCATCGCGGCAAAGCCCTCGCCGACGAAGACGACATTGGCCCCGCAATTGTCGAGAATATAGGCCACTTCCGGCGGGGCGAGACGCCAGTTGACCGGGGTCATCACCGCGCCGATCCGCGCCGCGCCCACGAAGGCCTCGAAATAGAGCGGGTGGTTCTTGCCGAGGAAGGCGACCCGGTCCCCCGGCTTCACGCCCAGCGCGATGAGGCCGTTCGCCGCCCGGTTCGCGCCTTCATCAAGCGCCGCGAAGCTGAGCTCTTCCTCGCCATAGGTGAAGGCGATCACATCGCCCTGGGTTCGCGCGTGATCGCGCACGATGTCACAGAAAGAGGATGCCGCGAGTTCTGCCGTGTCTGCCATGTGGGCGGGGATAGCCCGCGCCGCGCGCCGCTGTCATTGGCACAATTCATAGCGGCGCCAGCGCGCGGGCGCGGTAGGGTGGGGGCATGGACATACAATCAGGCTTCGAACCCGCCGGTTTCACCCCCGGCTTTCTCGATCATGGCGGACCCTATTATCTCGGGCCGGCGGTGGACGGGGTGCGCGTGGTGGGCCTCAGGATCGTGCCGCACCACATCAATTATCAGGACGCGGCCCATGGCGGGGTGATCTCGACCTTCGCCGATGTCGCGCTCTCCCATGCGATCTATGATGCCGAGCGGCCCCGGCTTGCGCTTTCGACTGTGACGCTCACGGTGAACTATCTGCTGGGCGCGAAGCTCGGCGACTGGCTGGAGGCGCGCGTCTGGATCGACCGGCTGGGCGGACGCACCGCCTATACCTCGGGCGGCATATGGCGCGGGGAAGAACAGATCGCGACGATGTCAGGCGTGTTTGCCTTCCGGCGGCCCTAGCCGAGCCACTGCCTTACGGCCGCAGTCGAAGGATCGCGTTCGTCATGATAGCCCGCCGCGCCTTCGGGGGTGTTGGAGAGGTCCACGCCCTCCACCACCCGGAACTCGCGCCAGTCGTAAAGGCCCGTGCGCTGTGCGATGCGCCATTCGCCGCCACGCTTCTCGAAGCGGTCCACGTAACGCCCGGCGACGATGGCTGAATAGATCACGCCCTTGTCCGGGAAGGCTGCCGCCAGCGGGTAGCCGGGCGGGATGGTGTGCATCGCGGTCATATAGGTTTCGGTGTGGCAGAGGCTGTCGCCCTCGAAGCCGAAGATAGTCTGGCCGAGCTGGTGCTGGGTCGCAAGGCAGGGGTCGATCACGCCGCGGGCCTGTTCGACAAACCCGCGCCAGTCGCCCGCGATCACCCCGAACTTGAACACGGCATCATCGTGGAACAGGCGCTCCATCATGCCCCAGCGCCGCCGGTCGATCGCATGGGCATAGGCCGCGAGAATGTCGCGGATGGCTTCGCGGTCTTCGAGGGTTCCCATCATGCATCCAGCTCCACAATTACCTTGCCGATATTGCCGCCGGTGAAGAGTTTCGCATAGGCGGTGAGGGTGTTTTCCAGGCCGCGCGTCACGTCATAGGGCATGACGAGCTGGCCGCTTTCCGTCCATGCGCGCAGGCGGGCGGTGAGCGCGGGGCCTTCATGCATGAAGTCGGGCGAGAAGAAGCCCTCTACCCGCAAGCGCCGCATCAGCACCTGATCGAATTCCTTCGGCGCGGTGCGGGTGCCTGCGGTGTAGTCGGCCAGCAATCCGCACACCGCGATCCGGCCATAGTGGTTCATGCGGGTCAGCACCTGATCCAGCAGCGGCCCGCCGACATTGTCGAAATAGACGTCGAAGCCGCCCGCTGCATCGAGCTGCGCGGCGACGTCGCCCGATTTGTAATCGACCGCGCCTGCAATCCCGAGCTCGTCGGTCAGGTAGGCGCATTTTGCCGCGCCCCCGGCAATGCCCCAGGCCTCACAGCCGAGCAGCCTGGCGATCTGCACCGCGAGGATGCCGGTCGCGCCTGCTGCCGCGGAGACCAGCACCTTTTCGCCCGGCTTGGCCGCGCCGGTCGTCTCGATGCCCCACAGCGCGGTCCAGCCGTTCATGCCGAGCGGGCCGAACCATGCGCGGCGGTCCGCCACCGTCGGATCGAGCAGGATCGCCCCCGACATCACCGCATCGACCGTGCTGATATCGCTCCACTGCCCGAAGGCGCGCACCAGATCGCCGGGCGCAAAGCCGTCCGCGCGGCTCTCGATCACTTCGCCCAGCACCAGCCCCGTCATCGGCCCGCCGACGGGGAGCGGCGGCTGGTAGCCGTCTTCGCGGTCCGACAGCCACATCCGCGTTCCCGCATCCATCGACAGGTGCGAATTGCGGATCCGGATTTCGCCCTCGGCAAGCGGCGCGAGCGGGGCCTCGGCCAGCTCCAGCGCGCGCGCGAAATCGGTTCCCTCGGGGCGGCGGGCGATACGCCAGGTGCGGTTGTCCATGGCGGCACTGTCCGCACCCCGCACTGCTACGACAACCCCGCCTTTTCGCTAGGGGGGCAAGGCCCCTCGGCTATCACTTTGGCGCGGTGCGCAGGGGCGGGACGCTTCCTAGTCTCGCCGACATAACGGACATAGGGGAGAGACATTCATGGCACTCATTACAGTGATCGGTGCGAGCGGAAGGCAGGGCCTTGCGCAGATCCGTCAGGCGCTCGCGGCAGGGTATGACGTGCGCGCGATCTCGCGCCGTCCGGATGCGCTGGAAGGCGCACCGGTGGACGGGGTCGAGAAGGTCGAAGTGCGGCCGATGGACCTCTACGACACGTCCAGCTTCGCCGATGCGCTCGAAGGGTCGGACTACATCTTCTACACCCACCCGCTGCAGGCCCGCGCCGACCGCGCCTATCTGGTCGGCGAGGTCGGCAAGGTCGCCGCGCATCTGGGTGTGAAGCGCGTGGTGTGGAACACTTCGAGCTGGATCCCGGACAAGCCCGGCGATCCCTTCACCTATGGCGGTAACACCGCGGGCATCAACGCGCTGTGGCGCTCGGGCGCGCCGGGGACGGTGTTCGGCTCGGTGCTGTTCATGGACAACCTGCTGACCGGCTGGGCGCGGCCCTTCATCGTCAATGAAGGTCGCTACGTCTATCCGCACAACCCCACGCTGGAAGCCAACTGGATCAGCCTCGACGATGTCGCGCGCTTCATGCTGGCGAGCCTCGAGCGGCCCGACATGGAAGGCGCGTGGCTCAATATCGGCGGGCCGGAGCGGCTGGTCGGCAAGCAGGTCACCCAGTGCCTCACCGAAGCGCTCGGCAAGGACATCAAGTATGATCCCTGCACGCCGGCAGAATTCGGCCGCCTGCTGGTGAACGCTGCGGGAGATTCGATGCCCGCCGAAGCGCGCGAGGAATTCGCCAAGGGCATCGAGGCCTTCTACGAATACAACAACAACGCGCCGACCAAGCCCTTCGCGGTCGACATGGACCACGTCTACGAACGCTTCCCCGAACTCGAAGGCAAGCTCGAGACGATGGGCAGCTGGACCAAGCGGCAGGAATGGGGCGAGAGCAATTATCGCCCTGCCTTCGGGTAAGGCGATGAGCGAGCGGCGCGCGGCCAATATCGCGGTCGCCACGGCGTTCTATGAAGCATTGGCGGCGGGCGACTTCGATGCGCTCGCCGCCCTGCATTCGGACGATATCGTGTTCAACCTCGTCGGCTCCACCCCGGTCTCCGGCCGGTGGGAGGGCAAGGACGTGTGCTTCGGCCCGATTGTGGCCGATGGCGTGGTCGGCAAGCTGGTGCCCGAGACGATCCGCTTCTCGCGTGAGTGGCGGATCATGTGCGCCGACGAGAATGTCGTCGTCGGCCTGATGCGCGGCGGCGGGCTGGCGAAGAACGGCCACGACTATTCGCAGACCTACTGCCAGATCATGACCATCAGGGACGGGTTGATCGCCGAGCTGCACGAGTTCTTCGACACCGCGCTGGTGGAGCTGGCCCTGAACGACAATCCGACGGTGAAGGGGCCGAGCGTTCCGCAGCGGCCCTTTGAATTCTAAGCCACATTGCTGAACGACGCTGCCCGGTCGCACAAGCGACCGCAAGGCCGAACGGCCGCCCGCAGCGGGCGCATCTAAGCTGCGCGTCTAGCGAGGACGATGGCGCGGAGGCGCCCTCGCAACCTACTCCGCCGCCTGCCGCTGTTCGCCCGCGAAGATCGCCACCAGCTCATCGTCGCTGGCGGCCACCAGACGTTTCACCCACTCGTGGAAGACCTGTCCGCCCTTCTCGTTGCGGCCGAACAGCACGTCCTTCATCAGCCCCGATGCCAGCGCCTGCTGCTGGCGCTTGCCGGTGGCGTAGTCCTCGTCGCGGACCACGATTTCGAGGAAGTTGAACTGGTCATGCGCCGCCTGCACCTGTTCGGGCGTCTCGGGCTGGTTTTCCATGACGTAGAACTGGGTGGTGTAACTCTCGCCCACCGCCGCGCCGGGGAACAGCTGGCTGATCATCGCCCCGCGCTGCCCGCCGCCGTAGAAGCTGGCGATCGAGATGTGCGGGAAGATCGTCCACACGCCCTGCACCAGCACTTCCTGCGGCAGTTCCTCGTCGCTCATCGCTTCGAGATCGAGCTGCTCGCCATCATCGCTCTGCACCTTGATCGCGAACTTCGACGGGGTCGAGAGGCGCTGGTGCGGGCCATAGGCGAAGTAGTTGGCGCGGTTGTAGAAATCCGCCCCGAAGGTGTTCGCGTGGAGCACCGGCAGGTGGTAGAAATCGAGATAGCCGTCATAGGCCGTCTTCCAGTTCGGCCCCGCCAGAGTGCGCTGCGAGAACAGCGTCCAGCCCTCGAACTCGAAGGCCTTGAGCAACTCGTCGTAGCCGCACAGATAGTCGGCGATCGAGAGCTTGGAATGGGGATCGAGCGTCACCCAGATCAGCCCGGCGCTTTCGTAGACCGGGAACTTGGTCAGGCAGTGCTGGCTCTTGTCGATTGCGCCGAAGTCCTTCGGGGAAGCGACGCCGATCAGGTCGCCATCGGCCTTGAAGGTCCAGCCGTGATAGCCGCAGGTGAAGCGGCTGGCATTGCCGCAGCCGCTCGCCAGCGGGTTGCCGCGGTGGGTGCACATGTTGAGGAAGGCGCCCATGCTGCCGTCCTTCTGGCGGCTGAGCAGCAGCGGCACGCCGCAGATGTCCATCGCCTTGAAGTCGCCCGGATTGGGCAGCTCGCACGAAGGCGCGACCATCAGCGGAAGGCGGCGGAAGATCTGCTGCTTTTCCTGCTCGAACAGCGCCTGATCGGTATAGGCGCTGGCCGGAACGCGGACGACCTCGTCGGCATATTCCATCGTATCGGCCGCGCCGTGCGCAATCAGATTGCGGGTCATGGCGATCAGGTCTTCGCGTGACATGGTTTCCTCCCAGAAGCCGCGATTATCGCCGGCGAGCATCCGCCTTCGACGCCTTTGCGGCAATGCTCACTTTTGGCGGGAAGCACCGGCCCCGGCCTTGATCCAAAGCAAAGGGGCGAGCCATTGCTGGCCCGCCCCCCTGTGCCCCCTGTTGGCGCGTGATCAGAAGCGGAAGCTCATTTCCGCAAACACCTGACGACCGCGGTTCTGGGTCATCACGAAGTCGTCGCCCACGCCCGGCTGCAGGAACGGACGCCCGCCGGTGGTGATGGTGAAGATCTCGTCGGTGAGGTTCTGCGCGATCAGCGACAGCTTCCAGTTGCCGTCCGGATGGCCGATCGAGACGTTGGCATCGAGCAGCCAGAAGCTCGGCTGGACATAGTCGTTCAGCGTCGCTTCGTCGGTGATGTAGCCGTCGTTGTAGGCCGCGTTACCCGCCAGGAACAGCTCGAGGTTGTCCGACAGCGGAATGGCCCAGTCGACCGCAAGGTTTCCGGACCATTCCGGTGCCTGGCTGCCACGGCGACCATTGAGGTCGACGGTGCTGATGCCGAGCGGCTGGATGAAGGTGTCGGTGTACTGCGCGTCGAGGTAGGACAGGTTGGCCGACAGGCTCAGGCCATCAACCGGCGTGATCCAGCGGGATTCGATGTCGACACCCTTGGTGGTCAGCTCGCCGGCGTTGCTGGTGGCGAACTGCACGGTCACCGCGTTGAAGTTCTGCACCTGAAGATCGGTGAAGACATAGTAGTACGCGGTGGCGTTGAGGGTGAAGCTGCGGCCGGCCCACTGCGACTTGAAGCCGATTTCACCGCCCTCTGCTTCTTCCGACTGGAAGATCAGCGCGCTGAAGTCGCCGGTAGCGGCGGCCTGGCTGAGGCTGTTCGACGGCAGCGCCGAGTTGTCGATACCGCCCGACTTGAAGCCGGTCTTGTACGAGGCGAAGAAGTTCAGATCGTCGTTCGCCTGGTAACGCAGAGTGACTTCCGGCGAGATGTTGTCGTCGGAGAAGTTGATCGGCCCCGAGAAGAACCCGCTCTGCAGGAACGCCGGGCTCGGGCGGAACAGACCGCCGCCTGCCGAGACATAGGCCAGCGAGTTGTGGACGTAAGGCACCGAGATGGTCTGCACCTTCTTTTCGTCGGTCCAGCGCACACCGCCCGACAGTTCGAGCTTGTCTGTGATCTCCCACATCACGCTACCGAAGAACGAGAGCGCTTCGGTCTTGGTGATGTGTGTCTTGTCCCAGTCATAGGTGAAGCCCGTGCCCGGGGCGGTACCGCCGCCGACCAGCGGACGCGCGGTGCTCGGCCCGAAGAACGAGATGTTCACGCCCTGCTGGGCAGTGTCGAAGGTAAAGGTGCGGTCTTCGTAGAAGGCGCCGAGCATGAAGTTGAAGCCGCCATCGAAGTCCGAGGCCAGACGCAGTTCCTGGGTGTACTGCTCGAGCCTGTTGATCGGGTCAGATGCACCCGCACCACCCGGAAGGATGGTGCCGTTGGGGCCGGGGAAGACACCGCCATAGGAGTAGGAGTCGAAATCGATCGCATCCATGTTGAGCAGGCCGGTGACCGAGGTCAGGGTCAGCGTGTCGGACAGGTCGAGATCGAACTGCAGGCGTCCGAACCAGATCTCGGTGTTGCCGAAAGGCACGCCATTGCGGCCTGCTGCCGGCGAGTTGCCCGGAACGCTCCCGGCGAGCTGCGCCGCAGCATCGGGCAGGAAGTAACGCTGATCGTTGGTGTCGCAGTTGTAACCGGCCGGGATCTGCACCGCGCCGCCCAGCAGGAACACCGAGTCGGCCCGGCCGTTGGCACCGCAGTTGATTTCTGCGGTACCGATTGCGCCGTCGTTCTCGTTCTTGGTGTATTGCAGCTTGAAGTTGGCCTTGAACCGGTCAGACGGGTTCCAGTCGAGGGTCAGGCGGCCGATGAGATCGGTCAGCCCGCGCTCCTGATTGACCGCCGGGGTGCCCGGCTGGAGGATCTGGAACTCGTCGATGTCGTTGAACTGGGCGGCCACGCGGATGCCCAGCGTGTCGCTGATCGGGCCCGAGATGTAGCCCGAGAGCAGGTAGCCCTTTTCCTCGAATTCATACGAACCGCGCATCCCGACTTCCCAGTTGGCGGTCGGGTTGGCGGAACGCAGCGAGAGCACGCCGGCGGTGGCCGACTTGCCGAAGAACAGCGATTGCGGGCCGCGCAGCACGTCGATCTGCTCGACGTCGAAGAAGCCGGCCTGCACCATGCGCATGGTCGAGACGACCACGCCGTCATATTCGAAGGCGACCGCGGAATCGAAGGCTGCCGAGATGTTCGACGAGCCAACGCCGCGCAGCGAGAGCTGGCCGCCCGAACCCGAACCGCCGACCTGCACGTTGAGGGTTGGCACGCGGCTGGTCACGTCGGCGACCTGGTCGATGCTGTAGCGCTGGAGCGTCTCGCCGCCGATCGCGGTGACGGTGACGGGCACTTCCTGCAGGGTTTCGTTCTGGCGGCGGGCCTGAACGATAATCACCTTTTCTTCCGAGGCGGTCTCGGCGCTGGCATCGGCGTCCTGCGCGTAGGCGACGCTCGGCATGGCGGCGAGGCCGGTGAAGGCCGCACCGCACATCAGCGCGGTCCGCATCCCGCTGCCGCGGGCTCCGGATGCAATTCGGGCACGAAGTGTGTTCATGATGCTCTCTCCCCTGAAGGCGGCCGTCATGGCGCACCTTTTGGATTCCCAAAACCGTGACACGTTTCGCAGCGCCTATCGGTATGGGTTGAAGGTGTATGTCAGGCGGGCGAACGCGCTATCAGCAAAAGCGATAGTGAAGCGGGCAATGTGCGACAAAAACATCACATTGCCGCCCAAAAGCACCATTCCGTAACGTCACTCGGCCGCTTCGGAGCGGTCGCGCTCCATCTGCGCCACGCGCGGATCATTGGGCCAGACCCATTCCGGCCCGATCACCTGTTTGACCCGCAGATGTTCCGGCACGGTATCGATCCCGATCATCCGGTCGAGGCTCTGGTGGAAGGAGTAGATCCGCGCCTCCTGATAGGACAGCGGCACCGAACGGAAGGCCGAGCCCTGCACCGAATGCTGGATCGCTTCGCCGAACTGGGTGTCTTCGAGGATGATCGGGCTCATCTGCCGACCGTTCGGCTGGCTGGCATCGGGGACGGTCCAGAGGTCCGGCGCGGGTTCGTCGCCCCAGTCCAGCGCCATCGTCACCAGTTCCAGCCGGGTGGTGGTGAGCGAGGTCGGCCAGAATACCAGCGGCGGGACGAAGTAGTTGCTCAAGGGCGAGACCCAGTTGGGGAACAGGGTGTAGCTCTGGGTGCAGGTGCGGCCCAGTTCGCCCACGCTTTCGATCTGTTGCCAGCCCGCCGGACTGTCGATCGCGCGCACATGCTCGCGGTTGGTCTGGCGCGGCGGCGGGGCGAGCATGCGCGCATGGCCATTGGGATACATGGTGTTGAGATTGCGCGATGAATCCACCAGCGGGGCGACCGTGTTCGGGTGGATGAAGGGCACATGGTAGACCTCCATGTTGGCCTCCATCGCGATCTTCCAGTTGCACTTCAGATCGAAGGAATGCCGCGCCGCCAGCCGGATGCGGTCGAAGGCGAACTCCTCCCATTCGCGCGCGAGCGGCCCCAGCCAGTCGAGCAGCGGCATGGCGTTCTCGTCGAAGTTGACCAAGATCACCTTGCCGAACATCTCGCAGCGCACCGGCAGCAGGCCGCGGCAGCTCATGTCGAAATCGGGTCCGAAGTCGCGTCGCTCGGGCACGCCGACAAGGCTGCCGTCGGTCTTGTAGGTCCAGTTGTGATAGCCGCACATCAGGCGCGAGGACTTGCCGCGGTCCTCGGTCACCACCGGCGCGCCGCGGTGGCGGCAGGTGTTGTGGAAGGCACGCACCTTGCCGTCCATCCCGTGGACGATGACGATCGGATCGCCCGCATTGTGCCAGCGCATGTAGCAGCCCGGCTCGGGAATTTCGTCGAGGTGCCCCGCGAACAGCCACGACTTGCGGAATACGTGCTCCTGTTCGAGCGCGAAATACTCCGCGCTGGTGTAGCGGCCGGCGGGCATGTCGGGCAGGTCGGGGAAGCCCTGCGGCGGGGCGCGGCGGGTGCCTTCCCATTCCATCAGCGCCTTGAGCCGCGCGACTTCGCTTGCGTCCATCATGATCGCCTCTCCCTCGGGCTGCGAGAATACATCCCTGTCCGCTTCGCGCGGCCTCGCGCTTTCGACAGTGGTTTGCCGCGGCCCGACCGATAGGCTGGCCTCAAGAAAACAACGCTTTTGGGAGAGAGCAGATGGCGGGAAGGGTAGCGGGCAAGATTGCGCTCGTGACGGGCGGGGCGATGGGTCTGGGCAAGGCCGATTGCGAGGCGCTGGCGCGCGAGGGCGCGACGGTGATCGTCACCGACCGCGAGGTCGAACTGGCGCACAAGGTCGCTGACAGCATCGGCGGCGACGCCATGGCACTGGACGTGACCAGCGAAGAGCAGTGGATCGAGGTGATGCGCGCGGTCGAGGAACGCCACGGCGGGCTCGACATCCTCGTCAACAACGCCGGCAATGTGATCTTCGAGAGCATCGAGGATTGCAGCCTCGCCCATTTCCGGCTGCATCTCGATATTCACGTGGTCGGCACCTTCCTCGGATGCAAATATGCCGTCCCGCTGATGAAGCACCGCCACGAGAGGGTCGGCGGGGGCGGCTCGTCGATCATCAACATGGCCTCGACCGCGGCGCTGATGGGCTATGGCAACATTCCCGCCTATGCCGCGTGCAAGGCCGGGATCGCCGGGATCACCCGCAGCTTGGCGGTCGATTTCCAGGACAAGGGCTACGGCATCCGCGTCAACGCGCTCGCACCGGGCGGGATCGAGACCCCGATGGTGATGGGCATTTCGGGGCGCGGCGGCGAAAAGCCGATGGACATCCCCGAAGGCCCGCTGGCGATGGATGCGCTTGGCCATCCGCGCGACGTGGCGGGCTGCGTGCTGTTCCTCGCTTC
>Ga0315900_10001538_pt1 | contig 36800 bp, 34 predicted proteins | sample LakEriMetagenome_FD_203521 | JGI IMG/M metagenome (GOLD analysis project Ga0315900, IMG submission 203521) | Freshwater fungal communities from buoy surface, Lake Erie, Ohio, United States - Buoy 12 MA114 | ecosystem: Environmental > Aquatic > Freshwater > Lake > Lake biofilm | place: USA: Lake...
CTCACTTATCACCACTGGGATGGGAGCATATTATCCTTACAGGACATTATACGTGGTGAGGCACATATAAGAGCAGATAAAAAAATGTAAAACCCTAATTCCTGCCCCCAGCCGCAAACTAGGCCTAATACCAAAAAGGGGATTTTTTATAAAGGCTTCATATCGCTCTCTTACCTCACCTCCAAAGGAGAGGTATGGCATTGGATCAGGACCAAATGAGACATACTTGATAGGGTCAAAAAAGTCTTGATCGGTGTGAGGTGATCTGAGAAAAGAATAGTTTTCTTCAAAACGTGGACTAGCGGTAAGAGCAGGTCTTTTGGCTGCCAAAGATTCATGATACCCAAAGAGAGGGAGGCCAACCAAGGATATCATCGCCCACGTATAACGGCGTAGATTTTTCATGAGCCGCCCAAAGAACGAGGTTGCTGCTTGTTGAAAAGAATGAGGTTCTTTATGTCTGTCACGCGGATGAGTAACATGAGACCCCCCACAACGGCAAAATTCTAAAAGAACTCTTTTCGTGCTCCAATAGCTTCCATGCCTGATAAATGCCAAAAATCAAAATAAAAGAACGTGACACAAAGCGTATAAAGCGCAAGAAAAAGACATCCCAAGGACATTCCGATCCCTGTTATCAGCGCAAAAGCGCCCAATATCTCCACACATAAGGCAGCCATAAGAGAAAACTTCCCAAAGGGAATGCCCATGCGCTGTATCTCATCAAGAAAGTAGGACCACCGCATGAGCTTGTCCACAGCACTTTCTAAAAACATGGACATTAAAAAGACGCGGCCAAATATCATGATCGTAGAATCAAGGGTTTTGCCATTACTCATGGGCCTCAACCTCATCTGCTTTTGGGTGATATTTTTTCATCAATGATTGGGTCCCCACAAAGCCCAGAGTCATGGATACAACGATGAGCGCACCCACAAGATTGGGAGGCGAGGGCAAAGGAATGTCAAACCACCGACAGCAAAACCCAATAGCGAGACCCAGAACTACGCCGATAATGATAGATTCCATCAAGAGTCTCCTTGATTTTTATCATGGAGGCCTTTTCCCGTAGGGCCCGCACAAAGGTGCTCGGTTGTGTTACTTTTTTTATTTGAAAGGGCGCCCCCAATCAAGTATCCCACAGTCATGGAAAGGACCAAAAGGGCACCTGTTATCAAAGGGGGCGCAGGAAGGGGGATATTCAAGACACAACAAAACACACCAATTAAAAAACCTAAGACCATTCCGAAGAGGGATTTTTTCATTTACTCACCTGCTATTTATTAATCATGTATTATTTAAATGCTTTGCTGAGTTTTATCCTTTTTTAAGAGCTCATAAAAAACTAAAAAAACCAAAATTATGGCGGGAAATATGAGGCTTTTAAGGTTGAACATGTATGTGAGGAAGCCCGAGGCAACGCATCCTGACACAAAAAAAATCATCATGGTTCCTGTCATGGAAGGCGTTGTCTTTTTTTCTGAGGGGCCTGTCTCAAGTGAAAAGATTCTTTCTGTTGCCTGTGCGGCCCAGTTCATCACAGTTCCGGTCATGACGGTCGTCATGGGGCCAGGGGCATGCCTGTGTAAAGAGTTTTGAACCCCCATGGCCGCAACGAGGGCCATCACTAAAACGGTCTCATTGACCATATGTGGAAAGAAATAAGAAGCAACGCAGACCGCTCCTATAAACACACACTCTAAAAGTAAGACAACAAAATACCTTTGAATAAATGAATACGTAATAACACCCAAGGAGACAGATAAAACAAAAAGAGGAAACGCGATGAGTTTTACGTAATCTTCGGGGGTCACACCTTTTGCAAGTGCCGCGCCAAACACAACAAAGTTGCCTGTAACATGGGCAGCAAAAAGGCCTTTAGCGCTTACAAATGTCGCCGTATCCACAAACCCACCAATGGCTGTGAGGAAAAGAATGGTTAGTCTTTGCATGGGCTCCTTCTCTTCCCTAATGATTTACACTCACTCAGTTCATCAATAAACAAAGCAGCCACACCCCAGTGTCCAAGGATTTTGGAAACACCTTTTTTGGGGGTTTTGACCAAGACCAAGCCACTGACTTAGTTTATCAGAGTGACCATTCAAAGCTTGAAGAGTTCCGTGCGAGCACTTTCCAGAACTATGGCTCACGGGGCTATGAGTGACAGGACCGCGCGCCGCCTCGCTGCCTTTGAAACCAGCAAAAGAGTATCCTGTGGGTGACCAGCTTGGAGAAACAGGTGGAAGGGATGGATTATGGGGAAGAAATTCATCGTCGCCGTACACGATTTTTCCACCAACAACCGTCATGACAGAAAAAAGGTCTTTGACTTCTTCATCTAGAATCGTCATATAGTCTTTGTTTAGAACAGCAAAATCAGCATATTGTCCGACATCAAGAATCCCCTTCACATCCTCTTCTTTGGATTTGTAAGCACTTCCCTGGGTCCACAAGCGCAGCGCTTCTTCACGGGTCAGGATATTATCCTCGTTGTATAGAGGCAACCCTCCCACTGTCTTACCAGTCGTTAACCAATATAAGCAGATAAAGGGGTTGTAGCTTGCCACCCTTGTGGCATCGGTGCCTGCGCCAACGGGAATCCCCCGCTCGATCATTTGTCGTAAGGGGGGTGAGTGTGACGCTTTTTCTTTGCCGTAGCGATCAACAAAGTACTCTCCTTGAAAGGCCATTCTATGCTGAATGGCGATTCCTCCCCCCAGTTTTTTTATACGGTCTAAAGACCTATGTGAAACAGTTTCGGCGTGGTCAAAAAACCACCTAAGGCCCTCAAGAGGGATATCATGGTTAATTTTTTCAAAAACATCCAGTGCCCGGTCGATTGTTTCATCATAGGTGGCGTGCAGTCTAAAGGGCCACTTATTCTCAGCAAGAAACCTGACAACGGCAAATAGATCTTTTTCCATTTCCATGCTGAGATCAGGCCGGGGCTGTAAAAAGTCCTCGAAGTCTGCAGCGGAAAATACAAGCATTTCGCCAGCGCCGTTGTGTCTGTAAAAGTTGTCGCCCGCGTAGGGTTTTTTTATTTTTGACCACGACATAAAATCATTTAATTCATGACCCTTATTTTGGGTGAAGAGGTTATAGGCAATCCTGACGCTTAATTGATCATGAGTATGAAGATACTCGATCACTGCATAATCTTCTGGGTAGTTTTGAAAACCGCCACCTGCGTCAATAACGCTTGTAATCCCCAAGCGGTTTAGCTCTCGCATAAAATAGCGTGTGGAGTTAAGCTGGTCATTAAAGGACAGTTTGGGACCTTTCGATAACATAGAGTAAAGTATCAAAGCATTGGGCTCTGCAATCAGCGCGCCCGTTGGATTGCCATGAGTATCCCGCTCGATACGCCCGCCTGGGATATCTTGCGTATCTTTTGTAATCCCCACGGCGCGAAGAGCGGCGGCGTTAAGAAGCGCCCGGTCATACAAGTGCAAGATGAAAACGGGTGTTGTCGGCGAAACGCCGTTTATTTCCTGAAGGGTTGGCATGCGCCGTTCTTTAAATTGAAATTCACTCCACCCGCCCACAACACGCACCCATTGCGGATTTGGGGTTCGTTCTGCCTGTGCCTTCAACATCAACAAAGCGTCTGCAAGGGAAGTGACGCCTTCCCATCTGAGCTCCATGTTGTAGTTCAAGCCGCCCCTGATCAAATGGGTGTGCGAATCGTTTAGCCCAGGGATAACGCGCCTCTTGTTTAGATTTATCGAGATGGTGCGTTCACCGCGCAGTCTTTGTATGTCAGCCTCTTCCCCAAGGGCCAAGATCTTTCCATTCTTTATCGCCAATGCAGTAACCTCGGGCAAGCGGGCGCTTAAAGTCGAGATCTTTCCATTGATAAAAATTGCGTCCGCATAGTCCACAGTCATCTAGTCCTCACAAACTCAAGAAAAAGGCAGGAAGGTCAACCCCCCTGCCGGCATCTTTTTGCTTTAAGCTCCTTCGTGACCTCCAAACATTGTTTTGGCATAAATTAGACCCAACCCATACGCACCCCCAAACTTTACAGAGGTTGAGACTGTTTCATTGTAGGTTTCTGATCTTGCCCAATCACGTTGGAGCTCTAGAAGATACTGTAGGCTTGTCATAGGCCTGCATCCAACTTGCAGCATGCGTTCACACGCTCTTTCATGGGCCTCTAAGGACACATCTCCGCAGGCATCGGCAATAAAGTAAACCTCAAATCCTTGATCAATGGCCGAGAGCGTTGGCCCAACGATACACACACTTGTCCATAAACCGCAAAATACAAGTTTTGTTTTAGCGAACTTATTGACTCTGTCAGTAATGCGGCCATCTTCCCAGGTATTCATTGTTGTGCGATCAATAATTTCTTGGTTGGGAAATACTTCTTTAATTTCATTAAAGATAGGGCCTGAGAACGTTTTTTCAGCAACTGTAGTAAGAATCGTAGAGACTTTGAATTCTTTGGCGGCAGAAGCCACAAGGCCCGCATTATTTCTCAGATTCACGGCGTCGATGGATTTTGTGGCAAAAGCCATTTGCGATTGATGATCGATCATGATAAGGACATGATCATCTGGTTTTAAAAGGGTTTTTCCTGGATGTGGTACAGCTTTTAACATGTTTGATTTCCCTGTTTTCTTTTTTTAATCCCCTAAAATTATCAATTAAAAAAAGGTCTGATGCAACATAAACATGATTGTCACTGTTTTGCGATTACAAAGGGTCGTCCCTTAAAAAAAGTACTAAAAAATTAACATTAAGGGCCATCTGATTTTTTCCTAAATAATGACACGATGACCGATGATTAAGGTGCGCTCGGGCGGCCTTCCTCTCCTAACCCTGGACTCTTATAATTCATGCGTTTCTTTACGATTGTAAAATGTTGGGATGCGGCGCCGCTGTTTCAGTAAAAATTTCAAGAATATTCCACCTTAAGTGATTTGAATATTAAGAACTACTAATTTCGATTATTTATCGAATGTAAACTTGAAATATATTATTTTGATATTAAATAAATAGTACGCTGCCTTTATGATTATTTACTTTGAAATTTTTTCTTATCTTTTTACTTTCCTGCTTTTTTTACTTGTACGGCCTCCCCAGATCAAGAAGGGCGGGAAGTAACTTACCTAAGATCGACTCGGATCGAGAGCTTTACTGAGCACAATCTTTTTTTGAAAAAAACGCTTAGAACCGCAGTAAACACCGTGGCCATCTCAAGCTATACCCTTTCCTCTAGAAAGCTCCTTGAGGGTAATATAGGAGACGAACTGCTCAGTGCTGCCAAAAGGGGCATCAAATTATATATTTATGTTAAGCGCATAGTCGATTTTACAGAAAAAAATCAAGACTATATTCAAAAAATTAGGTCGGCTTGTGTTCAGTTTGAAGAAATTAATAACCATGCCAAATTTCTTATTAAAAACGATGCGTTCGTCGCCATTGGATCCTATGATTGGCTTTCTGACATGTGGCACGATGCCTCAAATGGCACCCTTGTTGTTATGGGTGAACTATCTACTGGCCTGACAGGTGATATTTAAAAAGCAATTCAATACTATATGAGGTTGAAGCAAAAAGACAAATCTGCGGATCTCTCGTGTGAGAGAGACAAAGCGGCCCTCTCAACCGCTGTTTCTCAGGTGGGTGAAGAGCAGTGTTTGTACCCCCTAAGAACGCCCGAGGCGCATCATATGCTTTTAAATGAGGCGTGTCAAAATGCGAAAAAACGTATTTTATTATTTTCCCCGTTTATAAGATATGTAAAACTTAAAGAATATATCACTAAAGAATTGCTCGAAGATCTTTCGCAACGACACGTGGATTTCAAAATCATCACCCTTGAAAGGCCCCATGATCGCTCAAAATCAGAAGAAATCAAAATATTTCAACATTTGCATGAATTTTCAATGCTTTTCCATAATTTTTCATTTTTAACTTGTCTTAATTTTCATTCCAAGAGCTTGATTGTTGACGATAATTTAATATGCGAAGGCTCTTTTAATTGGCTATCAGCCGTCAACGATATGCAGCACGAGGCTCACAATTTTGAAATGTCAGTAGCAATCAAGGGAAGCAGTGCAACAACGATGATTCATGCGTTTGAAGAAACAAATTTAGGTAAAGTTGTCTTGTGGGACCATGAATCTAACGCTCATTATTCCGATAGCCCCACCCACCAACGAGTACAAAGATCTTACAAAAAACCACCTTCTAAAAAAATAAAATTATCTGAGTTACTCAGAAATGAGTAAAAGTAACCCAAGAGTGAAATGTAAATGAATTTGTCCTATATTTTAGCATAAATGCCGATGTGAGCACCCAACGTGTTTTTTAAGAGCGTATCCTTGCATCGCACTGCCGCGGGCTGTGGGGCACCATAACTGGCCTTACCCGCGAGGGCTTTTCCTTGATGAATCGCCTCTTTGCCGAGGGGTGTGTCCTCCATGAGGTCCATCATCTTGCCGATTTGGACAAAAAAATGCAAAACCCTAATTTCAACGCCCAGCCGCAAATTAGGCCATCTTGTGCGTGAGTTGCAATTTCTTGAGGCAGACGAACGGGCTCGGGGTTGATGCCGCAGGCGTTATGGACCATGTCGCGGTAATCGTCTTCGTGCAAGGAGAGCTATGGCTGCTTTGCTTTTTCTTCGGCGGCGCGTTTTTTGGCGGCCTCTCGTTCTTGCGCTTGTGCTGCGAGCTTTTCTTCGGCGACGCGGACCTTTTCTTTTTGCCGGGCGATCTCGGCGTCTTGAAGGCGGCGCCTTTCAACACGGGCAGCCTCTTCTTCGGTTGCCGCTGGCGCTTCTGCTTCTGCCTTTTTACGTTCGGCTTCTTTGCGTTCAGCCTCGGCGATTTCCTCTGCACTTGGGCCCCGAGCCCGCAGGATATCACACTCCATGACCACGAGGGCAGCAGCCGCAGCCTCGGACGGGTTTTTGCCCAGCATCCCCGCAAAGATCGCCGCCCCCGACTGGACGATGGCAATCATTTGTTTCTCGGTCAGGTCATTCCCAAAGTGATCCTTCAGCGCCTTTCCGGCATACTGGGCCATAAGGGCACCGAGCGCCCCACACGCGACGTCCCCGCCCGACACAGCTGCCGCCATGCCGCCGATGGTGACGTTCAAGGTCGTGTGAAGAAGACCCCCCGTGAGGCCCTGATCATGCCACCCAGAGGCGTGGGTGGTCGCCACACTGGCCATAAGAGCGCCCGCCGCCATACGGATGGTGCCCTTTAGGGTTTCTTCGAGGGTTTTGCCTTCAAAGGCCATCTCGATGGGGATTTGGGTGAGGAGGGTCGCAAGGACCTTTTTGGCCTCGACCAGATAGTTGACGGCGCCGGCTGCTTGCTGGGCGGCTTTGGCGCCTTCAAGGGCTGCTTCGCCCGCGTTCACGCCGCCTGCCAGGGCGTTCGCGCCTTCTTCAGCGTCCGGCAACAGCCCTAGATTATCCATGATCGCGTGACCGAAGCCCGCCGCCGCCCCGGCGACGGCCATCTTTTTTAGATTGTCGGATCGGAACAGATCGCCGGCGGCTTTGAAGATGTTACCATCGCGATTGACCACATTGTTAATCAGGAGAATCTCGGCACATCGTAGGGCGCCAACTTGCATGGCAGCCCATAGGGAGGGAGCGGCTGCACCGCCGCTTAGGCAAGCTGTCACAATGGTGTAGACCGCAATAACCGTGGGGCTTAAGGATTTGCTCACCTTGCGCCAGTGACGGTCAATGTCCTCGATCACCTTGATCTTGGCGCCGGCCACCATGGTCCCCACAGTCGCTGCCGAGATAAGCTAGAAAGGATAAGGCCGCGGCATGCGGCCTTGAGAAGGATGAAAAGAGCTAGAGTTTATAGCAAAGGAGGAGGCCTGCGTCTTGAAGCGCCTCTTGGATGGGCGGGATATCGGCAGGGCCGATGGACCAGAGATAGTGCGTGTCGGTGATTTTTTCGAGGGTACCACGCGCGGGATCCTTTTGAATCCAGGCGCCGAGGGTCGTGGGCCCCACACGCTCGCTTAGATGCGTGTCCACCAGGATATTATGGGGGTACACATCCCGAAGAAGTCCCGTACGGTAGGTTCCACCAGACAATCCATAGACTTTTGACCATTTATCTATCAGATCATTTCTTTCATGATCCCAATAGTTTACGTTTACAAGACCCCCATAGGTGTATGCGTCTGGGTAAGAAGCGTAGCGCATTTCAAAGATAATGCCGTATTGAAAGGGAGCGCAGGATAGAAGCTCCTTTAAAATCTCTTTCAAATCAATGTTTTTTTCTTCAATGAGGTAAGAAGGAAAACTAAGATAAGTCGTGTGATTAACAAATGACGCATACGTTTTATGCTCTTTTTCAATACCGGTGCTTACCTGAAAATCGGTGGATGTCCCTGCTTCACTGACGCCGCCCAGAAGAGAAAAGCTCTCTTGCCCCTCTAAACCAGATAGATCCTTTTTGATGACACGGCTAGCTCCACCTTTAAAGGTAAGGTATTTAGCTTTACCGCCTAACCCTAGGCTTCCCCAAGGGGTGCCTGTTTTCTCAGAAAAGTCCATCATGATCCGCCAAAAGGCCTGAAGATCTGCAGTTCTCGCTGGGTAATCATAAAGCGCGAAAGTGGTCATGGGGGTGTCAGGAAGCATGTTATTTCCTTTCTAAAAATTTTTCCATCAATTCTTCTAAGGTAGCAACCGGCTCAACATGAACTTTTCCTCTTATATGTTCTGGTAGCATTTTCATGGCTTCCACATTTCTTTGCATAAGATCTGCCCGACCATCTGTCTTAGACATTACCTCAAAGAAAGAAAATCTGCCATCTTTGTACTCCACCAGGACATCGGGGCGGCGGTTGGGATTAATCTTGACGCCTGTCCCCAGATGGATCCCGCGATTCATGGTGACTCTGGCGACATTGGGATCGCGGGACATAATGACCGCGATATCAATACAGGTTTCGGCGTGACCCGGGGTGCCTGTCTTTTGGGCCGTGCCCCAGATTTTAGAGGACCAGTTGGGGTCGTCCCCTGGCTTCAAAGGAATATCCTGGCCATAGTGTTTATGGTTGGGCACCTTGTTTTTGTTGTAGCGCTTAACCGCCTCATCCTCGACACCCTCAACGACTTCTTCGGCGGCGTGGCCTTCGGCCTTGGCGGCTTCTTTGGCCGCGTGACCTTCGGCTTTGGCCGCCATTTTACCAACGACTTTTCCTGCCCCTTGAAGAACGGGGGCAAGATAGAGGTTTTTCAGCTGTTCGGCGGTGTAGCTTGAGAACTCTGTCAACTTGGCGTCCAGCATGTTGAGGAACTTGCCAAGCTTACTTTGATCGAACTTGTCCATGAGCTTGGCGCCTTGATCCAGGGCCTTACCCGCGAGGGCTTTTCCTTGATGAATCACCTCTTTGCCGAGGGGTGTGTCCTCCATGAGGTCCATCATCTTGCCAAAGATCTTTTTCGAGGTCTCGCTCATGATCATGCGTCTGGCGCCTGCAACAAGGCCTTTTACAGCAGCGCCGCCTGCGGCTTGGATGGCGATTTGCTTGGCGAGCTCGTTTACAACCTCATTGACCCCGCCCCACTTGTACGCGTCGTAAAGGTCGATCGCCAGCCACACCATGCTTGCCGCCGCAAACAGAAGAGGATTAAGGGAAAAGGTTATTTATAGAAAGAAAAAGGCCGCAGAGTGCGGCCTTGAGAGGAATAACTTAAACGTCCTTGGGCGGGTCGAATTTAGAGGTACATAGACCAAGACAGCGCCGGAGCGCCGCGCCCATTTCCGCCGCCGTTGCGGTGAGAGGGATTGTGAATTTGTTAGCCTCAGTTTCTTTGGTTCCTTCCCAGGAATTAAGGGCACACTGATGCGTTGGTGAAAACAGAAAGTTATCTTTTTCTTCACTAACTCCACAAGAAAACATAGGTTTAAACATGTCTCCTTTTGTTTTGTGACCATATTGTTTCATGGTTCTTTTAATCCAGTTGGGATAGCTTTTTTTATCCATCCCCATATGTGTAGACTCTTCCAATGTAATAAAGTGACTATATTTTAGAGCGCTAAAAAGAGACAATCCTAGATTACTTTCATCCTCTTCAAGATCAAAGAAAAATTCTGGACCTTCAAAATCTACTCTTAAAATATTATAACCGATATAACTTCCTATATTAACAAATTTTCTATTCATTTGCACATAAGCGCTTTTAATCCAATCTTTTTCTGTTTGCATCTTAACTTCCTTTGATTTTTGTAATATTGAACTGTACCCCTTTTTCCTGGGCATACGCAACGGCACGTTCAATTTGTGCCATCTGTCGTTCCGTGACGTTATGGGGAATGCCAAGTTCTATACGACGAGTATGAATCTTCGACGCTAAAATCTTATCCGCTCCATTGTTGCACTCAATGAAATTCACACTCTTATCTACATATCCTTTCAATTTATGATAGATCTGTGATGGGGCCTCCATATATGTTGCGCCGTTGGTGTTCAGTGTTTTCGCACTAATGGCCAAGCCTTTTCCTTCATCATAAAAGTCAAAAACTTTGAAGCCTGGGCGCAGGCGCATGGATGCGGGCAGCATGGTGGCAAGGCAATCCTCGAAGGGCATGCCTTGGGCTTTGATGCCATGCACGTCCTTTGCCCACCGGATGGAGGCTTGCAACACGCCGTCCTTCATCAGCGGATGATTGGAGGGGATGACCTGTTTTTCAAGTTCTTTGAGGAAGAGCTCTGCCTCCTGGCGAAGGGCGGCTTCGACGTCTTCGCCGATGACCTCTCCTCGTTTCTTGGCCAGCATTTGACGGGCCAGGTGATTCTTGAACTGCTCGGCCCGTAGCAGCTCTTTGGGCAGGTAAAGGGCCTTGATCCTATCCGCGCCCAAAAGGGCCAGATCCGTCAGTTTGGCGTCGAGCATGTTGAGGAACTTGCCAAGCTTGCTTTGATCGAATTTGTCCATGAGCTTGGCGCCTTGATCAAGGGCTTTGCCCGCGAGGACTTTTCCTTGATCCAGCGCCTCTTTGGCAAAGGGGGTATCATCGATGAGGTCCATCATCTTGCCAAAGATCTTTTTCGAGGTCGGCGACATTAAGAGGCCACGCGCCGCCGCAATGACGCCCTTCATGACGGCACCACCCGCAATCTGGATCGCGATTTGCTTGGCGAGCTCGTTTACAACTTCATTGACCCCGCCTCGCTTGTACGCGTCGTAAAGGTCGATGGCCAGCCACACCATGCTGGCTGCCGCAAACAGCAGAGGCAGGCAGTTGGTTTCCACGGCCAATTGTGCGGCGCGGGCGCCTTCTTCGGGCTCGCCGCCAATGAGGTACGCGCCCACAGCGCCCACAAGACCCGCAAGGGCCACGCCTTTTTGAAAGGCCTCTTCGGGGTTATAAGGAGCGCCTGTTGTGAGCGCAGACTTGACCTGGTGATCGATCCAGGCGTCGGCCACCATGGTCCCCACAGTCGCACCCACGGCGCCCGAGGCAATGTCCTTGCCCAGGGCGGCGGCCGAGAGGCCCCCAAGCCCTGCGTGCATGAACTTATGCTCCCAGTATCCAATCTTGTTCACATTAGGGGTGCCGTCGGGATTATCGGGGCTATACATCTTGCCGATCTGGGACGAGAGGAAGCCGGCCCCCAAGCTTACAACCCCCGTCAACAGGGCGTCCCGGGCGGCCAGGCCAAAGCCTTTGCCGGCCACGGCCGCATTCACCCCGGCACTCACCCCTGCCCGGATGACGGCTTTTTTCATCTCGGCAATGAACTCGAAGGTTTTGCCCGTGTTTGCAACCGAAAAGCACTCAAACAGCTTGGCGCACAGCCCCGCCGTTGCCGCCGCAATGGCCATTTGTTTGAGCTGCGGGAAGCTTGCCAGACGCTTGACGGCCTTGAGGGGATTCCCGTCACACGCCACCATGCTGTCAGAAAAATTAACAATCCCACAACTAATAGCGGCCTTAGCCGCAATCGCCCAGGCATACTCTGCTCCTGGTAGGACAAAGAACGCGCACCCAATGCCAATGGCCGTCATCGCGAGGGGGCTTAAGGATTTGCTCACCTTGCGCCAGTGTTTAAAGTCCTCTTCTTTCGTGACAAGGGTGCCGCCCATGCCCTTGATGCAGGCTTCGTACTCGGGGTCAATGAGGTGCTTGGGGGCCTCGACCTCAAGCTCGTCAAAGATCATCTCATTTCGGCCCTTGATCTGGACGGGCGCTAAGATCTCTTGGTGATGGCCTTGTTGGACGATCTTGTTCACCACCGGGTTTCCATTTTGCTTGATCTCTTCCACATGGTCCACGTCCACGCGGCACTTGAAATAGCCTTGCTTTATGTGTCCTTTGTTGAGGGCGTTCCCAAAAACCGCGCCTTCTGGCGAAAGGAAATCCACCTCTCCCACATCAAGGGTCCCCGTGACGCCGCCCCCAAGGCCGCGGCACTCAAAGGGGACCGACTCGTGGTGGGTGTGGTGGCGCTTTAGGGATTTCTTGCCTGTGATGTGATTGCCGCTCGATTTATTGATGGTGGTGTCCGTGGTGTTCGCCGCCGCCTTTAGCTGCATAATGTTCACACCTTTAAAGGTGATGTGATCCGATTCTAGGACGCCGCCCGTGGCCGTAAAGTTAATCTTAACGCCTTCCTTGGTGGCATAAATGACGATGCCCTTGGCGCCTCTGATATGAGAGACAACATCGGTGGTTTTAGTGGTGGTTTTTTGTGTCTTTCCCCCAAAGCGTCCCCGTTTGTATTCTTCGGTCGTGTCACTCTCTGTCACCGTGCCGTGAGCGATGCCTTTTCCTGCCCCGATCTTTACATGACCACCACTTACTTTGAGGCCCCTTTCTTCGAGGGTGCCGCCGGTGGCTTCGAGTTTGACGGCGCCGGTGTCTTTGGTTTCAAAGGTGCCAGAGCCGGGGATGAGGGTGTCACTGGCCCCTCCTCGTCTGCTGTCGTGCTGCGTTTTGGCGCCTGCCTTGAGGTTTTCATCAAAGACACCTTCAATCTTGTTGTTGGCGTAAAAGCCAGCCGAAAGATCACCTTTTTTCCCCTTGAGGGACAGGGTATCTTCTGCCACCGCGCCGGCACCTTGTTGGAGTTTTTGAAGGCAAGGATCATCCTTGAGGATCTTGGGCAAGAAAATATGAGGCTCTGCCACCAAGAACTCGTCGTAGGTCATGAGGCGGTAAGCAATCATGGCTATCTCGGCGACTTCTGCATAGGAGATTTTCAACACACGCAGGCGAAGGCCAATATCCTCGGCCTTTTCATGGTTCCAGGCGTTGTCATGCATGATCTTGATTTCCTCAAGAAGCGTCACCCCCGGCATCATGAAGGACCGGTTGTAGGCGTCCATATAGGCGCGCCGGACCACCACCTGCATGGCCAAACGATCATAGAGCTGATAGCAATTCTCCGCGCCAAAGGCCGCCACCAGCTTGGCCATTTGTGTGCGTGATTCTTCTTCCCGCATGAGCAGCACCATACGGCCTTCCTCGGTTACGGGTTTTGTCATTCCGTCGGCGTGGTAGACGTATTTATTGGCAAAGTAAGCAATATCTTGGCGCAGCGCCCCAGGATTTTGTTTAAGGCGCGCGGCAAGGGACGCCTCCAAGGGGGCGGCGGCGTTGGTGTGCTTGAGGGCCAGCGTCCCGTCTTCACGGCGCGCCCCCTTAAAGGCCGACGTCAAGGTAAATACCGGCATCTGGGCAAGTTCTTTAGCACCTTTGCCAAGCTCCAAATGGGTTTGAAGGGCTTTGGTGTCGGGACGGCACGCAACCGCTTGGTAGCTTAGATTCTCTCCTGCTGTGCAGCTGATATTTTGGGCGGCCATCTGGCCCGAGGAGACATAATTTACAGAATCAATTGAGATATTTTTAGACGCGTAAGTTTTAGCAAAAAATGTCTGTACGTTCTTGAAGTAATTTGACTTCCACTGCCCATCAAATTTATTACATCCGTAATAGTTAATCTCAACTGAATGTTCTTTGGTTTCTTGGGCTTTACAGGTAACGTCTCCTGCCGTGATTTCTCCCATACAGTTATCTACCAGACCAAGGCCTTGCATACTTAGCTTACCGTTTACGTGTAGAATGGGTGCTTTTGACATCAAGATAGTATGCCTTGGGGCATGCTGATGATGCATGCCATCTATTTCTTGAGCGTACTTAACTGCCAGAGTGTAGGGATCAAAATAGTAGAAAAGAACAGGTTGCTTTCCATACTGCCACCACTCACTAAGTCTGACCGTTCTAGGTTGAATGATACTGTTCAGGAAAGTACCACCTATCAGTGTTGCGTTACCAAAAACATAGGTGTCAGCCGACAAGTTTTCAAAAACATTTGAAAACTTGAAAGTCGCATCAGAAGAAAAAATTATCTGTGAAAAACGATTCTCAAGAGAGGTACCTTCAAGGATTGCGTTTCCTCCTGAAGTGATCGTAGCCCCTGTCCCTACGTACTGTTCGTTGATATGTTTGGCTTTTCTGGCGTCAAGATAGATATTCGCGAAAAAATCCCCAAAAAGAGCACGGAGTTCATGTTCTGACAAATTTGAATACGGTGGATTAACTTGCCCTGGTGGGTCAAAAGTTTTTGCATATTCAATAAAATCCTCCCCCCCTGGATCGTCGGCGCATCTTTTTGTGATCCCGAAAGCGGGTCCTACTTTAACCCCCCTTCCCAGAATAATTTTTCCGATCAAATCTTTGTAATTGTCGAACAAACCAGGCTCATGCATTTGGGGGGTGTCGCGCGCGAGGAGATAAAGGCCCCCTCCTCCGTGAACCCGGCCGTAAGGAAAGAGCATCGTGCCCGCGGTGATCTTCAGCGTTCCTGTTTCGGAGCGGGTTTGTATGTGAGGATTATCGCCGTGCACTATCTCAAGGGGCATGATGAGTGTCATATCCCCTTGAGATCTAAACTGACTATTGTTGCTAATACAAAGGGCGTTTACACGGGCCTTTCCAGGAATGATCAAAGGCGCGTTAATCGTGAGTCGGTGGTGCTCCATATCAACATCAAGGTTTCGTCCCGCCGTGATATCTGTTGTGTTGTGGATGACAAGGCTTTCATAGACGCGCCCAAGGCTTAGGTCCCGCCCTGCATGAAGGCGTCCTACCTTGGTAATCCCCTTGGCGGTATTAGGTCCCCGAAAGGTGAGATCACTCACCGATTCAATAAGCTGGTTGTTTTCGGCTTCTTGGCTAAAAAGGAGGTTTACCTCGTGGCCAGAGATATGTCCATTATTAATGATACGGGGGGCCCAAACACCAATGGGATGCTTTGAATAAAGAATGCTATTATTTTGAAAAAGCGTGGTGGCCTCAAAACGGACACCAGACGGAAACCCATACGGACCGTTGACAACGATCTCGTTCCCTTTAATAAGCGCGGGAATGTTGGGAGGCAAGATGCTGATGAGATCGTTTTGGTCGGCAATGAGGTTTGGCCACAAATAAATATGGTCTTCACTGGCCTCCGCTACCGACAAAAGCCTGCCAAGTCTGTGCGCTGTAAAGGCGGGCGTCTCAACCATGACGACGCTGCCATCTTTATTTGAGTTATGGATAAGAGGCGGCGTGCCTTTAAAGGTCGTCCCATTTTTTAGGCGATTGGTATAGGAGTTGATGGAAAAACGGTTGTGGTGTGATTAGAAAGCTCATTCAGGGAGCCGGCGCACGCCTTGAGGCTGAGGTGACCCACATCGCTTCCCACATCGCCGTGGTGAAGCCTGAGGTCCTGTACATTCTCGAGAATCGTTTTCCCGCAAAATTCTGCAAAACCTATATGAAAGCCCTCCCCCTCCTTGAGGCTAAAGAAGGCATCACTACCAATATTTAATACGTCCAAACGCCACGCTTTTACGTTTTCAAGGAATGTAGGCGCGTTCAGTTCTAAATGCTTACTCACCAGGTTATGGATATGACTAAAGATTGCCTTTTGGCCTCTATTCTCAAAGTAGTCAACGTCAATCATATTGGTGTGGGATCCCTCAAATAATCCTTCGTTTTTAAGCGCCTTCACCCGCGCGCCGTGCAAGCCCTTGAAGGCAAGGGTGCCTTTGTTGGTGATCCCTTCTAAGACGGCACCGGGTGTCTGATCAAAGGTCGCCTCTTGATCTAACGTCAGGGTGTCAGCACTTAACTCTTTTTCATTTTCAACAAGCAGAACGCCGCGACTCCAACCTTTGCCGATGCGGGTTTTATCGCCGTTTTGAATGTGGAGGGCGCCTTCATTGTGAACGCCCCCTTCTGGGGAATCCTGGGACGTTCTGCCAATAAAGGCGTGGCTGTTTCGGTTAAACAGAACGGATCCTTGGACCTGCCCCTCTCCTTTATTATTTCTTAGATATGCAAGAACAATCCCTTCATTATCTGCAAAGGTGGCCCTTCCTCCCTTTTGGTGAAATTCATGAAGATGGATTTTTTTGCTGCCCTTGAGGGTGATCGCCCCTTGGGTGTTGGCAACCGCACGCCCATAAAATTGGCGCAGATCCACAAAGGAAATTTGCGCTTGCGCCTGTACGCTCAAACAGCCCAAGACAGAAAAGACACCTCCCGACATCAAAAACGTGCTGTCAGGAGAGGCATTCATGGTTTGAACGCAAAAAAGACCATGATTCTGGTTAGTGGCGTACCCATTGTTAAAAGAGACTTCTGTCGTCCCTTGTTGATCAAAGAGGTGTGCATGCACAAGATTATTATGAATAAAGATAAGGTCGCTTTTATTCTCAAAAACATCAAATGCATGGTGTTCACTATCTCTGAATGTCGCCGTCCCTTGATGGTGATGAAAAGTCCCTAGTTTATTTGAGTCAACTCTTTGGAAGGTAACATCTCCTCCTATTTTTCCCATATGACTCAAGAAGAGCTTTTCAAGATCTTGGAAAATCAGTGAGCCCCCATATTGATCTAGATAGTCAATGGTTGTGCTTGCCACGTTCTTAAAGGATGTAAGCCCCTTTTTGTGATAAACTTTTCCAAGACGCAGGGTGGGTTTTTCTGCGTACTTTTCAATTTTTTCAACACACCACTCACCGTCTTCTAGGAATGTCTTTTCAAAATGAAGATCCTTTCCTCCCGATATCAAAAACGCGGCGAAATTCTCGAGGCGTTTCACTAAGGTGTGTGAGACATTAGTTCCTTGGAAATGCCCCTTGTTCACAAGATGATGAAAGGTGTGATGTGCCGCCTCACCGATGAAAAAGGATCCCTGGTTGGTGAGGGTTTCATGGGTGCCAGATCCCCCTGTTACACTGACATCTTGATGATTTTCAAGAGTTTTGAAATGAAGGGACTGGCTACGCTCCGATTCAAACTTGCCGCGATTCTCTACAGCGTCAAGGGTCGTATTCTGGTCGTCTTCAAGGCGAAGGCCACTCTTGTCTTTGTTGACCACGTGGCGCAAGCGGGCATTTTTTGTTTTCAAAAGATGGATAAGGCTTTTTGGCCCTATGTTTGAGGCCCCTTCATTGATCAGATGGTGAACATCAAGGCCGTCGACCCCTTCGAAATGCACACTTCCCTTATTTTCCAATTGAAAAATCGCCAGTCTTCCCCCAAGCCACTTTAATAGTCCGTCGTTGATCACTGTACCGTAGAGATCACCCGTGTCATAAATCAAAGAGCCACCTTCTAGGTGATGGAAAACCGTTCCCTGCCAAAAGAGCGTTTCGCCTTCCATGACGCCTTTATTGTCGATCCTTCCTTGAAGGGACACTCGTTTAAAATTGAAACGGCCGTGGTTTTCAAGAGAAAAGGATCCCCCTTCTTCCACACGCATGCTCTCCCCTGACACTTGGGTGCCGCCGTCTATGACAAAGGTTGTCCCTTGACCGACCACAAGATGAGAGGAGACAAGACTGCCCTTTCTTCCTTGGTCATTCCTGTTATGAAAACGTGAGATAGAAAGGGCGTCCGTGTGCACCTCACTGTAATTGCTGAAGTGTCCTTGGCCTCCAAGGGACTTAACGTGCAGCGTTAACCCATTCACCCCTTCTTTTTCGATCCTTAGGTCTATGTTTCCTTCGTCGAAAATCCCAAAGTTTGTAAAAAGCTCAGTGTTGGAAAGGGTGCCAGATCCCGTCATGTGTCCGACGTTTGCAAAATAATGGGTGCACAGCTGCCATGAACCGTTCATGCTGCCCGCATTGGTCAGGTCGTGGAGCACCCCCTCAATGCGCTCAAAAGTGATCCGTCCATCATTGAGAAACTTTGTGTCCGAGGTCCCATGGCCCACCTCAAAAATAAGAGCGCCCCTTCCCTGCCAACTTCCTAAATTTTTGATTTTGCCAACCCCAGAGACGGTTGCGTTTCCAGAAGTGATCAGACTCGACGTCTGCGTGCCGGTAAAGGTGCCATCACAGTGCAGATGAAAAGCGCCGTCCTTGTCCGTGACCTTTGCGTCGCTTGTAAACGTTCCTTTTTCTTGGATGTGGACCTTGCCACTTGTCAGATGCCCTTTGTTGGTGACTGTTGAGGCCACATCGATTCGACCCGCGCTCAATGTGGCGTGATTCAAAAGGGTCCCTTCTTGGCACATGAGGTGTGTATTGTGCCACGTCCCTTCGTTCAGACACGTACCGCTGCCTTTCAGGGTCAGATGGCCTGGCAACATGTGGCCTTCTTGGGCGTTGGTCACCTGACCTTGATTCTTAAGAAGCACGCCTTTGCCGCGCCCCCCTACGGTGCCCTGGTTCGTAAACTGTGCCGCCTCACTTACCTCAATGCCGTGGGTCGAAAAGGTCTTTTTGTTGATAAAGGAACCAGTTACGTTCAACTGATCTGTAGTAAGCGCTCCGCTATTAAGAAAGCTGCCCGCGCTTATTGTGAGACTTGCAGCGTACCAAACGCCCTTATTCTCGGTCTTTCCCGTCCCGCTTACCGTCATGGTACCAACGGCGACGGTCCCTTGCGCGGTATTCTCAATCAGTCCGTTATTCTTCAAGGAGAAACCCTGCCCTCCTTCATTCACAGATCCCTTGTTGATAAAAGAACCCTCTTCCCTCACATGCATCTTGTGGGTCGTAAGAACCCCTTGGTTGGTGAGGGCCCCTTTAATCGAGACCTTTGCAGCGGCGAGATTGCCTTGCATAAGGGAAGTACCCTCTCCAAAGGTGACTTTGGCCGCTTTGTGATCTCCGCCGACCAGGGTCGTGCTCCCCAAAGGGTTCATCTTATAGGACGTACCCTCGTCTAGTTTTCTTATCTGAAGGTTACCCTGAAGATCGAAAACAAAGACACTCTCGTGGCCCATCCCCACAAGGGCACACTCAACAAGGCCCTCTCCTAAATAGTGATAACGCGCTTCTACATCACGCCCATCTTCAAGGGTAAAGGTACTATCCGCGATCCTCCATCGGGGGTCGTATAACTCATCTAGATCTTTATCTAATAAAAAGTCATAACTGCTATAGTGACCAGTACTGACATCTTTTCGGCCCACCATAAAGCGCATGGACGGCACGCTGGTCCCGTTTCCTTGGGGAATTTCATCGTGCATCATCTCCACACAAAGAGACGGACCAAAGGCCTGTGCCACGTTGGTCATGATGAGGTTCATGACCATAAAGTACGTAAAGTATCTCTTCAAAAGTTGCTTAATAGGCACAGAAAATAACGTCATATGCTTGAAAAAACGCACGGCTAAAATCCTCGTTTGGGGCAAAATCATGTTTGTAACTAAGAATTTTTGAAAGAAATGTTGGTGAAAGAATGGGTCTTCACCAAGGGGTATCACCTAAGTGGTCTATTTTGTCTTTTTGTAAAACAGGCTTCGTTATAAAAGCAAAAAAAAGATAGCGCGTCCTGTCCCGTGATCCGATAACACCCTCTATCATATGGTTTTATTGAGAAAGATATTTTTTTCCTAAATTGCCCATTTGAAGAAAAAACGCTTCATGCGTGCTGATGCCCACGGCCTAAGTTCGAAGATCTACACCTAAGCAAACGACAGGTTACGCATAAACCCTCCCCTTTTTACTTTTGAATTCCTCTTCAAAGGAAGGGGTTATCTTGGCGTGTGAGGGGGGGTTCGTGATTGTAAGAAAAAGTGTCGTGGTGGTTTTGTGCTTGCTGCAGTAACACACGGTGCGCGTCTTGTGAGAGGCGGTTAGGACTTGGCTAAAGTGAGGTGCTTCCCGTAAGCGGTAGGCCATTTCCTCGGCTGTCTGAGACAGAACTGCCCTTGCGTCTGAGTTCCTCTGCTTAATCCAAGGCATAGGAGTGAGGGTTGAGAATCCTATTCTGGGTGGGCAAAGATAAAAGGATCATGCTACACTGACACAAAAATAACAGGTGGCCTATGGAATCTTTGGAAAGCTCTTTTTTTCTACCAGAGTCGCGACCTTTTCTATGGAATTTCCGCCTAGCCCCCTGGAAAACCAAGGACGTCCCCCCCGCTTTTGCCCAATTACAAGATCTCGACATCGATACGTTTGAGGTACATTATTTCTGGCCTATTACCACAACCTCAGTTATCGTTCCTACTTTTGAACAAGCTCTTTATTATACTGAGAACTATCGTCATAAATTCCACGATGATCATTACGTCTTGAGTAGTGATCTTGAAAAAAATCTTAAATTCCGCAAGGGAGAGCTATTGTTAAAACAAGAGATGTTTAAGAGGGGTGACATCCATGCCTTTGCAAAGAAAGTCCATTACCTCGTACACCACACCGACGGGATTGAAGAAAGTGACTTACTAAAACTCGCTACGGCTCGGTTTCCTCAGGTTACTCCTTTGGAGGTCGTTCATGTCATCAAGGAATCCATGCGCTTAAAACTCAAGGCATTTCCTACGACAAAAATTGAATTTTCACGGTTAGTCGTCGAAGACAATCACTACGTTTCTTTGTGTATTGAAGGGAAAAATTTGGAAACAGTAGTATATCTTAACGAGCAACTCGATTTCAAGACGCCGCCTCAAAGTTATATGAGTTTTATCAAAGAGATGGCAACTAGATGAGCACAGCAAACACTCTTCTTGATCTGGCGTTGAGCTTTTTAAAAATAGGTCTTCTTGCCTTTGGTGGTGGCAACTCTATGCTAAAGATGGTCGAATATGAGGTTGTCACAAACAGGGCCTGGCTGACCGCCGATCAGTTTTCTGAATTTACGGGCACTACTTTTCTTTTTCCAGGTCTTACAGCCCTAAAGCTCTGCGCCATGATTGGGTTCAAAGTTGGAGGACTTTTAGGCAGCTTTATTGCCGTGATTAGTATGAATTTGCCAGCCCTTGCGATCACATTGGTGGGTTTTTATCTTCTCAGATCCTACGCAGAGTCACCCCAGGTAAAGAAACTGACGCTTCTTCTTCAGTATAGCGCTTTATCTGTGCTGTTCGCGGGTGCATATGCGGTGGCTGTCCCGATTTTGAAAGACAAGTTTTCTCTTTTATATACCTTTGGCGCTCTGGTGTTTTTAATGCTTTTGATCTTTTTTGATCTTTCACCTTTTATAGGGATGCTGGTGTTCATAGGTGTGTTCTTTTTTCTGTAAGAGGTCTGTCGTGTTTAAAGTGCCCGCATTATGGCTGGCTTGTTGTGAGTTGGAGAGCCCTCATATAAATGTTACAATATGTTATCGTAAGTTTTTTTTGATAAGCAACATAAAAAGGCCATGAAAACTTATAACATTCTCTTTCTATGCACACATAACTCTGCGCGCTCAATACTAGGAGAAGCGCTTGCGAGCACTCAAACCAAGGGAAAATTTATGGGTTATTCCGCGGGGTCAGCGCCTGGCGCCGCGATTCATCCACTTGCCCGGGAACTTGCCCTTGGGATGGGGTATCCAGAAGAAAAATTGAGATCAAAAAGCTGGGATGAGTTCGCGTTACCTCAAGCCCCGCATATGGATTTCATCATTACCGTGTGTGATGATGTGGCGGGTGAGGAATGTCCCGTTTGGCTTGGAAAGCCTGTCACAGCCCATTGGGGTTTCACGGATCCCACAAAAGTTCAAGGGACTGACGACGAAAAAAAAAAGGCTTTTATGGAGGTGATGAACGGGCTTCATAAGCGGATTCAACTTTTGGCTGACCTTCCCTTTGAGACATTAGATCGGATGAGCCTTCAAGCAAGGGTGCGGACTCTTTCTAAGGGATAAGTACCATCATTTAACACTTATTTAAGCAGGCACGGGTCACAGTTGAAAAAAGAAAAAGAAGTAACGATTATGGGTGGCAACAAATATCTGAATCAAGACCTTTCCCTTCTGGCATTTCAAGCACGTGTTCTAGAGAACGCCTTTGACACGCAATACCCTCTTTTGACGCGATTGACTTTTATTTCCATCGTCAGCAAAAACCTTGATGAATATTATATGTTGAAATTTCCCCGCATCAAGGCACGGGCAGAAAACGGCTCGTCTGAGATCATGGATGATGTTAACTACAAACAACTTACACTGGAAATTTCAACGACCATCGAGCGTCTGTATGATCGTATTTCCATCGCAAGCGAGGAGATTTTTAAGGCACTGGAAAAAGAAAATATTTACATCAGAACCTTAGATCACCTGGGCGCAGATGAGCTTGCGCGTCTTGAGACGTATTTCTATCTGAATATCAGGCCGTTTCTCACGCCAACGATCCTAGACCCCGCACACCCTTTCCCTCTTATCCCCAGTGGATGTTTAAATCTTGCCTATAAATTTGGGTATACGACCTCCCAAGAAACCTATTACATGCTGGTCGTGGTGCCACAGCAACTAAAACGGTTTATCCGCTTAGAGCTCAACAAAAAAGAGCATGCGTATGTTTTGTTAGAAGATGTGATTCACCATTTTATCCAAAAGCTCTTGCCCGAGAAGTCTGTTCGGTATGATCACTGCCTTTTCAAACTTCTTCGCGACAACATTATTCATCTCGGCGAAGACATTAAAAACATGTCCATCAACTTGGGCGGTGTGATCATGAAACGTAAAAACAGGAAGGTGAGCAAGGTTTATATACAAACAGATATTTCACAAAATATGCAGAATTTTTTGATTCACAATCTGCATATTGAAAGCGAAGATTTTATAAAAATCAAAACACATCTTGGCATGGAAAGCTTTCATAAGCTAGTGCCACCCGACCGAAAAGATCTTCTTTTACCAGAATACACACCGCGCTTTCCCAATCGAATCGCGGACTATGGCGGCGATTATTTCAAAGCCATTTCTGAAAAAGATATCCTTGTTCATCATCCCTTTGAATCGTTTAATGTATTTCTTGGCTTTTTAAGGCAAGCTGTGCGTGATCCCGATGTCGTGACCATCAAGCAAACGCTTTACCGTACAAGCCCTGATTCACCCCTAATTTCCGAGCTCATCACGGCTGCTGAGAATGGAAAACAAGTGGTTACGCTTGTGGAACTACGCGCAAGTATGGATGAAGAGAATAATATTCAATTAGCAAAAGTGCTTGAAAATAATGGCATTCAAGTTGTCTACGGTAGTCTTGCTTATAAGACCCATGCAAAACTATGTTTGGTTGTTCGTCAAACAGAAAGCGGCATTGAAGAATACATGCATATCGGCACGGGGAATTATCACCCACAAAATGCGACGCAGTATACGGATTTGTCCCTTTTTACCTGCAACCCCGACACATGTAACGAGGCAAACGACTTGTTTAATTTCGTAACAAGTTCAGTTCCTCCTTCTCATTCACGCAAGATATTTGTTTCTCCTCTGACACTTAAGTCTCGCATTTTGCAAATGATAGAACAAGAAATAAGAAATCATAAAGAAGGGCACCCTTCTGGCATTTGGTTAAAATGTAATGGACTATCTGACAGCGTGATGATTGACGCCCTATACAGGGCTTCCAGCGCGGGCGTGCAATGTCAACTCATTGTACGGGGTATTTGCTGTCTGCGGCCCGGTGTTGAAGGGCTATCGGAAAATATATCAGTAAAAAGCGTTGTGGGACGCTATCTTGAACACTCCCGAATTTACTGTTTTGGTAACGGGGAAGCTTTGCCGTCTTCAAAAAATAAAGTCTACATCACATCTGCAGATTTGATGCCGCGCAATCTAGACTACCGTATCGAAGCCATGATCGAAATTGATAATCCAACGGTGCACGCTCAATTAACACAGGAGATTTTCTCACATTATCTTAGTGATACACGCAACAGTTGGGAAATGAAAAGTGATGGTACCTACACCTCCCTTAACAATCCAGCTAAAGAAAATTTAGACGCGCATCAATATTTCATGACACACAAGAGCTTATCAGGCCAAACCACTCGCTTTTAGGAATAAGAGAACGAAATCGTCAATGATAGAAGAGAGAGTTTCAGGGTGTTGAGCGAGGGCGACCTATGTTTTTATCAATGTCGCAAACGATACGCCCGTAAATTGGCGATGGAAACGCCCCTCCAGGTTCGATCTCTTCAATCGGCTCACACTTGAGGCAAAATGTTTTGGCACATACGCTGGAATTTTTTTGTGACGAAGCCAGACTTTAATAAAATTTGTTGCGCCACTTAGACACTGTGGCGCAATGTCATATCATAAAACACGTCCTTTTCCTTGTTTTCATTGTCATTTTTACTTAAAAGAATGGCCGAACACAAGGATACACATCAGATTAGAAAGTGGCGCTGCAAATTGCGCCTGTCCATCATAGAGATGAGAAAAATTGTTTCCCTGGTCGTCACCATTGCCGATAGAATAAGTTAAAATAACGGCGCTTAGAAAGGCAACTTTATGAACCCCGTCCTTCATGAGGATGTGGGACGGTGCAAACACCCCGCGTTCGATTTCCACCAACACGCCCCGGGCCAGACGCTGGAGCTCTGCAAAGGCCACCTCGTCCAACACGTAAGACGCCTTATAGATCTGACCAGGGGGCAGCGTCCCCTTGGGAAGGTTTGGCGCGCCGGCGTCTCTGTCTTTTAAGGCGATGGGTTTTTTGGCCTCAAGGTCCTTGGGGGTTTTTTTAAGGCCGGGATGGGGACCCCCGTCCCCAATCCCTTTTTTTCCGAGGTTTCGCATATGAGGTCTCTCGAGGTTGAGGGGGGCCAGGCGGTCCCTTTGCGGCCTCAAAAGCTCTGGCGGGACATTGTCTTTTGGCTGTGGCGGCAGAACCCCCCGTCCGTCTCGCCCTTTATGGGCCTCGAGGGGGCGTACGACGGGATCCTTTTTCAAAAGGGGAACTTCTGCCTTGGGCGCTTTTATGGGAAGGGGCTCGACAGGGCGCACCACAGGACCCTTAGGGGCGAGAGGCCCCTCGCCCTTGGGCATCTTTGGCCCTTTCAGCTCCCCCTTAGGCGCTTTAAACAGCTTGTTGCCTTGGGGAAAGCCACGTCTTTCTAAGGCGAGCCCTTCAAGCCCCCGATTAACAGGGGCCTTTAGCTGGTACTGCATGTGCAGGCGTTAAACAGGAGAAGGAATTAGAAGGGATAAACAAAAAGGTCGCGGGGTGCGGCCTTTGGAGAATGTTAAGCGTCTTTGGGGGGATCGAACTTAGAGGTGCAAAGGGCAAGACAGCGTCGCAGCGCCGCACCCATTTCCGGCGCCGTCGCCGTCAGGGGGATCTTGAATTTGTTGGCTTTTGTGTACTCATTTCCTTCCCAGTAGTTCATTGTACTTTGATGACTAGGGTCAAATAAGAAACCGTCACTCATTTTTCTAATTTCACATGAAAACATGGGTTTAAACATATCTCCTTTTTTCTTATAGCCGTAGTATTTCATAGTGTTTTTTATCCAATCTTTGTAATTTTCTTCTCCATTTTCACGCAAACTCGCGTAATCTTCCACAGAAAGAAATCGACTATTTTCAATAGCTTTTAGTAGAAATTCTCCTAACTCATTTTCTTGAACTTTTAGATCAAAGAAGAAATCAGGCATATTAAAATCTACACTGATCATACCATGACCAGAAAAACTGCCTATATTTATGAACTTACCATTCATCTGGACATAAGCACTTTTAATCCAGTCTTTTTCCGTTCGCATGTTAAGCAACCTTAATTTTAATGACATTGAATTCTACCCCTTTTTCCCGTGCATAGTCCATGGCACGTTCAATATGCCGCCACTGCGCTTCACTCACGGTTTCAGGAATCCCGATCTCAATCCGGCGAACGTTTATCATATCTGCCCTAATAATTTCTAACCCATTTCTACCTTTGTCAAAACTTAATGTTTTATCCACATATTCTTTCAGTTTGCTATAAATTTGAGAAGGACTCTTATTATACGTAACTGCGTTAGTATTTAGAGTTTTCAAACTGATAGCAAGTCCACTTGTATGGTCATAAAAGTCGAAGACCTTGAAGCCCGCACGGAGACGAAGGGCGGGCGGGAGCATACTGGCCGCGACGTCCTCGAACATCATGCCTTGGGTGCGGATGCCCTTGACGTCCGTCGCCCACGAGATGGGGTAGTGCAAGACTCTGTCCTTCATGAGGATGTGGGACGGCGCAAACACACCCCGTTCAATGTCCACCACCACGCCCTGGGCCAGACGCTGGAGCTCTGCAAAGGCCACCTCGTCCAACACGTAGGACGCCTTGTAGATCTGACCAGGGGGCAGCGTCCCCTTGGGAAGGTTTGGCGCATGCATGTCTCCGTTTTTTAAGGCGATGGGTTTTTTGGCCTCAAGGTCCTTGGGGGCTTTTTTAAGGCCGGGATGGGGACCCCCGTCCCCGATTCCTTTTTTCCCGAGGTTTCTCATATGAGGCCTCTCGAGATTGAGGGGGGCAAGGCGGTCCCTTTGGAGCCTCAAAAGCTCTGGCGGGACATTGTATTTTGCCTCTGGCGGCAGAACCCCCCGTCCGTCTGGCCGTTTATGCGCCTCGGGGGGACGCACCACCGGGTCTTTCTTGACGAAGGGCACCTCTGCCTTGGGCGCTTTTATAGGGAGGGGTTCAACAGGGTGTAACACGGGACCCTTATGCAGCCCCTCGCCCTTGGGCATATTTGGCCCTTTCAGCTCGCCCTTAGGCGCGTTAAACAGCTTGTTGCCTTGGGGAAAGCCACGTCTTTCTAAGGCAAGCCCTTCAAGCCCCCGATTAACAGGGGCCTTTAGCTGGTACTGCATGTGCAGCTCTCGTGGTACAAAGGGATTAAGAATGCCCACACGCTGCTCAACCCTTTGAAAGTTCTTGATCAGTTTGAACGCCTTAAAAACACGCTCGATGGGGACACCGTCTAGACCTATGCGCCCTACCTCTCTCATCTGTTGAGCAATGAATTGGGCGTCTTGGTCATTGTAGCCTTGACCTAACATCTGCAGGCGCACGAGGGCTCCAAAATTATGGGCAAGCAGGTCAAATCCCCTGCCGACGGGTTCCATCACCTTGGAATGGATCACATCCACAACTGGTTCGGCCAACTTCCAAACGCCTTTGACCATCGCCTCTCCTGCTTCTGGACTTGGCGCCGTAAGGAGCCCTCCATGACGCAAAAACAGCTCTTGGTTCTCTTTTATCTGTGCGAGGGCTTGGGGTGACGGACGGGGCCCCTTCTGCATGCGCTCGTCAAGCTTATGGAGTCCTTGACAAAGCTCATAATAGGCATAGGCAATCTCTTCTATCCGTGGTTGATTTGGAAAAAAGGCACGCCGCACGAAATTAAACCCATCCATAAACATTTTGACGTTTTCGTTTTGAAAATGCGGCGCGAACTGGTTTGCAAGTTCCTCTACCACCTCTTTTTCCACCCTGAGCATATGACTGAAAATGCCTTCTTCTTTACCATGATGCTCTGCCACGCCTGCCTTGGCCTGGTCTTGGACAAACTCGGGGCGTTTGACGCCGTAGTGCTGACGCACGAGGTCTTCAAGATTGGGTTCTTCCACGGGGCGTGCTTGGAAGGGCTTTGCTTTTTTCTCGCGGTGCTTTTCCTGGCGGGCGCGCTCTTCTGCGGCAAGCTTTTCATGGGCTTCGCGGGTCTTTTGTTTTTGGGCAGCGATCTCGGCGTTGCGCGCGGCGCGCACGCGTTCTTTTTCCTCGTTTTCCAGGCGGCGCTGTTCTAAAAACGCTTGTACTTCAGCGCTTTTCTTTGCCTTTGCCTCTACCTTAGCGGCTTCTTTCCTTTCATACTCCTGGACCATGGCCTGGTCCTTGACAAAGATGTCATAGGAAAGGGCCGCGTCCACCATACAGGCGGCGTCTTCTGGCGCCCGTCCCACCACATACGCCCCAAAGCCCGCCGCAAGCTTGGCCAGGGCCAAGGCTTCTTCCCGGAAGCGCTGGCTTGCCTCTTCCGTCAGATCCCCCGGATTCATCTCTCGCTTGTACGCCAGCCACTTCTCAGCCACCGCCGCGCCCACCGCCTGACCAATGGCCCCCGCCCCAATATCTTTGCCAAGGGCCGCCGCCGTAAGACCGCCAATGGCCCCGTGCATCAGCTTGTGGGTCAATGAATGCATGCCCTTGTCCTTCAGAACGCCCGCCTCAAAAGAGAGTAAGCTCGCGCCAAGGCTCACGATTCCTCCCACAAGGGCTTGTTTCATGGCGCCAAGCGGTTGCTCGCCTGCCAGGGCAATCTGTACACCCGCATTCACAGCCGCCTGGGTGCCAAACTCCTTAAGATTTTCGATAAAATCAAAGGTTTTGACAACCGTCGGATCCGTCACCGCCAGGCACACCCGCCGCCACGGCGTGGGTGACGACGTTCAAGCTGGTGTTCAGAAGCCCCCCCGTGAGGCCCTGATCAGGCAACCCAGATGCGTGGGTTTGTTTTAGGGTGCTTCTTTATACGCTGCGTCGCTGAAGTCTTGGTAGGGGATTTTGGTGAGCTTATGAAGGACCACGCGGTCCCGGGTGATCTGCCGAAGACGCTCGGGGTCACTCGTCAACAACCGAATCTTTGCAACCCAGGCGTCTGGGTCTATGGGAGAGCGCGCTCTGCTTTTTTCATTAAAGGACGCAATAAGGTCCAGACCCCAGGTGAGGCATTCTTCCACAAGATCAGGGCGCCCCGCCCACGCACAGATCATGGCAGGATCATCAAGGGCAGAATCAGACCTCCAGGAACGGTTATTGACCTCGGCATAGTTTTGATAGGCTGCCATCATGTCCCGAAGGCTGATGGGACCTTCGAGAGGCAAGATCGCTTGCTCGCGCATGCGCGCCGCCACATTCCGGTAGTACAAATCATGGAAGCAAAGGCGTACGTATCCCGGCGTGTTTCTTTCTGTTTGGTATTGATGCTCTATTGTAGAGATCATAAAGTCCATATCACGTGATAAATTGGTTGCGTCATAAGCGGGCGTGTATGTTTCACGACTACTTGTAACCCCGAGTGCCATTTGGTACCATAAACATCCTACCCTCTTTCCAAAAAGTAAGGGCTTTGCCAACTCAAATTCAGTAAAATAAGCTGCCCATTCTTTTGAAACACGTTTCTTCAGGGCCGGTGTAAAAACGTTCGGGAACTTTTCCCAGGTTTGATCTGTCATCTAAGACTCCTTACATAATGGGGTTCACTTCGATCACCCGAAATTCATGCCTGATATGCTCTGGCATATGTTCCAAATAATTCTTTGCCTGCTTAGGGCCCATGCCCCGACCAGGGTTCTTCACGAACTTATAGTCGTAGATGATTCTATTATCATAATCTAGCGCATCAATACGAACAGCACCTTCCTTTGACGCACCCTTTGGTAAACGCTCACCATTCTTATACCATACCTCTACTTCAATACCACGAGGCCCAAAGATACGTTGATAGCCATTCACCAAATTTTCAGCAATCTTATGACGTTTGATGCCGGCCACAGCAGGCCCGCCTTCGTCAATATATCGCTGCGCCTTGTTACACGCATCTTGAATTAATTCATGGTTTTCACGCACATGTCCTTGGGGACGTTGGCCCATGTTGTTGGCGCCATTATCAAAAACCCGTTCACGTTCGACCTTGCCGTTTTCCCCAAATTTAAGCTCGTACATGCCGCCTTTCTTAGGTGCCTGATCTTTGCCGGCGGCGTTTCCTTGTTGGTTATAAAGAATCTGGGCCTTGTTATCTTGGGGAGCGTGACCACCACCCCCGCCGCCGCCCATGGGCATCCCGGGATACACCTGCACTCCAGGATGCACCATGGCATACCCAGGCATGGGAGGCCTGCCGCCAGGAAATCTTCCGGGAACGCCTAGCTGAAGCGCGCGGTCGAATCCCAGCATCAAAGCGTCCCAGTTACGGGGGTCGCACATGAACTGCTTAAGGTCGTCTCCGACGCCGTGAGCCTTTTGCACGAAAGCAATAAAGCCAGGCGCATACGGGCTTTCCAGTCCTGCTTTAAGACAGTCTAACGCAAAGGCTTCCATGGGACCCAGAGGTTTTGGCGGGGCTTTCACCTCGGGCGGATCGTCACGGCGCTCGCCAATGGGGGCGTACTTCATGGGATTGTTGCGGCGGTCTTCGTCTTCCCAGAGGCGCACCTCTTCTTGATGGTCGCGCTGGCGCTGACGCATGAGCCCGCGCTCCTTGGCCCATTCTCGTTCAGCCTTCAGCCGCTCTTCAAGCTCTTGCGGATCTTTGATGCGCCCGCGAAGCTCTTCTTCATGGGCTAAATCCATCTTGGCGTAGTGTGCTTCTTCTTCTACAACCCACTGACGTTTCTGTGCTTCCCACTTAAGGTCAGCCTGGAGGGCCTCCGCCCGTCTTTGTGTTAAGATCTCCGGCATGGCATTTTTATCACGATGGACTTTCTCATCTAGAAGAGCAAGGTTTCTTACGAAGACCCATCATTCCACCCGAGTGCCAACACAATGCACATCTGTATTACATTATTTTAAATAAGAAATTTGACCGTGCCCAACTGTTAGCTTTTTTGAAGGAAAACGGTATTGGAGCCATCTTTCACTACGTTCCTCTTCATACCTCACCAGCAGGCTTGAAGTTTGGGCATACCGCAAAAGCATCTTTGCCTGTCACAGAAACCTATGCCCAGCGACTCATTCGTCTTCCTTTGTGGATTGGGCTCACCTCCACTGAGCAAGAGAGAATCATTAGCGCTCTTATTAAGTTTATTTGCAAATAAACTCAATATTTTTAACAATTAACACTTATCTTATATCGGTAGAATAAATAGCCTCAGAAACCCTAGAATGCCTCCTCAGGTTCTTTCAGAGTCTTTCTAAAAGGCTCGTAAAATCATTACTTTCAACAATGGAGCAGCGTTTGCAAAGCCTATGGATCTGGCCCAGTTTTTGAAGAGAAAAACCAATTTTTGTTACAAATTGGCCTCATGGCGAAAGGGTGGAATAAGGAATATGAATGGTAGGCTTCGTCGAGATCTTACCAGGTCCACCAACGTAAAAAACATTTTTGATCGGAACCATGAGCAAATAACCTTGTATCACAATATGACACTTTGAAAATGGCTTGGCGGGGTCTCACCCATTGAAGCCTTGGCAAAACACATGAACATGGAGATAGTCTTCCTATTTTGGCAAGCTATTGCACCTCAACTTTGAATAAACTTTCTCCCTTCTTTATCAAAAACAAGTCAACCATAGGCCGGCTTTTGCCGGTTTATGGTTGTCTTTACGTAAGCTGTGCCCCGAATCTGCAAGCACTGCACCCTACCGTTTTTTCTACGTCGAAAAACTCACCATATTTTAATCACGCTTTTATACCACGGACTCTTGTCTCTTTTAGTACTGCTTTCTTTAATGATTTTAAACTCCAGCCGAACGGCATTTATTGATTGGATTTGTTCTTGGGTAATATCATTCACACAGGTCCATTCGTCCATAAAGAAGGGTAAATTAGTATGCAGCAGGCTCGCAACATCCGCACTCTTGATGAGATATTTAAACTCAGAAGATTTCTTAAGTCCTAAAAAGGCATCAGAAACAATAATTCGCTGTCCTGCTCTTACAGTCCTTTTCACCCCCGTTCCATCTGGAAGCGTAAACGTGACGTTCGGGTCTACGCTGTAGGAAAATCTTCGAAGACCGCGGACACAGGCACTGTATGCCCCGCTTCGGGGGCGTAGGCTCCCTCCTGCACCACGAAAAGTCCAGTAACACATGCGACCCTTGTCATGTAAATCTTTTTTTTCATAAAAGTTCTATTGTTACAAATAATTATGATAAGTAGATTAAAAGTTGAATTACAACACCTCTATATTTCATTATACACGTAAATATTGATTCTGTATTCAAATCAATAGAGGTTCCAAGTATCAATTTTCATATTTTGAGTGAAATACGTATAGAAAAACTAAGGACGTTTGGTCATTTTTTGACCATTTTGTCTTTTCATGGATAGATCAATCGATTGTCTTTCACATTAACGAATCGTTAACAGATTTTTCGACACGTTCTGGGGATGAAAAAACATACGAGTAAACCACTCTGTCTCCTACAAATATGCAGGTGCTGATTTTATATTGGGGTATTGCGGTGAATCTATGCATTATTCGCCGCAAATTGTGCGGTGAATGTGCTTGCCTCTGCGGTGAATGATTCCTATAATCACCTTATGTTATGCGGTGATTATTACATATGTGGATATACGAGCACGAGCAATGGCCTCACTTCACGTGGCGCGCTGAAGCTCTCAGCGTAAAGCTTTCCTACGTACGTAACAAGCAAGGACGTTTGCTTGGAAGAATGGAGCGTCTTGGGTTAGAGATCAGAAAAGAGTCTAGTTTTAAGACGCTGACAACTGATATTATCAAATCCACAGCCATTGAAGGTGAGTATTTGAATAGAGAGGAAGTACGATCTTCTCTGGCACGTCGACTTGGGTTAGAGGTTTCTGGCCTTATCTCCTCTAGCCGTAATGTCGACGGTATTGTTGACCTTATGTTAGACGCAACACAGTCTTACAAGACACCTCTTACAAAAGAACGCCTTCTTTCTTGGCACGGCGCCCTCTTTCCCACTGGTTTCAGTGGTCTACGCCGTATCACTGTTGGACAGTGGCGTACAGAAGCAGCTGGCCCCATGCAGGTTGTCTCAGGCCCAATTGGACGAGAGAAAATTCATTTTGAAGCCCCTCCTGCAAATAAGCTCGATCACGAAATGAGTCTATTTCTGGAATGGTTTCAAAAAAACGATTCAGACCCTGTCTTAAAAGCAGGAATTTCGCATTTTTGGTTTGTCACGATTCATCCGTTTGAAGATGGGAATGGTCGTATTGCACGGGCAATCTGTGACATGGCTTTAGCGCGCGCTGACGAAACGCCCGATCGCTTTTATAGCTTATCTAGCCAAATCGAAAGTGAGCGCAAAGATTACTACACCTACTTAGAAAAGCAGCAACGCGCTAGTCCTGATCTTACAGAATGGCTCAATTGGTTCTTGGATTGTTTAGATAGGGCCCTTTCGCATGCAGATAAAACCATTGAAAATGTTCTCTTTAAGGCTGACTTATGGGGTAAATTTTCACAAAATCCCCTTAATGAGCGACAAAGACTTATTATATCACGCATGCTTGAAGATGATTTTCAAGGATATATGAACACCTCTAAATACGCTAAACTTGCAAAATGTTCCAACGATACAGCCTTACGCGATATTCAAGATTTAAAAAGTCGCGGCCTTTTTGTTCAAAACGCTGGCATGGGACGAAGCACAAGTTACAGAATTAACCTGGCAATGTAGTTTTATATTTCTTTAAACAATTTTCTTTCACAAGCCCCCCTCCCCTCCTCTTTTTTCGATGCACGTATGTCTAAAAAAGTATACTTTGCAAGACCCCTCCCTTGACATGTCTTATTTCATGTCTCATAATACAGTTCTTACATCATCTTAAAATAAATAAGACACATGAGGAGAAAAAAATGGCCATGGTCGGATATGCAAGGGTCAGCTCTGTGGGGCAAAGCCTCGATGTACAATTGGAAAAACTCACGGTCTGCCAAAAGATTTTTAAAGAAAAGAAAAGTGGTACCTCCGACAAAAGACCCGAGCTCAAAGCCTGTCTCGATTATATCCGGGAAGGCGACACCCTTGTCATCACCCGCCTTGATCGCCTGGCAAGATCAACCCTGCATCTGTGCCAAATCGCCGACACCCTAACCCTTAAAAAGGTGGATCTTCAAGTCATCGATCAAAACATCAACACCAGTGACGCCACCGGCCGTCTTCTTTTTAATATGCTGGGCGCCATCGCTCAGTTCGAAAATGAAATCCGAGCGGAAAGGCAGCTTGATGGGATTACCAAAGCCAAAGAACGAGGGGTCGCCTTTGGGCGCAAAAGAAAACTCTCCAAAGACGCCCTCTCCCGCCTCAAAGAACAACGAGCCGAAGGAACGCTCATCAAGGACCTCATGAAGGCCTACGATCTCTCTAAAGCTTCCATCTATCGCCTCATGAAAGAAGAGACCACCCATGAGTCAGACAGATGATTAACATTTTCTTGACATTAAGAGATAGTATCTCTACACTAGAACTAGTCTGACTAGTTATTATTAAGCATCATGCAAACCTGGCAATTACAAGAAGCAAAAGCCCACCTCAGCGAGGTCGTCAAATTATGCAGCTCCCAAGGCCCACAACTTTTAACAGTTCGCGGGAAAGAAGAAGCCGTCATCCTTTCAAAGAAGGATTATGAACGATTAACAGGTAAGAACCCCTCTTTTCTTAACATGATGGCGGCCTCTCCTCTCAAAGGACTAGATATAGAATTTGAAAGAGATCACTCTGCCAATAGAGACATTGAGCTATGAGTTATCTCCTAGATACTAATATTCTTTCAGAAACCGTCAAAAGCACACCCAACCTCAATGTTCTTTCTTGGATAGAAAGGGTTCCCGGTGACGACCTTTTTATTAGCGTCCTCACATTAGGAGAAATCAGACGTGGCATTGAAAAATTAGATGATGGAAAAAAGAAAAGAAGCCTCTTAGTATGGCTTGAGACAGATCTTAAAAGTTGGTTTTCCGACCGTGTTCTTTCTGTAGATTATGCTGTTGCAGACCGCTGGGGTTTTGTATCAGCACACCTTAATAACGAAACAAAATCTTCTGCAATCGATACACTGATTGCCGCAACAGCCCTTACCCATAACCTTAAAATGGTGACTCGCAACACAAAAGATTTTGACATTCCAGGGCTAGAGATTATCAATCCCTTTGAGTAACTTTTTTGAGGGTCATCGCTCAGTTCGAAAATGAAATCCGAGCGGAAAGGCAGCTTGATGGGATTACCAAAGCCAAAGAACGAGGGGTCGCCTTTGGGCGCAAAAGAAAACTCTCCAAAGACGCCCTCTCCCGTCTCAAAGAACAACGAGCCGAAGGGATGCTCATCAAGGACCTCATGAAGGCCTACGATCTCTCCAAAGCCTCTATCTATCGCCTCATGAAAGAAGAGCTCTAGTATAATAACTTATAAGCTATTATTGACACATTATTTGATAACGTATAGACTATCAAAATGAGTAAAAAGATAACCCATAGGGTATCATGAAACCAGAAATTCGTTCTATAGCACGTAAAAACCTTCAACAAAAAACAGAGTTCTTAATGCAGAAAGTACTCTCTGATGTCCCACCTAAAGGGTGGATAAGAGCTTTTAGAGAAGCTCTTGGAATGACAACATATCAACTTGCAAAACGCCTAAATGTATCCCAACCAGCTGTCATCCGTATGGAAAAAAGAGAGAAAAAAAAAGATATTTCTCTCGCACTTTTAGAAAAAGCAGCGGTCCAATTAAATTGCCGCCTTGAATATTATCTTGTCCCACTTGCGCCCATCGATGAAATGATCAAAGAAAGAGCAAGAAAAGTCGCTTTTGGAAAAATGAAAGCAGTCATTGAGACAATGGCCCTTGAGGACCAAGCTGTAGCGCAAAGAGATTTAAAAGAGCAAATAGAAAAAATGACCCTTGAGCTCATCAACACAGCAGATTCAAAAATTTGGGATAAAGAAAATGACTGATCTTAATGCGGACACTCCCATTACGTCAGAAGAAAAAGAACAGCTTCTTCCATCATACATTAGCACCAGAGATGAACTTAATGCTGCCGAGCAAGCTAACATCATTAAAGCACTCTTGTGGGCAGAAAAAAGGAATGAGTCCTTTCTTTCACAAAAGGCGCTCGTAGAATTACACAGGCGCATGTTCTCAGACGTTTGGGGATGGGCTGGAAAATATAGAAAAACACCACGCAACATCGGCATTGATGCATATAAAATCCCTATGGAAATGGAATCTCTTATATCAGATACATTATATTGGAAAGAGAACCATACCTATAGTCTTCGAGAAATAGCCGCAAGGTTTCACCACAAACTCGTCTATATTCACCCCTTTCCAAATGGAAATGGGAGGTTTTCACGTATGGCAACTGATTTGATTTTGAAACAAGAAGGGCAAATGCCTTTCAAGTGGGGAGATCATTTAGAAAAGATATCCCAAAGAAGGCGTCTATATATTGAAGCGTTGAGAGAAGCAGACAAACATGACTTCTCTCTCCTTTTTTCGTTTTTGAATATTTAAAATAGTAGAGGATGGCTTTTGGGAGCAAAGCCCCCAAAACCAGTGATAAGTTCTAAAACCATTTTAGAATGTACAAAAACTATCCTTTATAGATTAAATTTTCAACTTATGAATTATCCTGAAATCAGAAATTATCGTTTGTTCGGCGCGCCGAACAACCTGCAAACAAAATAGCCTCCTTGAAATCACATCCCTAGGATTTGCGCCAAAATCCTACGCATAAACACTCCCCCTTTTGGAAGAGGGGACGTGTGTCGTTTGTTCGGCGCGCCGAACAACCTGTAAACAAAATAGCCTCCTTGAAGTCACGTCCCTAGGATTTGCGCCAAAATCCTACGCATAAACACTCCCCCTTTTGAAAGAGGGGACGTGTGTCGTTTGTTCGGCGCGCCGAACAACCTGCAAAAAAAATAGCATTCTAAAATTAA
>Ga0315900_10001539_pt1 | contig 36790 bp, 37 predicted proteins | sample LakEriMetagenome_FD_203521 | JGI IMG/M metagenome (GOLD analysis project Ga0315900, IMG submission 203521) | Freshwater fungal communities from buoy surface, Lake Erie, Ohio, United States - Buoy 12 MA114 | ecosystem: Environmental > Aquatic > Freshwater > Lake > Lake biofilm | place: USA: Lake...
AGACCCCCGCTTGACCCCCCGTTAGCCTCCCCGCCAGCACAGCGTCACGTGCCGGTTGACGCGCGCCATCGGTCCCGGCGGGGCGCGTCAAACCGAAATCTTGCTACGCTTCCATGCAATTAACTTACGCAAACTGTTGTAGATTTGCGCCAGACTGTTGATGAAACGCGCAAATACGCGCTTCCGCCTATCCTACAGGCCCCTGTTACGAGACACTTTGTCTGCCGAGTCGCGGTATTCCCCGCGCACGGGATTAAATCTCAGTGGGAGGATTTGATCATGGCACATACCGGAACGGGCTTTTTCGATCGGAAAGGCCATTTCTTCAAATCGGCGCGCGATGCGACGGTGAGCGATCTTGCAGCATTGCTCGGGCAGATCGGCGAGGGCGAGAGCCTTGCGCCGGGGATTGCCTCTATGCTGCTCGAACGCCGCACCGAGATCGAACGGCTGTTTGCCGAGCATGACAAAATGCTCGACGAAGAGGCGGCGATGAAGGCGGCGCGGCGCGATGATGCGCTGGACAACGTGGCCAAGCTGCCGAGCCGTCCGGCGGTCTGAACCCTTGCCGCTTACGCCAGTGCCAGATGGAGGCACTGGTTGAAGTCGGTGAGGACATAGTCGGCGAAGGCTTCGCCGTTCACGAAACCGCGCCGCCGGTAGAGCGCGAGCGCCGGTTCGAAGGCGGGGCCGCTGCCGGTTTCAAGGCTCATTCGGGCAAAGCCCTGCGCCCTGGCATGGGCGATGATCGCCTCCAGAAGGGCCGCTGCCAGACCTTGCCGCAGAAACTCAGGATGCGTGCGCATCGATTTGACTTCGCAGGATTTTTCATCCAATTTCTTGAGCGCGCCAATGGCCGCAGCCCGCCCGTCCACATGGGCCGCCCAGACGGTGACGCCCTCGACCTGAAGCCCCGACAGATCGAGCGCGAAGCTGTGGCCCGGGGGCGATCCTTCCAGCATGGCGCGCTGGTGATAGGCTACAAGATCCTGAATTTGCGGGTCTTCAAGATCGGCGCGGGCGATCTGCACGCTCACTCTTCGACCATCGCCACGGCGCGGATCCACCCGGCGCTGGCGCGGTGGATCTTCACCGGAAAGCAGCTCAGCATGAAGCCGTGGGGCGGCAGCTGGTCGAGATTGGCAAGCTTTTCAATCTGGTAATAGGGCCGGATGCGCCCGGCCTTGTGGCCTTCCCAGATGATCGAAGGATCGCGGTTTTCGGCCCAGCGCCGCGCGGTATGACTGAAGGGCGCGTCCCAGCTCCAGGCGTCGGTGCCGACCACTTCGACGCCGCGCTCCGTCAGCCACAAGGTCGCCTCCGCGCCGAGGCCCACGCCCTGATCGGTGAAATTCTCGGTCCCGTAGATCGCGCCCGATTGCACCAGCACGATGTCGAGCGGTTGCAGGTCATAGCCGATCCGCGCGAGTTCGGCCTCGACCTCGGCGGCGCTCACCACATGGCCGTGGGGCAGGTGCGAAAAATCGAGCTTCACCCCGGGGCGGAAGAAGCGGTCGAGCGGGGCCTCGTCGATCGAGGGGGCGGGGATCTTCCCTGAATCCGTGGTCGAATGGAAGTGCCACGGCGCGTCCATATGGGTGCCGTTGTGGGTTGATAATTCGACGAATTCCACCGCCCAGCCTTCGCCATCGGGCAGGTCTTCGCGGGTGAGGCCAGGGAAGAACATGGCGATCTGCTCCCACGTGTTCTCGTGGGTCATATAGGTCACCTTGGGCCGCATCACCTCCGGATCGGAGATGACAGCATTGGTGATCGGGATCGAGAGATCGATGAAGCGGGTCATGCGGCAAGCTCCGCGTCGAGGAAGGCGGCGATATCGGAAAGGTCGACGTCGCGCGCCACGTAAGCCTCGCCAAGCTGGCGCAGCAGCAGGAAGGGCAGGGTGGTGCCTTCGGCCTTCTTGTCGTGGCGCATGTGATCCACGAGCGCCGCGCCGTTGCAGGTGAGGCCCAAATCGGCGAGCCGCGCAGGCAGCCCCGCCGCCGCAATCGCCGCCGCCGCCCGGCCTGCGTCCTGTGCTGAAATCTCCCCGCGCCGCGCCGAATATTTCGCCGCCAGCACCATGCCCAAGGCGACCGCCTCGCCGTGCAGCAGGCGCTCGGAAAAGCCGGTCTCCGCCTCCAGCGCATGGCCGAAAGTGTGGCCCAGATTGAGCAGGGCGCGTCGGTCCAGCGTCTCGCGCTCGTCCTCGGCAACGATCCGCGCCTTCATCGCGATGCTGGTGGCAATCGCATGTTCGAGCGCCGCCGGATCGCGCGCCAGCACCGCTGCGCCATTGGCCTCCAGCCAGGCAAAAAAAGGCGCATCGCCGAGCAGGCCATATTTGAGCACCTCGGCATAACCGGCACGCATTTCGCGCTCCGGCAGGGTGGCGAGCACCTGCGGGTCGATCAGGACGAGGGCGGGCTGGTGGAAGGCGCCGATCAGGTTCTTGCCGGCCTTGGTGTTGATCGCGGTCTTCCCGCCGACCGAGGAATCGACCTGCGCCAGCAGCGTGGTCGGCACCTGCACAAAGCCCACCCCGCGCTTGGTGATGGCGCAGGCAAAGCCGACGAGATCGCCCACCACGCCGCCGCCCAGCGCAATCACATGGTCCTTGCGAGTGACGCCCAGCGCCAGCAGCCAGTCGGTCAGGCCTTCGAGCACGCCCCAGGTCTTGGCGTCCTCGCCCGGTTCGACCACGAACCATTCGGGCGCCAATCCGCCCGCCGCAAGGCTCGCCTCCAGCCCGGCGCGATAGAGGCGGTGGGTGTTGCTGTCGGCCACCACCGGAACCTCGCGCGTCTGTCCGTAGCCTTTGAGAAAGGGCGCAGCCGCCTCGGCAAAACGGGTGAGCAGCCCGTCCTCGATCACCACCTCATAGGGCCGCCCGGCCAGCGCGACGGGAATTACAGCCATTGGTCAATCGCCTTCAGAATCGTGCGGGCGGTGTCGGCGTGGGGGCCGTTCTCGCTGGTCACGCGGATGGGAGCCTCGGCATAGAAGGGCGCGCGCTCGGCGGCGAGGCGGGTGAGGATCTCGCGCGGATTGCCGTTCCTCAGCAGAGGCCGGGTGTTGCGCCTTGCGGTGCGTTCCACCAGCGTATCGATATCGGCGTCGATCCACACCGCGATGCCGCGTTCGAGGATCAGCGCGCGGGTGGCCGGATCGACAAAGGCGCCGCCGCCGGTGGCGATCACGCCGTGGCCTTCATCGATCAGGCGGGCGATCACGCGCCGCTCCCCGTCGCGGAAATAGGGCTCGCCGAACTGGGCGAAGATTTCCGCGATGCTCATCTGCGCGGCCTCGACGATGGCATCGTCGGCGTCGATGAAATCGCGCCCCAGCTGGGCGGCGAGCTTGCGCCCGACGGTCGACTTGCCGACCCCCATCAGCCCCACCAGCACCACCGGACGGGTGATGCGCGCGGCCAGTCCCGCGTAATCGACGGGGGCGTGATCGGGTGAGAGCGGCGCAGCGGACATTGCCGCACGGCCTATAGATGGGCTAGGGCGCGTGCAATATGCCAAACCTCTCCCGCCCCGTGCCCGCCCGGCAGATTCTCTCGCGCGAACCGGCGCGGACTGTGCGCGTGTCGCGCGGCAAGGTGGTCGCGGGCGTGCTGGTGCTGCTGGCGCTGGCCGGGCTGGCGTGGATGGATGGCGGGGAAGAGCCGCTCCATCCGATTGCGCAGGAAATCGAACTGCCGGGAGCGGCCCAGTGATCCGTCCAGCGATCCGCCTGCGTAGCCGTCTTGCGCTCGCCGCCAGTGTTCTCGCGCTCGGGCTGGGCGGGGCGATTGCGGGCGCGGGCCTTTCCGGCATGGCGGCTGCGCAGGGCAAGCCCGAATCGATCCTGCCGCCGGGGTTTGACGATCCCGCCCCCGCACCGCGCCCGACGCCGACGCCCGCCCAGCGCCCGGCGCAGGGCGCGCCGCAGCCGACCGTGACTCGCCCTTCCACCGGCACCCAGCCGGGCGTGGCCGGGCCGGGCACCTTTTTCCCCGGCACCGGGCCTGCCGTTCCGGCCGATGCCCCGCCGCTGCCATCGATCACCCGCGACGAACTCGCGCGTCTGCCGACGATCGAGCAGCTCGAGAACATGTCGACCGAGGAGCTCGACCAGCTGCTCGGCCTCAAGCCGCGCTCCGACATGCCCTCGGGCGCGCGCCGGGCGCTGACCCGCGTCGGGGTGCTGGCGGTGGAGGAGGGCGGTCTGCCGCCGCGTGCGCTCGCCAACCAGCCCGAAGCGCTGGTGCGAGCGGTGCTGGCGGGCAACAAGGGTCCGCTGGTGTCGCGCTGGGGCCATATCCTGCTGCGCCGCACGCTGGCGAGCCGCATGGCCGCGCCGCTCGGCATGGACCCGATCGAATTTGCCGCCCTGCGCGTCGGACTGCTCGACCGGATCGGCGAATATGCCGTCGCCCGCGCGGTGGCGCAGGATATCGACACGGCGAGCTGGTCGCCCGGGCTGACCGATGCCGCGCTCAAGGCCTATTGGGCGACCGGTGATATCACCGGTGCCTGCCCGGCGGTGCGCCTGCAAGGGTCGAGCCGCGAGGATGGCGAGTGGCAGCTGATGCAGGCGATCTGCAATGCCTTCGGGGGCGAGACCGCGCTCGCCGCGACCCAGCTTGACCGCGCGCTGTTCCGCGGGGTGGCGCCGCGGGTCGATGTGCTGCTGGCGCGGCGCTTTGCCAGCGCGGCGGGGCGCGGGCAGCGGGCGGTCAACATCGAATGGCAGGGGGTCGAGGATCTCAGCCCACTGCGCTTCAGCCTCGCCACGGCGTTGGGCGAGCCGGTGCCCGAAAAGCTGCTCGACAGCGCGCTCGAAGCGCGCGGCGGGGCCTATTTCGCCCGTGCGGGGGCGCTGCTGCCGATGCTGCCCGCCGGTCAGCGCGCCGCTTTTGCCGGACGCGCCGCGCGCGAGGGGATCATGTCCTCGCAGGCGATGATCGATCTCTACAGCGCGGTCTATGAGGATGCCGCGAGCGAGGGCGATGCCGAGACCCATGCCGCCACCCTGCGCGAGGCCTATCTCGCCGAAGACCCGGCAGACCGGATCGCGGCGATGCAGCGGTTGTGGGATGCCGGCGCGCAGATCGGCGGCGGAGACGGGTACGGCGCAAGGGTGCTGACCGCCTATGCCGCAGCACGCATTCCGGCCGATGCGGCGCTTGCCGACAGCGCGGGGCCACTGATCGCGGCGATGCTCACCGCCGGGCTCGATCGCGATGCGCTGGCGTGGCGCGATGTGGTCGAGGACGGATCGCTCGCCTGGGCGCTGATCGTGCTCGCCGATGGCGCTGCGGGCGAGGTGTCGCAGGGCGATGTCGAGACCTTCATCGGCGATGATGCCTCGGCCGGCAGCCGCAAATCGGCCTTCCTCGTCGCCGGGCTTGCCGGGCTGGGCAAGCTGTCCGAGGGCGATGCCGCCGCGCTGGCCGAGGATACGGGCTTTGATCTGGCGCGCCAGACCCGCTGGACCCGCACCATTTCCCGCGCTGCTGAGGTCAATAATCCGGCGCTGGTGGCGCTGCTTGCGGGCCTTGGCATGCAGGGGACGAGCTGGGAGCAGATGACCCCGCTCCACCTCTATCACATCGTTGCGGCGCTCAACCGCGTGGGCCTGTCCGCCGAAGCCCGGATGATCGCCGCCGAAGCGGTCGCGCGCGGATAATGTCCGCGGCGACGCAGGCGTTTCTCGCCATGCTCGCCGCCGAGCGCGGGGCGGCGGCCAACACGCTTGCGGCCTATGCCCGCGATCTGGCCGGTGCCGAGGAGGCGATCGGCGATCTTGCGCAGGCACCGCGCGATGCGGTCGCGACACTGGCGCGCGAATGGGCCAGCCTCGCGCCTGCCAGTGTTGCGCGCAAGGCCTCGGCGCTGCGCCAGTTCTTCGCCTTCGCCATCGACGAGGGCTGGCGCGGGGATGATCCCTCGGGCGCGCTCCCCAAACCCCGCACCCGCCGCCCGCTGCCCAAGGTCATGGGGCACGAACAGATCGCCGCGCTCTTCGCCTGCGCCGAGGAGGAAGCGCGGGGCGATGATCCAGCGGCGGTGCGGCTGCTCGCGCTGATCGAGCTGCTCTACGGCTCGGGCCTGCGCGCCTCCGAACTGGTGACCCTGCCGCTGGTCGCCGTGCCGCGCGATGCGCCGTTCCTCACCGTGACGGGCAAGGGCGGGACCACGCGGCTGGTGCCGGTCGGTGCGCGGGCGCTGGCGGCGATTGCGCGCTGGCTGGCGCTGCGCCCCGCTGATCCGCCCTCGCGTTTCCTCTTCCCCTCGCGCTCGGGCAAGCCGCTCTCGCGGGTGCGCCTGTTCCAGCTCCTCAAGGCGCTCGCGGGCCGCGCGGGGCTCGATCCGGCGGCGATCAGCCCGCATGTGCTGCGCCACGCCTTTGCCACCCACCTGCTCGAAGGCGGGGCGGACCTGCGCGTGCTGCAGACCCTGCTCGGCCACGCCGACATTTCCACCACTCAGATCTACACCCATGTCGATGCCGCGCGGCTGGTGGCGCTGGTCAATGCCCGTCACCCGCTTGCAACCCGCGCCACATCGGACTAGCGCCTGAGCCATGATTTCCTATCTCGATTTCGAGAAGCCGGTGGCCGCGCTCGAGGAGCGCATCACCCAGCTTCGCAGCGTCAATGCGCTGCACGATGTGGATGTCGCGGCCGAGATTGCCCGGCTCGAAGCCAAGAGCACCGAATTGCTCGCCAGCACCTATGCCTCGCTCACGCCCTGGCAGAAGACGCAGGTGGCCCGGCACCCGCAGCGGCCCCATTTCCGCGACTATGTTGCCAATGCCTTCAGCGACTTCATGCCGCTGGGCGGAGACCGGCTCTATGCCGATGACCTCGCGATCATGGGCGGCTTTGCTATGCTGGGCGGGCGCAAGGTGATGTTGATCGGGCACGAGAAGGGCCACGACACCAAGAGCCGCATCGCCCACAATTTCGGCATGGGCAAACCCGAAGGCTATCGCAAGGCGATCCGCCTGATGGAACTGGCCGACCGATTCGGCCTGCCGGTGGTGACACTTGTCGACACCTCGGGCGCCTTTCCGGGGATCGAGGCGGAAGAGCGCGGGCAAGCGGAAGCCATCGCCCGCTCGACCGAGGCCTGCCTGGCGCTGGGCGTGCCGATGGTGGCGGTGATCGTGGGCGAGGGCGGCTCGGGCGGCGCGGTGGCGCTGGCCTCGGCCAACCGGGTGCTGATGATGGAACACGCGGTCTATTCGGTGATCTCGCCCGAAGGCTGCGCCTCGATCCTGTGGCGCACCTCGGACAAGGCCGCCGATGCGGCACAGGCGATGAAGGTCACCGCGCAGCATTTGAAGCGCGACAATGTCATCGACCGGATCGTCAAGGAGCCGGTCGGCGGGGCGCAGCGCGATCCGATCACCGCCTCGCGCCTGCTCGGACAGGCGCTGGCCGAGGAGTTGGACACGCTCGCCGGCAAGACCCGCGCCGAGCTGATCGCGCAGCGCGAGGAGCGCTTCCTCGCCATCGGCGGTTAAGCTTCGCGCTGGCAAGCTCTTGTCGCAGGCGGCTTTCCCGATAGGTTGGGGGCCGCAGCAAACGGCGGGAGACAAGGCCATGGCAAAAGCATTTACGCGCAAGACCCTCGCGATTGGCGTCGCCGCGCTGGCGCTCGCGGGCGGTGCGGGCATGGGTGGCGTTGCCGCGACCGCGCAGATCCCGGCATCCTCTGCCCCGATCACGCCGCAGGAAGCCCAGATGGGCGCGCAATATCACCCCGAGTTCCTCGCCGAATTCGGCGGCGCGATGAGCGGGCCCCAGGCGGCTTACGTGGAGCAGGTGGGCAAGAATATCGCGGTGCAATCGGGCCTCGGCAATGCGCGCGAGAGCTTTACGGTCAGCCTGCTCAATTCGCCGGTCCACAATGCCTTCGCGGTGCCGGGCGGCTATATCTACACCACCCGCCAGCTGGTGACGCTGATGAACAACGAGGCGGAGCTTGCCGGCGTGCTCGGCCACGAGGTCGGCCATGTCGCCGCGCGCCATTCCCAGCGGCGGCAGAAGGCGGCGCAGCGCAATTCGATCTTGGGCGTGCTGGGGGCGATCGGCTCGTCGATCCTGCTGGGCGATTCGGGGATCGGCAGCACCCTGTCGCGCGGGTTTCTGGAAGGCTCGCAGCTGCTGACCTTGCGGTTTTCGCGCAAGCAGGAGCTGGAGGCGGATAATCTCGGCATCCAGTATCTCGCGCGGGCCGGATATGATCGCCGGGCGATGAGCACGGTGCTGTCCAGCCTTGCCGCGCAGAACACGCTCGAGGCGCGGCTGGCCGGACGCAATGCGAGTGTGCCGGAATGGGCCTCGACCCACCCCGATCCGGCGAGCCGCGTGGCTGGCGCGCTTGCCAAGGCAGGCGGAGCTGCGGCGAGCGGCGGGATCACCAATCGCGACACCTTCCTCGCGCGGATCGACGGGCTGCTCTACGGGGATGACCCCGCGCAGGGGATGATCGATGGCAGCAGCTTCACCCATCCCGAACTGCGTTTTGCCTTCACCGCGCCCCAGGGCTTCTACATGATCAACGGCACGCGCGCTGTGGCGATCCAGGGGCAGGGCGGGCAGGCGCAGATGACGCTGGCGCCCTATAACGGCAATCTCGAAGCCTATGTGCGGGCCGCCTTCACCGCTCTGGGCGGCGAGCGCAGCACGCTGGCGCCGCAGCAGCTCGAGCGCACCACAGTGAACGGGCTTCCGGCGGCCTATGGCGTGGCGCGGGTCAATAACGGGCAGGGGCAGGTCGACGTGGTCGTCTACGCCTATGAATTCGCGCGGGACCGAGCCTATCACTTCGTCGCGGTCGCACCAGCGGGGAGCGCGGGGACCTTCAATCCGATGTTCCAGTCGATGCGCCGGATCTCGGCGGCCGAGGCCGCAGCCGTGGTGCCCAAGAAGTTGCAGGTGGTGACCGTCGCGCGCGGCGACACCATCGCCAGCCTGTCGCGCCGGATGGCCTACCCCAATGAGCAGGAAGCGCGCTTCCGGGTCCTCAACGCGCTCGGCAACACCGCGGTGCTGGTCCCCGGCCAAAAGGTCAAGCTGGTGGTGCGGGCTAGATAGTTCGGCGGCCACCGAAGGTGGCACGCAAACAAAAAGCGGCGGAGGTTGCCCTCCGCCGCTTTCGTTTGTTGGCAGCGCCTGCGTTTACGCAGTCTGAGCGCCGTTCAGCGTGGTCGAAACGCCGTTGAAGGTGGTGTTGAGGCTGGTGCCCAGCGCCTGCATGCCGACGATGGCGGCGACAGCGATGAGAGCGGCAATCAGGCCATATTCGATGGCGGTCGCGCCAGCTTCGTCACGGAAAAGGTTCTTGATGGTGGTCATGTCTAGTCTCCTGGTTTCGGTCTTCGGTACCAATGCCGTTCCTGTCCTGGTGGTTCAGCACTGTAAGAATATCCGGCAACCCCTTGTAAAAAGTTAACGTCCACTTCGATTTGTGCTCGGTGGTTATAGCGGCTTGATTTGAGAGGTTCGCTGGTAGGTGATCCGGACCTCCTACCCCGCGTTCCTGTTCTTTGGCCCGGCCCGGCCACCAAGAGTGCCACCATGCTGTGGTGGTCGGCCCCTCGGCCTTGGACGTTTTCGTAATCCTCGGACGGAGGCGGGTTGGGCGGTCTGCGCCACCGAAGGTGGCACGCAAACAAAAAGCGGCGGAGGTTGCCCTCCGCCGCTTTCGTTTGTTGGCAGCGCCTGCGTTTACGCAGTCTGAGCGCCGTTCAGCGCGGTCGAAACGCCGTTGAAGCTGGTGTTGAGGCTGGTGCCCAGCGCCTGCATGCCGACGATGGCGGCCAGGGCGATGAGAGCGGCGATCAGGCCGTATTCGATGGCGGTCGCGCCAGCTTCGTCACGGAAAAGGTTCTTGATGGTGGTCATGTCTTGTCTCCTGGTTTCGGTCTTCGGTACCCATACCGTTCCGCTTGGCCCGGCCCGGTGTAGTTTTGTTTAACTGCGAGCTATTGATGAATTCCTAATCTCGAATGATCTATTCGAGATCAGCCCCCCATAGCGCCCAGTGTGCTCGTCTCGACATTGCGCCACATCGCGATGGTTTCGTTTGCAACTTCTTGCATCCCAACGAGAATGGCCACAATGATGAGGCTCTCAATCAGGCCGTACTCAACGGCAGATGACCCTGACGTGTCGGCCTTGATGGTCCTGAGAAGGTTCGTCAGCATCTTGGGTTGATCCGCTTATTGCGTCCTGATGACCCCAAAATCGTAGGTACGGGTTAAGAAAGATTTGATGGTCGGCCAATGATTGGAAAAAAAACCGACGCACCCGATCAGAGGATGCTGGTGGTGGCGGCTGCGCTCGAGCGGGGGGACGGGTACTGGCTGATGCATTGCCGTCCCCCGGGCAAGCACCATGCCGGGCTCTGGGAGTTTCCCGGAGGCAAGGTGGAAGCCTCTGAAAAATTGACAGAAGCTCTGGCTCGCGAGCTCTCCGAGGAGCTCGGCATCGGCTGCAATCCGGCGGATTTTGCGCCCGCCGGATTTGCAGAAACGGCGCGCGGGGAGGCGGGCCGCGCGATTGTCATTCTGCTTTACACGCTGTCTGCCTGGCAGGGCGAGCCGGCTGCGCTGGAAGGCGGCGGAACCGGATGGTTCACGCCCGATCAGATACTTGCGCTGGCCAAACCGCCGCTTGATGCGGAGCTCGCGCGGCAGCTTTTCCAAAATCGCGAATTCGCGCCGAACCCCCTTGCCAAGCCCGAACGACCCTCCTAAAGGCCGCCCCCTAGCGCGCACCCGTAGCTCAGCTGGATAGAGCACCAGACTACGAATCTGGGGGTCAGAGGTTCGAATCCTTTCGGGTGCGCCATTTCCTTCCGCCATGTCTTTGACGACCAGCAGAAAGGACACGTGCGTGCGAAAGTCGCCCGGTCTCTTGCTGTCGGCAATGCTGTGGGCCGCAGTCACCGGGCCGCTCACCGCTCAGGCCCAGGACACGGCCGGAGCAGCGCAGGCGTCCGCCTCAGCCCCAGAAAGTCCTGACGCGCCCCGCGAGGCCTGGGTGACGCAGCGGATCACGAGGCCAGGCCTTTCCTTCGTCACCTATGACAGTGCAGCCGCTGCGGCGCGGGTGAGTTTTCACATCTACACCCCGCCGCAATACGCGCAGGGGCCGGAGCGGCGCTTTCCGGTGCTCTACTGGCTTCACGGAACCGGCGGCGGAGTGCGCGGCATTGCGCCTGTGACAGCCCATTTCGATGCGGCGATCGCTGCGGGCAAGATCGCGCCGATGATCGTGGTTTTCCCGAATGGCCTGGCAACCAGCATGTGGACCGATTCGGCAGACGGCCGGCGGCCGGTCGAGACGATCCTTGTCGAAGAGATCGTGCCGCAGGTGGATCGGGCCTACCGTACCATCGCCAGCGCCGAGGGGCGGATCCTCGAAGGGTTCAGCATGGGCGGTCTGGGTGCGGCGCGCATCGGGTTCAGGCACCCCGAGGTGTTCGCAGCGATTTCGATGATTGCCGCCGGCCCCCTCGATCCCGACTTCGAAGGCCCTCGAGCGCGCGGCAATCCCGCGCTGCGCCGCCGGGTGCTGGACGAGGTCCATGGCGGAAGCCTCGCTCGCTTCAGGGCCGAGAGCCCTTGGGAATTATCGGCGCTGCGGGCACGGCAACGCCCCGCGCCGGGTCCGCTGCGGATGGTGATCGGCACCGCCGACTTCACCGCCGACGACAACCGGCGGTTTCACCGGCATATGGACGATCAGCAGATCGCCCATGATTATGTCGAGATTCCCGGCGTCGGGCATGACGCCCTCGCGCTCTTTACTGCCATGGGCGAGGAGAACTGGGCTTTCTACCGGCAGGTGACCGGCGCGCCGCGCTAATCCTCCACACTCGCCTCGAGCGCGTCCATATCCTCGTCCGACAGGCCGAAATGGTGTCCGGCCTCGTGGATCACCACATGGCGCACCAGCTCGGCAAAGCCGACGCCGGTTTCCTCCATCTCGGCCAGCAGGGGCTGGCGGAACAGGCTGATCACCGGCGGCAGGCGTTCGTGATCCCATTGCGACTGATCGGTCAGGGCAATGCCTTCGTAGAGCCCGGTCAGATCATAGGGGTCGTCAATCCCCACGCTGGCGAGCTGTTCGGCGCTGGCGAATTCGGCGACCTGCAACACCACATCTTCCAGATGCACCCGAAACGGCGCGGGCAGGCGCGCCAGCACTGTGCGTGCGAGGGCTTCGAATTCGGCATTGCTGGGCTGGTGCACGGGGGGATGCGTCCTCTTTTTGGCGACGGCAGGGATGAATTGCGTCAATCGTGCCTTACATATCGTATTATGGGAGGGCCTTCCAAAGGCGCAACCGGCATGCGGCCCGAGAGATAATGCGGAACGCGCCGGGGGCTGGGCGGTTGTGGCCAGACGGGATGGATGGACGGGGACGGAGCCGCTGGCGCTCCACCGGTTTGCGAAGAAAGACGAGACGATGAATTACGCTTGCGCGCATGATGATGATTTCGATCCGGAAAACCCGCTGGGCAAGCCCGATGTGCCCGATGAAGTGCAGCAGGCGATCCGCACCCTGATCGAATGGGCGGGCGATGATCCGCAGCGCGAAGGCCTGCTTGACACCCCCAAGCGCGTGGCCCGTGCATGGCTGGAATATTGCGAGGGCTACAAGGAGGATCCCGCGATCCACCTCAGCCGCCAGTTCACCGAAGTGGGCGGCTATGACGAGATCGTGATCCTCAAGGACATCCCGTTCCAGTCGCACTGCGAACACCACATGGCGCCGATCACCGGCAAGGCTGCGATTGCCTATCTGCCGAAGAACAAGGTGGTGGGCATTTCCAAGCTTGCCCGCGTGCTGCACGGCTTTGCCCACCGCTTGCAGATCCAGGAGCGGCTCACCGCCGAGGTCGCGCAGTGCATCTGGGACAATCTCGATCCGCATGGCGTGGCCGTGGTGATCGAGGCGCAGCACGGCTGCATGACCGGGCGCGGGGTGAAGACCCACGGCGTAGAGATGGTCACCAGCCGCATCCTAGGCTGCTTCATGGATGATGATCGCAGTCGCAAGGAAGTGATGAGCCTGATGGGCTATTGATGCGCTTATCTGCAAATAATCAGAGGTAAGTATTTTTTGCTTGCGTGTGCTGAAAAAGCATCACTCGCGCTTGGAATCTCCGATTCGCCCTGCTAGGATTATCGCCAGACCGGCCGCAGAAGATGGCCGGGAAAGACGCAGGAGAATTGGAGATGAAGAAACTCGCCTTTGCCGGCATTCTCGCCGGCGCTTGCCTTGCTTCCCCGGCGGCCGCGCTCGAGCATGAGGTGGTGATCGAACATCCGGCTGGCACCATCGCTGCCGATTACGACGGTGCGGTGAAGGTTGAAACGCGTCAGGTCGGCGCTGCCGGCGTGGCCGGCCGCCCCAGCACGCTGCGCTGCGAATGGACCGCCTCGCTCACCCTCGAGCGCACCGCCAAGGTCGGCCAGATGCTCCAGACGCGCCGGTCGATGGCGCGTGACGATGTCGCCAGCGGTTCGAAGCCGGGCTGGTGCGAAACCAACACCAAGGCAATCGACACGCTGGTCGAAGCCCGCCGCGAAACCTTCCGCGCCGCAATGCTCGAACTGGTCGAGCAGGATCGCAGCGCCATTCTCGCCGAAGCCGAGGGTGCGCGCGGCCGCGAAGGCTGATCTTTCTTCCGGGTCGCAGGGATCGGGGCACCTCCGCGAGGGGGTGCCCCTTTTTCGTATTTGCGCGAGGGCCCAAAGCGGCATAGCCTGCGTGCCGGGATCAGCCGGAAGGCTAATCGAAGGAGATTCTTGATGCTGCGCAATTCCGCCACCCGCCTCATCCTGTCCGCCGCACTCGTTGCCGGTCTGGCTGCCTGTTCGGGCGGCGCGCCGGCCGATGCGCCTGCCGATGCGCCGAGCGATGCTGCTGCCACCCCCGAAGCGGGGGCACCGGTCGATGTGCAGGCGGTGCTCAAGGAACGGCACGACAACTTCGAGGCCATCGGCGACAACTTCAAGGCGCTGCGCGGCGAGCTCGAAAAGGATGCGCCGGACTTCACCCTGATTGCCGCCAAGGCGAGCGACATCAACACCCGTGCGCTCAAGATCGAAGGCCATTTTCCGGCCGGCACCAGCGTGGATGACGGTCTGAAGACCGAGGCACTGGCGACGATCTGGGAGAAGCCGGAGGAGTTCAAGGCCGCCGCGCAGAAGCTGGTCGATGAAAGCGCCAAGCTCGTCACCGTTGCCGGTGGCAGCGACAAGGCGGCTGTGGGCGCGCAGGCGATGGCGATGGGCGGCGCGTGCAAGGGCTGTCACGACAAGTTCCGGCTCGACGACAAGAAGTAGGCGGCGATGACCGACCCGGTTGGCAATCCGGCCATTTCTGCACCCGATGTGCGGGTGTGGGATCCGCTGCTGCGCCTTGTCCACTGGAGCTTTCCGCTGCTGATCCTCGCCATGTGGTGGACGGCGGAGAACGACAAGTGGGGCCTGCACCGCAGGCTCGGGCTGGTGCTGCTCGGCCTGCTGGTGTTCCGCCTGGTGTGGGGTTTCATCGGGCCGGAGACCGCGCGCTTTGCGCAGTTCGTGAAGGGGCCGGGCGCGGTGCTCGCCTATCTGCGCGGCGAGACAGGCGGGGCGCCTGCGATCGGCCACTCGCCGCTCGGCGGATGGAGCACGATGGCGCTGCTGGGCGCGATGCTGCTGCAAGTGAGCCTTGGCCTGTTTGCGGGCGATCCCTTCGACGGGATGACGGGGCCGCTCAATCCGCTGGTGGGGGTGAGCCTTGCCGACACCATCACCGAGGTGCACGAGGCCTTCTTCAACGTGCTGGCCGGGCTGATCGTGCTGCATCTTGCGGCGATCTGCTGGTATGCGGTCAAGGGGCAGGATCTGGTGAGCCCGATGGTCGGCGGCGCGCGTCCGCCGCTGGCGGGGGTCACCGGGATCGGGCCGATGCCGTGGGTGCGCGGTTTGATCGCGGTTGCACTCGCGGCCGGTGCGGCGCTGTGGATCACCTATGGTGCGCCGCCGCTGACCTGACCTCATCGGCAAGCGATCGAAAAAAGGGGCGCCTCCCGTTGCGGGAAGCGCCCCTTTTCCTTGTTCGCTGATGACAGGCTTACAGCTGGCCGAGCATGTGATCCGCGCTCGAGACCTTGAAATCGCCCGGCTCTTCGACATTGAGCTGCTCGACCACTCCGTCATTGATCACCATCGAGAAGCGCTGGCCGCGCTTGCCGAGGCCGAAGCCCGAGCCGTCCATCGTGAGGCCGAGCGCCTCGACGAAATCGGCATTGCCGTCGGCCAGCATGGTGATGTCGTCGCTGCCGGCGGCCTTGTTCCAGGCGCCCATCACGAAGGCATCATTGACCGCAGTGCCGACGATCTCGTCGACGCCCTTGGCCTTGAGGTCGGCGGCCTTCTCGACGAAGCCGGGCAGGTGCTTGGCCGAGCAGGTCGGGGTGAAGGCACCCGGTACCGAGAACAGCGCAACGCGCTTGCCGGCGAAATAGTCGGAAGACTTGACGGCCTGCGGCCCTTCGGCGGTCGCCTTGATCAGCGTGACTTCGGGGATTTTATCGCCAACGGAAATGGTCATCGGGGTGTCCTTTGTGAGGTGGGTGAGACGGGGCACTCCTATAGCGCCCCTTACGGAGCGGGCAACAAATAGACATATAAAGATAAGTTTATATTTGCCTCGGGCCGCCAGTCCGTCTAGGGGCTGCGGTCATCAGCAGAGCGCCGCGCCCCCAATGCGGCGACCTGTCCTCAGGAGATAATCACATGGCCACCCTCGCTGCCGCCCCGACCCACGAATATGTCATCAAGGATATCGCGCTCGCCCGTTTCGGCCGCGACGAGATCCGGATCGCCGAAACCGAAATGCCGGGCCTGATGGCGCTGCGCGAGGAATATGGCGCGGCTCAGCCCCTGAAGGGCGCGCGGATCACCGGCTCGCTGCACATGACCATCCAGACCGCGGTGCTGATCGAGACCCTCGTGGCACTCGGCGCCGAAGTGCGCTGGGCGACCTGCAACATCTTCTCGACCCAGGATCACGCCGCTGCCGCCATCGCGGAAGCCGGCATTCCGGTGTTCGCCATCAAGGGCGAGACCCTGGCCGAATACTGGGACTATGTCGGCCGCATCTTCGACTGGTCGTCGGAGGCTGACCTCGATCTCACCGCCAACATGATCCTCGATGATGGCGGCGATGCCACCATGTTCGCCCTGTGGGGCGCACGCCTTGAAGCGGGCGAGGAAATGGGCGAGCCGACCAATGCCGAGGAAATCGAATTCCAGCGCGCGCTGAAGGCCTTTGTCGCGGCCAAGCCGGGCTACCTCACCAAGACGGTGAAGGCGATCAAGGGCGTTTCGGAGGAAACCACCACGGGCGTGATGCGCCTCTACCAGATCGCCAAGCAGGGCAAGATGCCCTTCCCGGCGATCAACGTGAACGATTCGGTGACCAAGTCGAAGTTCGACAACCTCTATGGCTGCAAGGAATCGCTGGTCGATGCGATCCGCCGCGCGACCGACGTGATGCTGGCCGGCAAGGTCGCCTGCGTTGCCGGCTATGGCGACGTCGGCAAGGGCTCGGCCGCTTCGCTGCGTGATGGCGGCGCGCGCGTCATGGTGACCGAGATCGATCCGATCTGCGCGCTGCAGGCGGCGATGGACGGCTTCGAAGTCGTGACCATGGAAGACGCGGTCAAGCGCGCCGACATCTTCGTCACCGCCACCGGCAATGAAGACGTCATCACCGCCGAGCACATGATGAACATGAAGCCCATGGCGATCGTGTGCAACATCGGCCACTTCGACAGCGAGATCCAGATCGCGGCCCTCTCGAACTACGAATGGCGCGAGATCAAGGAAGGCACCGACCTCGTCACCTTCCCCGATGGCAAGTCGATCATCGTGCTCGCCAAGGGCCGCCTCGTGAACCTCGGCTGCGCCACCGGCCACCCGAGCTTCGTGATGAGCGCGAGCTTCACCAACCAGACGCTGGCGCAGATCGAGCTGTTCACCAAGGCGGACGAATACGACAACGACGTCTACGTCCTGCCCAAGCACCTCGACGAGAAGGTCGCTGCGCTGCACCTCGAAAAGCTGGGCGTAAAGCTGACCCAGCTTAGCACCAAGCAGGCGAGCTACATCGGCGTGCCGCAGGCCGGCCCGTTCAAGCCCGATCACTACCGCTACTGAGCCTCTGAAACCGCTCGCTTCCCCCCGTTTTGTGACGGCGCGGTGGGCGAGCGGGTTCTGACCGGTTGCACTGTCGGTAACACGCGCATAGCGGTGAGGTGATGGACACCTCACCGCTTTCGCTTGTGCTGATTGCGCTGGTGCTTGCCGCATGGGCGGCAGGCGCTGCGGTGGTGGTGCTGCGCGCCAACCGCTCGATGAAGCGCGCGCGGGCTCTGAAGGGCAGTCTCAAGCGGGTGCAGACCCTGCTCGACGTTGCGCCGGCCGTGCCGCTGCTGGTGCGGGTGGACGGGCGGATCGAGGGGCCGGACAAGCTCGCGCGGCTGCTCGGCCTCAAGGCCATGCCGCAATATCTCTCGGAACTGGTCGCACCCCCCGGCGATCCGCGGGCGGGAGGGCTGGCGTCGGATCAGCTCGACCAGCTGTGGAGCCGGGTGCAGACCACCCAGAAAACCGCCGCGCCCTTTCGTATGGCGCTCAATCCCCCCGGCTCGCAGCGGAGCCTTGCGCTCTACGGCACGCTCGCCGATCCAGCGGTTTCGCCGGGCGGTGCGGCGCTGGTGTGGGTGTTCGACTTTACCGAAAGCCACAGCGAAATGGCCCGCCTGCGCGCTGCCGCCGCGCGCGCAACAGGGGATTTCGCCGCGCTGGTCGGCCTGATCGAAGCCGCGCCCATGCCGATGTGGTTCCGCGGCAGCGACCTCTCGCTCCAGCTCGTCAACCAGGCCTATGTCGATGCCGTGGGCGCGGCGAGCGCGGCCGAGGTGGTGCAGGGGCAGATCGAACTGCTCGAACCCGAGGACGGGCGCAGCCCCGCCGAGATCGCGCGCGATACGCTGCGCAGCCAGAACAAGTCCGAACGTTCGGTCGCCGCCACCATCCACGGCGCGCGGCGCACCCTGCGTGTCTCCGATCTTCCGCTCGGGCAGGAGGGCGTGGCGGGCTATGCCATCGACATCGAGGAGCAGCAGCAGGTGGCGCGCAATTTTCGCGCCTTCCGCGATGCCCAGCGCGCGCTGCTCGATCAGCTCTCTGTCGGTGTTGCGCAGTTCGATGCCGAGGAGCAGCTGGTCTTCGCCAACCGCCCCTTCCGCCGCCTGTTCTCGCTCAACGACGAGGCGATCGAGGCGCGCACGCCCTTTGACCGATTCCTTGCCGAAGCGCGCGAGCGCGGGCGCACGCCGGAAGTGCGCGACTTTCCCGAATGGCGGCGCGAGCGGGCCGGCTGGTTCGAGGCGAGCGCGACGCTGGAGGAGGCCTGGCCGCTGCCGGGCGGCACTCATCTGCGGATCGTCGCCCAGCCGCTGCCCGACGGCGGCCTCGTGCTGATCGCGGAAGACCGCACCGAACAGCTCGCGCTTTCCGCCGTGCGCGACACGCTGCTGCGCACCCGCACCGCGACGCTCGACAGCCTCTTCGAAGCGCTGGCGATCTTTGCCCCCGATGGCTCGGCGCAGCTGTGGAACCGCAGCTTTGCCGGGACCTGGGGCCTCACCCCCGAACTGCTCGATGCGCGCCCGAGCGCCGATGAACTGCTCGGCGCGATCGGGCGCAACCTGCTCCATCCCGAAGAGGCCGCGCTGATCGGCGCGGCGGTGCGTGCGGCCACGCTCGACCGGCGCGAGAAGGGCGGGCAGGTAGATCTTGCCGACGGGCGCACCCTGCGCTTTGCCGGGATCCCGCTGCCGGACGGCAATGGGCTCCTTACCGTGCTCGACATCACCGCCTCGCAAAAGGCCGAGCAGGCCCTGCGCGAGCGGGCCGAGGCGCTGGAGGAGGCCGACGCGGTCAAGGCCAAGTTCCTCGCCAATATGAGCTACGAATTCCGCACCCCGCTGACCACCATCGGCGGCTATGCAGAACTGCTCAAGAGCGGGGTGGCGAGCGACCGGCAAGCGGCGGGCGAATATGTCGATGCCATCCTCGCGGCGGTCGAGCGCCTGACCGAGCAGGTCGAGAACGTGCTTGATCTGTCGCAGAGCGAGGCCGGGCTGCTGCCGATCCGCAAGGAACGGCTCGACCTGCTCGAATTCCTCACCACGCTGGTGCGCGAGCGCGAGGCGGCGATCATCGGCGGCGGGCTGAGCCTTGATCTCAAGGGCCGGCGCGGGCGCATTATCGATGGCGATCCGCGCCAGCTGGGGCGCGCTTTCGGCAATCTGCTCGACAATGCCATTGCCGGCACGCCCGAAGGCGGACGCATCGTGATCGAGATCAGGAAAGCCCCCGCCAAGGCCGCAGGTGCCGAGGGTGGGGCGGAGATCACCATTTCCGACAATGGCCGCGGCATGTCATCGCAGGAACTCGCGCGTGCTCTCGGCGGACTGGCGACGGGCAGTGCGGGCAAGCCCGAACGCCGCACCGGTCTCGGTATCCCGCTCGCGCGCCAGCTGATCGAGGCGCATGACGGCACGCTCGACATCGTCAGCCGCGAGGGCGCGGGCACAATGGCGACGATCCGGCTGCCATGACCGGTAATCTGGTGTGAGCGAGACCCGCGTCACCCTGCCCGATCTCGCGGCGATGGCAGCCTATGGCGCTGCGATTGCCGCGCAGCTGCGTGCGGGCGATGTGGTGTCGCTCACCGGCGGGCTCGGGGCGGGCAAGACCACGCTCGCCCGCGCGATCATCGCGGCGCTCGGCCATGCGGGCGAGGTGCCTTCGCCGACCTTCACGATCATCGAGACCTATGATTCGCCGCCGCTCGCTCTGGCGGTGGTTCATGCCGATTTCTACCGGCTCGACGATCCGTCCGAACTGGCTGAAATCGGGCTCGACGATTATCGCGAGGGCGCGGTCCTGATCGCCGAATGGCCCGATCACGCCGGTGGCTTTGCCCATGAGCCCGGGTGCCTCGACATCACCCTCGAAGCTTTGGGAGAAAGCGGGGAAGGCGGGCGGATTGCGATTGCCCGCGGGGGCGCCGATTGGGTAGGGCGGATACCATGAGCCGACTTCCCCAAGGCCTTGCCGACTTCACCGCCCGCGCGGGCTGGGCCGATGCTGCCATCGCACCGCTGCCCGGCGATGCCTCGTTCCGGCGCTATTTCCGGCTGGTGAAAGATGGCGGCGAGAGCGCGATGCTGATGCACGCCCCCCCGCCGCACGAAGACCCCGCGCCGTTCCTTTTGGTCGCCCGCTGGCTGTCGGAGAATGGCCTGCGTGCGCCCGCCATCCTCGCCGAGGAGGCCGCGGCTGGCTGGGTGCTGACCGAGGATTTCGGCAATGATCGGATGCGCGATTGGCTGGACGAGAACCCGGCGGACGAGCGCGCAGCCTATGAAGCTGCGGTCGAGGCGCTGGTGGCGCTGCACCGCATCGCCCCCGGTCCCTTCGCGCCCTACGACATGGCGGTCTATGCCCGCGAGGCGGCGCTGCTGACCGAGTGGTATTGTCTGGCCCAGGGCCTCGATGTCGATGTGGCGGGCTATGCTGCGGCGTGGGAGGAGGCGCTGGCCCCGATGCTCGCGCGGCAGAACCCCGGCGTCACCGTGCTGCGCGACTATCATGCCGAGAACATCATGCTGCTGGGCGGCAAGGCCAGCGCGCCGCAGGGGTTGATCGACTTTCAGGACGCGCTGGTCGGGCATCCGGCCTATGACCTTGTCTCGCTGCTCCAGGATGCGCGGCGCGATGTCTCGGTGGACCTCGAAACCGCGATGCTGCTCCACTACGCCCATCACGCCGGAGTGGCGGACGAGGAATTTCTCGCCGATTACGCGCGCCTCGGCGCGCAGCGCAACGCCAAGATCGTGGGCATCTTCACCCGGCTGAACGCGCGCGACGGCAAGCCGCGTTATCTCGCCATGATCCCGCGCGTGTGGGACGCGCTCGAGCGCGATCTGGCCCATCCTGCGCTCGCGCCAGTGGCGGCATGGTTCGATGCCAATATCCCCGATCCCTTGCGCTTTGCGCGCGGAGCCTTTGCGGCATGAGCGGGGCGGGGTTGGCCTCGGACACGGCGATGGTGCTCGCGGCCGGGCTAGGCAAGCGGATGCGCCCGCTCACCGCGACGCAGCCCAAGCCGATGGTGCGTGTCGCCGGCAAGCCGCTGATCGACCATGCGCTGGACCGGCTGAAGGATGCCGGGGTGGCGAGGGCGGTGGTCAATGTCCACTATCTCGCCGATGCGCTCGAAGCCCATGTCACCGCGCGCACCGCGCCTGCCATCACCATCTCCGACGAGCGGGATGTGCTGCTGGAGACCGGCGGGGGGATGATCAAGGCGAAGGGTGCGCTGCCCGATCCCTTCTTTGCCCTTAACGCCGACAACATCTGGCTCGACGGGCCGAACAACGCCTTTGCCGAGCTTTCGCGCCGCTGGGACCCGGCGCAGATGGACGCGCTGTTGCTGCTGGTGCCGCATGCGCGGGCGATCAATTTCAACGGGGCGGGCGATTTCCACATGGACGCGCTGGGCCGTGTGTCGCGGCGGCGGGACGGGCGGGTGGCGCCCTTCATCTACACCGGCATCCAGCTGGTTTCGCACCGCCTGCTGCGCGATGCGCCCGAAGGCCCCTTCTCGACCAACATCCTGTGGAACCGCGCGATCGAGGAAGGGCGCCTGTTCGGTCTGTCCTTCGGCGGGCTGTGGTTCGAAGTCGGCACGCCGCAGGCGATCCGCCCGACCGAGGAGGCGCTGCTGGGTGGCTGATTCGCGCATCGTCGGTCGTCCGCTGGTCTATTCCATCGCCGCACATCGCGGCTTTGCCGATGCGCTGGTGGCAGGCCTGGTGCCGCGTTACCGCGAAGAGGGTTTCGGCCTTGCCCGGCTGACCCTGCTGGTGCCCTCGAGCCGCGCCGCGCGCACCCTGTCCGAGGCCTTCATCCGCCACGCGGGCGAAAGCGGCGAGGGCGGCCTGTTGATGCCGCGCATGATTGCGGTGGGCGATCTCGATCTCGATGAAAAGCTGGGCAGCGCGCTCGATCCGCTGGGGGCGAGCGATATTCCCCCGGCCTGCGATCCGGTGGCGCGCTGGTTCATGCTCGACCGGCTGATTGCCGAGGAGCGCAAGGCCGAGGGCATGACCGCGCTGCCGGGCCGAGCGCGGCTTAATCTTGCGCGCGAGATGGCGCGCACGATGGACCGGCTGCTGGTCGAGGAAAAGACCGGCGCGGACCTGCTGAGCGATGCGGTGATCGATCAGCTCGGCAACCTTTCGGAATATTGGCGGCGTTCGATCCGCCTGTTTGCGCGGGTCAATGCGCGCTGGCAGGCGGAACTTGCAGCACGCGGCCAGGTCGATGCCGCCACGCGCCGCAATGCGCTGTTCGATCGTGCCGCCAGGCGGTGGAAGGAGAGCCCGCCGTCCCATCCGATTGTCGCAGCCGGGGTAACAAGCGCCTCGCCCGCGCTGGCACGGCTGCTGCGGGTGATCGCCGATCTGCCGAATGGCGCGGTGGTGCTGCCCGATCTCGACCGCGACATGAGCGATGCGGCGTGGGACGAGCTGGGCCTTGCGGGCGCGCCGAGCGAACCGGGCGGGCCGGTGTTTGCCTCCGGCGACGCGCTCACCCACCCGCAATATCACCTCAAGCTGCTGCTTCATCGCATGGGCGTGAACCGCGCTGAAGTGCAGCCGTGGCATCGGCGCGGGGTGGCGGCGGCGGAACCGGCGCGCAGCCGCGCGATTTCTTCGCTGTTTCTCCCCCCGCTGGCGAGCCGCGCCTGGGCGAGCCTTGATCCCGGCGACCGGCGGCTTGCGGGTGTACGGCTGATGAGCAGCGCCACGATCGAGGAGGAAGCCCAGGCCATCGCGCTGCTGGTGCGCGAGGGGCTGGAAGTGCCGGAAAAGCGCATCGCGGTGGTTACCGCCGATCGCGGGCTGGCCCGCCGCGTGGCGCAGCATCTCGAACGCTGGAACATTGTCGCCGACGATACGGCCGGTCGTCCGCTGGCGCTCACCCCCGCCGGGCGCCTCTACGGCCTGATCGCGCAGATCGCTGCCGAGGGCCCCGATCCCGCCAATCTGGTCGCCGCTTTCGGCCACCCGCTGGTGCGCGCCTATGACAGCGAGGCTCGGCGGCTCTGGCTCAAGGGCCTGCGCGGCTTTGACCGAGAATTGCGCGGCCCTTCACCGGCGCCGGGGATGGACCCGCTGCGCAAGGCCGCGGCCAAGGCGGGTATCGCCGCGTGGTGGGAAGAGGCCGAAGCGCTGATCGCGCCGCTGTGCAACTGGCCCGACACCATCGCGCTCGCCGATGCGCTCACCCGGCTTGCCGATGTGGCCGAGAGCTTTGCCCGCAGCGCGATCTGGGAGCGCGAGGACGGGCGCGCGCTCGGCACGCTGGTCGAGGAATTGCGCGGGCAGGCGCTGGCGGCGGGCACGCAGATCGAGACCGCCGATCTGGCCGGCATTTTGCGCGACTGCTTGGATGATATCGCGGTGCGTCCAGGCTATGGCGGCCATCCGCGGGTGGCGATTTACGGCCTGCTCGAAGCGCGCATGGCGCGGGCCGATCTCGTCATCTGCGGCGGGCTCAACGAAGGATCATGGCCGCAGCCGCCCGGTGCCGATGCGCTGCTCGCCCCGGCGATCCTGCGCGCGCTGGGCGTGCCGGGGGCGGAGTTCCGCATCGGTCTTGCCGCGCATGATCTTGCCGGGGCGATGGGCGCGCCGCAGGTCGTCCTCAGCCGCGCCTTGCGCGATACCGAGGGTCCGACCCTGCCGTCGCGCTTCCTGCTGCGGGTCGAGGCGCTGCTCGGCGAGGATCTGGTGAAGGATCACCGCGAGACGACCATCCCGGCGCTGCTGCCGCTGCTTGATCGCGAGCGCCCGCCTGCGCCGGCCTATCAGCGCCCCGCGCCCGATCCCGCGCCCGAATTGCGCGATGTCACCCTCAGGGTCACCGCGCTCGACCGGCTGCTGGGCGACCCTTACGAATTCTATGCGTCTGCGATCCTCGGATTGAGGCAACTCGATCCGCTGGCGGCCGATCCCTTCAGCGATCCGGCGCTGCGGGGCACGCTGGTGCATGCCATTCTCGATGCCTGGCACAAGGCGCGGGCGGATGATCCCGCGCTTGCCATCGCCCCCTTCGCCGAGGCTCATTTCGCCCGCGAGCGCGTCCACCCGTTGTTCCGCGCCCTTTGGCAGCCACGCCTCATCGCAGCGCTCGAACGGTTCGAGCAATGGATCGAAGAGTCAGCGGCCGACACGGGGCGCAGCGTGCTGGCCAGCGAAGTCACCGGGGAGATGATCTTTAGCGGCGTGAAGGTCATAGGCCGGGCCGACCGGATCGACCGGCTGGCCGACGGCAGCCTTGCCATCGTCGATTACAAGACCGGCAACGTCCCCTCCAAGGCGCAGGTGGAAAAGGGACTCGCGCTGCAACTCGGCCTGCTCGGCCTGATTGCCGAAGCCGGAGGCTTTGCGGCCGGGGGCGTGCCCGCCAGCGCGGCGAGCGCATTCGAATACTGGTCTTTCGGCAAGGACAAGGGCGCGTTCGGCAAGCGGCAATCGCCGATGAAGCTGACCGAGCGCCAGAGCGGCCTGCCGCCGGAGGAATTCCTGCCCCACCACACCGGCAAGCTCGCCGAAGCCATCGCTCACTTCATCAAGGGCCGCGAGCCTTTCCTTGCGCGCGAGAACCCCGATTACAAGGGCTATAACGAGTTCGACCAGCTGATGCGGCTGGAAGAATGGCTCGTGCGTCTGACCGAGACGGAGCGCGAGGCATGAGCGGGGTGAGCGGCAAGGTCTTCCCGCTGCGGGACAATCAGCTCAAGGCGGCGGATCCGGAGGAGAATGTCTGGCTCTCGGCCTCTGCCGGGACGGGCAAGACGCAGGTGCTGTCTGCCCGCGTGCTGCGCCTGCTGCTGCGCGAGGATGTGAGCCCCTCGCAGATCCTGTGCCTCACCTTCACCAAGGCGGGCGCGGCGGAAATGGCCAACCGCATCAACGCGGTGCTGGCGCGCTGGGTGCGGCTGGATGCGGGGGCTCTGGGCAAGGAATTGAAGCACCTCGGGGCCGATTATGGCCCGGCCGCACAGGAGCGCGCGCGCACCCTGTTTGCGAGCGTGCTCGATTGCCCGGGCGGGGGTCTGAGGATCGACACCATCCACGCCTTCGCGCAATTCCTGATCGGCAATTTCCCCGAGGAAGCCGGGCTCGCGCCAGGCACGCGGGTGATGGATGATCGCAGCCGCGAACTGCTCGCGCGGCAGGTGCTGGCCGATATGGTGGAGGAGGCCGAACGCACCCGCGACGCGCGCCTGCTGGACGGGATCCGGCTGTTCAGCCTGCGCAAGGATCCCGGCGCGCTCCACGCCTGGCTGATGCGCGCAGCCGGTGCCCACGAGATGTGGGAGGGCCGCGACGGCTGGCAATCGCCGATGGACGGGCGGGTGCGCCAGATGCTCGGCATCCCGGCCGATGCGGGCGAGGTCTGGGCGCAGGAGGTGCTCGATCCCGATATCTTTCCCGACGACCATGTCCTGGCCATGATGCCCCCGCTCGAAGCCTGGGGCACGGCCACAGCCGCCAAGTGCCTTGCCTTCATGCGCGAATGGCTGATGCTTGATCGCGCAGCGCGGGTCATGGCCGTTGCGGGCTTCCGCGGCACGTTGCTGAAGGCCGACGGGACGCCGACCGCCAATCTCAAGAAACCGGCCGAAATCGATCCCGATTTCAGCGACAACCAGCAGTTGATCGCTCAAAGCGTGCAGGCCTACGAGCAGCGCCTTGCCCTGATCGCCGCCGCCGAGGTCATCACCCGCGCGCTCGAAATCGGCCGCGCTTTCGCGCTGCGCTGGGAGGACAGGAAAGCGCGCGAAGGCCTGCTCGATTTCCCCGACCTGATCCGCAAGGCCGCCGACTTGCTCGACACCTCGGTTGCGGCCGACTGGATCCGCTACAAGCTCGATCGCCATTTCGATCACATCCTGATCGACGAGGCGCAGGATACCAACCAGAACCAGTGGGACATCGTCGAGGCGCTGATCGGCGACTTCTTTACGGGCGAAGGCGCGCGCGGGGACCGGTTGCGCACGATCTTCACCGTGGGCGATTACAAGCAGGCGATCTTCGGCTTTCAGGGCACCAGCCCGGAAAACTTCGCCCGCGCCAAGAGCCGCGTCCACGCCCGGATCGAAGCGGCGCGCCAGGGCATCCGCTCCGCGCGCAGCGCCTTGCGCGAACCGGGCTGGCAGGACCTTGATCTCGGCGAAAGCTTCCGCACCGCCGATATCGTGCTCGCCTTCGTCAACCGGATGATCGGGATGCTCGGCTTTCCCGCCTTCGGGCTCGATCGCGAACCGCCTGAACACAAGGGCGATGCGCGCCCCGGCCTCGTGACCCTGTGGCCGCCCGCTGTGCCCGATCAAGCCCAGCGCGAAGCCGAGGCCGAGGCCGAAGCCGAAACGGGGCAGGACGGCGAGGAGGGCGGCGAGAGCGGTGATGACGGCGCAGGCGGGCAGAGCTGGCTGCCCAAGCATGACACCCTGCTGGCCGGGCGCATTGCCGATCAGGTGCACCGCTGGGTCAGCCTCGAAGAGCCGTTCGTGCTCGAAAAGGGCACGCGCCGCCATGCGCAGGCGGGCGACATCATGGTGCTGGTGCGCCAGCGCAAGGCGCTCGCCGCGCAAATCGTCGCCAAGCTGCATGCGCGCGGCGTGCCGGTGGCGGGGGTGGACCGGTTGCGACTGGGCGCGCCGCTGGCGGTGAAGGATGTGCTGGCGGCCTTGCGCTTTGGCGCCCAGCCGCGCGATGACCTGAGCCTTGCAAACCTGCTCGCCTCGCCGTTGATGGGCTGGACGCAGGACGAGATCCTTGCCCATGTGCCGCGCGACTATGACGTGCGCCTGTGGGATCACCTGCGCCGCGATGATGCGCCCGCCTTTGTCACCGCTGCGGCCGAGCGCCTGAGGGAACTGCTCCGCCGCGCCGATTACCAGACCCCGCAGGCGCTGATCGCCTGGCTGCTCAACGGCCCGTGGCAGGGCCGCGCGCAGCTGGTGGCGCGGCTGGGGTCTGAAGCGAATGATCCGCTCGACGAATTGCTCAACGCGGCCTTCGCCTACGAGGCCGAGCATTGGCCAAGCCTTGCGGGCTTTCTGACCTGGTTCGATGCCGGGACGGGCGATCTGAAGCGCGATCCCGATAGCGCCAGCGGGCAGGTGCGGGTGATGACCGTGCATGGCTCCAAGGGCTTGCAGGCGCCGATCGTGATCCTTGCCGATGCCACCGGCGCGCCGGGGGATGCAGGCGGCCTCGCGCTGGAAGACCAGACCCCCGGCCAGCAGCGCGAACGCCCGCGCGAAGTGCCGATCCCGCCGCTCGCCAAGCACGAGAAGACCGGCCCGATTGCCGATGCCGAGGATGCGGCCAAGGCAGCGGTGATGCAGGAGCATTGGCGGCTGCTCTACGTCGCGCTGACCCGCGCAGAAGAGGCGCTGTTCATCGGCGGGTCGCTCAACAAGAACGAGGCGAAGAAGGGCGAGCCGCACCCGGACAGCTGGTATGCGCGCCTCGCGCCGCTGTTCGAGGGCGAGGAGATCGCCGATCCGGTGTGGATCTGGCGCAAGGAATGGGGGCACCGCGCCGCGCCGCTGGTGGCCGAGCCTCAGGACGGCGCCGCAGGCGATGCGGCGGTTGAATTGCCCGGCTGGGCGGTAACGCCGATCGGGGCCGAACCGCGTCCGCCGCGTCCGCTTGCTCCCTCGTCGGTGGGCGAGGAGGCCGGCGCGCAGCCACCGCTCCCGCCCGAAGCCGCGCGCCATGCGGCACGGCGCGGGAGCCTGATCCACGCCCTGCTTGAGCGCCTGCCCGATGTGCCTGCCGACGGTCGGGCCGAGGCTGCACGCGGCTGGCTCGAAAAGCAGGCGGGCGATCTGCCTGAGGAGCTGCGCGAAGAAATGCTGGTGAGCGCACTGGCAGTGCTTGATGATCCGGGATTCGCCGCGATCTTCTCGGCCTCCGCGCTGGCCGAAGTGCCGCTGGCCGCAACGGTCGAAGGCGTGGTGGTGGCAGGCACGGCCGACCGCCTGCTGATCGAGGAGAGCCGCGTCACCGTGGTCGATTTCAAGACCACCCGCCGCCCTCCTGCCAGCGCCGACGACATCCCGCTGACAACCCTGCGGCAGATGGCGGCCTATGCGGCGGCGCTGGCGGCGATCTATCCGGGGCGCGAGGTGCGCGCAGGCGTGCTCTACACCCATGCTCCGGTGCTGTTCGATCTGCCCCCCGAGGTGCTGGCGATGCACAAGAACGCGTTGCAGGCGGCGCAGCAATCCTATTCGCTCCCCGATATTGAGTGAAGAACGTGGGGCACTAGATTGCATTTCTGTGACCGGGCGCTTTATGCTCCCCGGCAAAAGGAGATTACGAACATGGCCACCATCAATGTCACCGATGAGAGCTTTCAGGCCGATGTGCTGGGCAGCGACACCCCCGTGCTGGTCGATTTCTGGGCCGACTGGTGCGGGCCGTGCAAGATGATCGCCCCGGCGCTGGAGGAAATCAGCGACGAGCTGGCAGGCAAGCTCACCATCGCCAAGGTCGATATCATGGAAAACACCGATATCGCCGCACAGATGGGGGTGCAGTCGATCCCGCTGATGGTGCTGTTCAAGAACGGCGAAGCGGTTGCGCGCAAGGTTGGCGCTGCGCCCAAGGGCCAGCTCAAGGCGTGGATCGAAAGCGAGCTTTGATCAGACCGTCGTCCCGGGCCTGACCCTGGACCGCTTGCGGCCAGCGATCCCGGATCAGGTCCGGGATGACGGCTGGCATTCAGCCCAGCACCCGCCCGACAAATTCGTCCCAGATCGCCGGGCTCGATGCGCCGACAAGTCCCGGCTTGTCCTGTTCGTCGACCCGGTATTCGCTGCCATCGAGCCGCGCGGCCTTGCCCCCGGCCTCGTTGAGCCACAAGACCCCCGCCGCGTGATCCCAGGCGAAGGTGCGCTTGAAGCTGGAGACGTCATTTTCGCCCAGCGCGAGGCGCGGATATTGCTCGGCAGCGCAGCGCGGTATGTCGACCAGCGTGTAATGCGGCGCAAGCTTGGCATCGACCATCGCCGACTGCTCGGGGGTGAGGAAGATGCGGCTGACCGCCGAGACCGGACGTTCCGCGCCGGTTGAGCGCGCCGCGATCCGCTCGCCGTTCACGTAAGCCCCGTCGCCGCGGCGGGCGTGGCAGAAGCGGTCCTTGACCGGATCATAGATCCACCCTGCCACTGCGCGGCCGGCATCGGCCAGTGCGATGATGATGCCGAAGGGCTCCTTGCCTTCCGCAAAGTTCGCGGTGCCGTCCAAGGGATCGATGATCCAGCACTGGCCCGAGAGGTGATCGAGCACGCTCTTGTCGGCATGGACCGCTTCCTCGCCCACGACGGCGACGCCGGGGGCAAGCTTCGTCAAGGCCTCGGTGAGGAAGGCCTCGACCTCGCGGTCGACCACGGTGACAGGATCGTCCTCGCCCTTCATTTCGACTTCGTGCGCGGCAAGTGCCCGGAAGCGCGGCAGCATCGAGCGCTGCGCGGCAAAGCGCATCAGATCGCGGATTTCATCATCCAGCGCGCTCACGAACGGTAATCCGCGTTGATCGCGATGTAGCCGTGGGTGAGATCGCAGGTCCACACGCTGGCGCGGCCGTCCCCGAGGCCGAGGTCGACCGCGACATCAATTTCCTCGCCCTTGAGGTGGGCGGCGACGGGAGCCTCGTCATAACCTTCGACCGGCATGCCGTTCTTTGCGGTCCAGATATCGCCGAAAGCGATCGAGAGCTTGTCGCGGTCGGCCGGTTCGCCCGCCTTGCCGACGGCCATGACGACACGGCCCCAGTTCGCGTCCTCGCCCGCAATCGCGGTCTTCACCAAGGGCGAGTTGGCGATGGCAAGGCCGATGGTGCGCGCGCTGGCATCGCTCGCCGCGCCGGAGACGCGGATGGTGATGAACTTGCGCGCCCCTTCGCCGTCGCGCACCACAAGATGGGCGAGGTTGCGGCATACATCGGCCAGGGCTGCGGCAAAGGCATCGGCTCCCGGGCTGTCCCAGCTCTCGATCCGGGCATTGCCCGCCTTGCCGGTGGCGAAGACCATCACCGTGTCGCTGGTCGAGGTGTCGCCGTCGACCGTGATGCAGCTGAACGACGCTGCATTGGCGCGCTCCAGCGCCTCCTGCAGGAAGGCAGGCGCGATATTGGCATCGGTGAAGATATAGCCGAGCATGGTTGCCATGTCGGGGGCGATCATCCCTGAGCCCTTGATGATGCCGGCCAGCTCGACGCGGGTGTCGCCCACCATCGCGCTCGCACCGGCGCCCTTGGCAAAGGTATCGGTGGTGCCGATGGCCTTGGCGGCATCCTCCCAGCCGCAAGGCTCAGCCACCAGCGCAGCTTCGATCCCGGCGCGGGCCTTGTCCTTGGGCAGCGGCACGCCGATCACGCCGGTCGAGGAGACGAACACCTGCTCCGGCGGGCAGCCCAGTGCTTCGGACACCTGCGCGCGGATCGCGTCCACCGCCTCGCGCCCGCGATAGCCGGTGAAGGCGTTGGAATTGCCGGCATTGACGATCAGGGCCCGCGCATGGCCCTGCTTCACATCCTCGCGGCCCAGCTCGACTTCCGAGGAGGCGCAGGCGCTTTTGGTGAAGACCCCGGCGACGCTGGTGCCCTCGGCCAGTTCGGCAAAGGTCAGATCGGCCCGGTCCCACGTCTTGTAATGCGCCCGGGCAACGCGCAGGCTTACCCCGGCAATCGCGGGCATTTGCGGAAAGGGACGGGCGAGGGGCGAGGTGTCGATCTGCATGATTTGCGCCTCTAGGCGGGGGACGGCGTACAGTAAATCCGCAAAGCTGGTGGACGAAACGCGCGCGATTCCCTATCTGGGCAGACGATGACCCGCCGTTTCCTGACCCTTCTGGCCCTGCTGACCGGCCTTGTCGCTCTTGGCGGCACGGCGCAGGCGTCCTTGGCGGAAGCGATTGCGTGTTCTGCCAGCATCGCCGCAGCCAGCGGTGACGAGCGGACGGGGATCGAAAATGTCGCCGCCCAGCCTGCCCCGGCCACGATCAGCGCGACCCGCGCGGCCGAGGCCGAATGTCCGCCGCCGGCTGTACCGACCAGCCTGCGCCTGCCGGTGCTGATGGGGATCGAACGCGCCTACGAATAGGCGCGCATCGACAAATTGTTCTCTCCTTATTCAGCCGTGCCGCACGTGATCGCGGCGCTGCTCCCCCGCACAGATTCCGGCCCGCCCGCAGTCTATCCTGCGCCCGGCCACACTGGTTCAAAGGCACGAATTTCCCATGCTCAACTCCATCATCAAGTCGGTCTTCGGCTCCTCGAATGATCGCTACGTCAAGCAACTGCGCAAGACCGTCGCGCAGATCAACGCGCTTGAAGGCGAAATCCAGATGCTCTCGGACGAAGAGCTCAAGGGCCAGACCGCCAAGCTGCGCGCGCTGGTGGATAATGGCGCCACGCTCGACGACATCCTGCCCGAAGCCTTCGCCACGGTGCGCGAGGCATCGGTGCGCGTGTTCGGGATGCGCCATTTCGACGTGCAGCTGATCGGCGGCATCGTGCTCCACCGCGGCGAGATCGCGGAAATGCGCACCGGTGAGGGCAAGACCCTGATGGCGACGCTGGCGGTCTATCTGAACGCGATCGAGGGCAAGGGCGTCCACGTCGTGACGGTGAATGATTATCTCGCCCGCCGCGACGCGGCCGAGATGGGACGCCTCTACAACTGGCTCGGCCTCAGCGTCGGCGTGATCGTGCCCGGCATGCCCGAAGAGGACAAGCGCGAGGCCTATCACTCGGACATCACCTACGGGACGAACAACGAGTTCGGCTTCGACTATCTGCGCGACAACATGAAGCACGAGCGCGGCCAGATGGTGCAGCGCCCGTTCAATTTCGCGATCGTCGATGAAGTGGACTCGATCCTGATCGACGAGGCGCGCACGCCGCTGATCATCTCGGGCCCGACCGAAGACAAGTCCGAGCTATACGTGGCGCTCGATGCCGTGGCGCGCGAGTTGCCGACCGAGTGGCTCGACATCGACGAGAAGGTGCGGCGCGTCCAGCTGACCGAGGACGGGCTCGAGGAAGTCGAGAAGATCCTTGCCGAGAAGGGCCTGCTCGCAACCAGCAACCTCTACGACGTCGAGAACACCCAGGTCGTCCACCACCTCGATCAGGCGCTGGTCGCCAATTTCGCCCGCAAGCGCGATACCGACTACATCGTCAAGGACGGCAAGATCATCATCATCGATGAATTCACCGGCCGCATGATGGATGGGCGCCGCTGGTCGAACGGGCTTCACCAGGCGGTCGAGGCCAAGGAGGGCGTGAAGATCGAGCCCGAGAACCAGACCATGGCCTCGATCACCTTCCAGAACTATTTCCGCATGTATCCCAAGCTTTCCGGCATGACCGGCACCGCCGCCACCGAAGCCGCCGAATTCTGGGACATCTACAAAGTCGGCGTGGTCGAGATCCCGACCAACCTGCCGGTCGCCCGCATCGACGAGGAAGACGAGTTCTACAAGAACACCGCCGACAAGTTCGGCGCGATTGCCAAGGCGATCAAGGAAAAGCAGCTGATCGGCCAGCCCGTGCTGGTCGGCACGGTGTCGATCGAGAAGTCGGAACTGCTGAGCGACTATCTCGACAAGGAAGGGGTCAAGCACTCGGTGCTCAACGCCCGCTTCCACGAACAGGAAGCCCATATCGTGGCCCAGGCCGGGCGCTTCGGCACGGTCACCATCGCCACCAACATGGCCGGCCGCGGGACCGACATCCAGTTGGGCGGCAACATCGAATACCGCATCCGTGACGAGCTCGCCGAATTGCCCGAAGGGCCCGAGCGCGAAGAAGCCATCGCGCGCATCCGCGCCGAAGTGGCCGAGGAAAAGGAGCGTGTGAAGGCCGCCGGCGGCCTGTTCGTGCTCGGTACCGAACGTCACGAAAGCCGCCGCATCGACAACCAGCTGCGCGGCCGCTCGGGCCGTCAGGGCGACCCGGGCCTGTCGCGCTTCTACCTGTGCCTCGAAGACGATCTGCTGCGCATCTTCGGCCCCGACACGCTGTTCTCCAAGATGATGAAGTCGAACCTTGCCGACGGCGAGGCGATCGGCTCGAAGTGGCTGTCGAAGGCGATCGAGACCGCGCAGAAGAAGGTCGAGGCGCGCAACTACGACATGCGCAAGCAGGTCGTGCAATACGATGACGTGATGAACGACCAGCGCAAGGTGGTCTACGAGCAGCGCGCCGAAATCATGGACAGCGAGGCCGTGGACGACGTGGTCGTCGACATGCGCCACGACACGATCAACACCATGGTCGGCACCGCCTGCCCGCCGGGCTCCTATCCCGAACAATGGGACATCGCCGGGCTGCGCGCCAAGATCGAGGATATCTTCGGCTTCGAGCCGCCGCTCGATGAGTGGCTGGCCGAAGAGCAGGTCGAGCCCGAACTGCTGGAAGAGCGTCTGCGCGAACTGACCGACGGCATGTCGGAGACCAAGATCACCGCGTCCGATCCGGCGATCTGGCGGATTGTCGAAAAGGACGTGCTGCTGCGCCAGCTCGATCACCACTGGAAGGAGCACCTCGCCACGCTCGATGCGCTGCGGCAGGTGATCTGGATGCGCTCGATTGCGCAGAAGCAGCCGATCAACGAATACAAACAGGAAGCCTTCGGCCTGTTCGAGACCATGCTCGATACGCTGCGCGAGGAAGTGACCAAGATCCTGTTCCGCGCCGAGCTGCGGATCGAGCCGCCGCAGGTGGAAAGCCTGCCCGAGCTGCCCGATTTCCTCACCGGCCATATCGATCCGCTCACCGGCCTTGATAATTCGGGCGACGGCGATGGTTCGGAACTGATGCCCGAACTGTTCGGCGCGCTGGGCGGGGCAGCGCCTGCCATCGCGGGCGACAATCCCTTCGCCAATCTCGACATCAGCCGCAATGCGCCGTGTCCCTGCGGCAGCGGCAACAAGTACAAGCATTGCCATGGCGCCGAAGGGGCGAGTGCGCGTCAGACGGTGTGATCGTCAGCGCGGTTCGCGGATCATCGGCTGGAGCGGCGGGCTGTCCGGGGCGGGATGGATAGGCCCGCCCATCGCTTCAAAGCCGCAACTGGCGTAGAACCCGGCATTGGCGGGGTTCGAGTTTTCGAGATAGGCGCGGGTGCCGGTCCGGTCGCAGGCGTCGAGCACGGGGGCGATCAGCCGCCGCCCGAGGCCCGTTCCCCGCGCCCGTTCGCGAACGCCGATGCTGAACAGATAGGCATGGGGAAAATCCGGATGGCGCGCCTCCATCGCCTTGCCGGTCAAAAGGCCTCTGCCGATCGCGCCCGGCCCCGATGCCAGCAGGGTCTTGGCTGCGAAATGCATGTAATCGCTTGTTCTGAAGGCTGTATCGCCGCCGGGCATCATCCACATGCAGGCTCCTTCGTCGCCCGCGCTGTAGCAATAGCCGCGCGGCCCGTAGACGCGTTTCGCCTGCAAGCCGAACAGTGCCCGGATTCCGGCGAAATTGCGGAACAGCCACAGGTTGAACGGATCGTGGCGAAAGGCCTCGGCGGTAATGTCCCCTATCCGTGCCGCGTCATCCAGACCGGCCCGTTGCAGCTCTTCGGGCAGTTCAATGCTGTGTTCCACGCCAGTCCCCCTCGCGGGCTGTCTAGCACTGGCCGGGAATCGGCGATAGGGTGCGGGCGTGCCGCTGATCGTTCTCCTTGCTGGCGGGTTCTTCATCACCGCGCTGCTCTATGCCAGCGTCGGCTTCGGCGGCGGCTCGACCTATTCGGCGCTGCTGGCGCTCTCGGGGCTCGATTTCCGGCTGCTGCCGCTGATCAGCCTCGCCTGCAACATCGTGGTGGTGAGCGGATCGAGCATCCGCTTCGCCCGTGCGGGTGTCACCCCGTGGAAGAAGGCGGCGCTGATTGTGGCACTGGGCGCGCCGCTCAGCTTTCTTGGCGGGATGACCCCGATCAAGGAGGAGGCTTTCCTCACCCTGCTGGGGGCCAGTCTGGTGCTGACCAGCCTGACCATGCTGATCCCGGTGCGCGAGAGCACGGCGGGCCAGCCCACAAGGGGCGCCCGCTGGATGCCGCTGGCGGCCGCGCCGCTCGGCTATTTCGCGGGTCTGGTGGGGATCGGCGGGGGGATCTTCCTTGCGCCCCTGCTGCACCTTGCGCGCTGGCATGAGGCGCGCGGGATCGCGGCGACGGCGAGCCTGTTCATCCTCGTCAATTCGCTGTTCGGCCTTGCCGGGCAGTTGGTGAAGAACGGCCCTGCGCTGTTCGGGCAGGCGCTGGGGGCGGCGCTGCCGCTGTTGGTGGCGGTGGTGATCGGCGGCCAGATCGGCAGCCTGCTCGCCGCGCGCCTGCTGCCGCCGCAATGGATCCGCTGGCTCACCGCGCTTCTGGTGCTGGTGGTGGGCGTGCGGCTGCTGGCGGGGATCTAGGGGCGACGGTCGGAGGCGCGCCGCGCCCTGCGTAGATTCCCCAAGTTGTCATCCCTGGGCGTTATCGCGGATAGGTGCTGGTGACCGGGGTTGGAGGCCGTTTTGCGTTGGTCACGCATCAGACTGGAAGCGATCGCCACACAGGCCTCGCCTGATGCGGCGCTGACACCGCATTACACCATCGATCTGCCGCTCATCAGCGATGGCCGGATCGCGCTGCACGAGCTTGCCGCGAACCGCGCGCGCGCAGTGGTGGCGCGCGAAGGGCCCGAAGGCGGCGTGGTGGCGGGCGCCGCGATTGTCGAGGACCAGCAATGCATCTTCACCTGGGATGAGGTGGCGGCCGAGAGGCCGCTGCCGATCCGGCTCTATGCGGAAAGCTTCCGGCTCGGCGCCACCATTGCCCTGCGCCCCGGCTCCGGCCCGGCGCAGCTGTTCGAGGTGGTCGAATGCCGCCCGATCCCTGCCGCAGGCGAGCCGCTGTCCGCCTAGACGCAAACCCCGCGCTCAGGCCGCGTGGTTGTGGCCGGCGAGAAAGGCGATGTGCAGCATCTCCGACAGGCTGTGCACCCCCAGCTTCTTCATCACATTGGCACGGTGCACCTCGATCGTGCGCGGACTGATCGACAGGTCATAGGCGATCCGCTTGTTGAGATGTCCCAGCACCAGCCCGTGCAGCACCTCGCGTTCGCGGCTGGTGAGTCCGGCGAGCTGCTGCTCTGCCTTGCTGCGTTCCTGCGAGCTGACTGCCGGATGTTCCCATTCCCGGTCGGCGGCAGTCAGGGCTGCCATCAGATCGGCCTTGGAGAAGGGCTTTTCGAGGAAGTCGACCGCGCCTTCCTTCATCGCACGCCCCGCGCTCGAAACCTCGCCGTGGCCGGTCATCATCACCACCGGCAAAAGGCAGTCGGACTGGTGCAGCTGGGCCTGTAGGGCGAGGCCCGATATGCCCAGCATTCTGAGATCAAGCAGGATGCAGCCCGGCTTCAGTCCGGACAGGTGCTCCAGGAAATCCTCCGCGCTGGCGAAGGATGTGCTCTCGATCCCTTCGGACATGAGCATGAAGGCGAGGGATTGCTGTATCTCGGGGTCGTCATCGATGATGTAGACATGCATCATTCCTTCTCCACGACATCACTCGCGC